>ERZ1066122.45-NODE-45-length-145985-cov-23.763942_pt1 | contig 145985 bp, 134 predicted proteins | sample MGYA00382769_ERZ1066122 | MGnify/ENA primary metagenome ERZ1066122 (study PRJEB33369, sample SAMEA5778352) | biofilm metagenome | biome: Industrial cooling water; feature: Water cooling tower basin; material: Biofilm | place: United Arab Emirates | collected...
ACGCCGATCGGCGACGAGGAAGACAGCCACCTCGGCGATTTCATCGAGGACAAGAACGCCGTCATCCCGGTCGATGCCGCCATCCACGCCAACCTGAAGGAAACCGTGACGCGCGTGCTGGCCAGCCTGACCCCGCGCGAGGAACGCGTGCTCAGAATGCGCTTCGGCATCGGCATGAACACCGATCACACACTGGAAGAAGTCGGCCAGCAATTCTCGGTGACGCGTGAACGCATCCGCCAGATCGAGGCCAAGGCCCTGCGCAAGCTCAAGCATCCCTCGCGCAGCCGCAAGATGCGCAGCTTCCTGGACGTCTGATCCGCGTTCATCTGCCGGTAACAGGTGATGCTGCAATGCAACGGCGCCGCGTCAATCGACGCGGCGCCGTTTTGGCATCATGCGTGGCAACTTGTGGCGATTGGGCTCACTGGGTTATCGATACAGCCGATGAACAGGGGCCGCATCACCATCCTGCCCGTGCTGGCAGCCGCGTTGCTGGGTGCTGGTGCTGCCGCCGGCCCTGCACCCGATCTCAGGCTGGAACCGCTGCGTGAGGCGATCATCACCGATGCGCGCGCTGCCAATCCGTCGGGGATCGCCTTCGAACGCACCACCACGGCGATCCGGCGCGGTCCGGGCATGAAGGAAAAGACCGTCACCGTCGAACGCTGGGATGGCCGGGCGTGGTCGCTGGTCAGCGTCAACGGCAAGGCTCCCAGCGCCAACCAGCTCAAGGCCTTTCGCAAGGCAACCGCCATCAACCCGGTGCCGGGCTATCACCGCATGGCCAGCCTGCTGGCCGCAGCCGCCGATGTGAGCACCGACGATGATGGCCGCAAGATCCTGAAGATCCCGGTGCTGCCGCCAGGATCGGTGATGGCCGACAAGGCCGACATTTCCAGCCACCTGTCGGGTGAAGCGGTGATCGCAACCACCGACGGCAAGCCCTGGGTGGCGCGCCTGAAGGTGCGCGCGCGTGAGAATTTCAAGCTCAACATGCTGATCAAGGTGACCAATTTCGAACAGGTCAGCGATTACAGCCTTGGTCCCGACGGCAAGCCGCGCCTGGCCAGCCAGTCAGCCGACAGCAAGGGCAGCATGTTCGGCTTCACCGGCGGCCAGACCGACGAGGTCACCTACGCTTATCGGTGACATTGCCTACTGCTGTGGGGCGGCCGTGAAGCGTGGACCAAGGGCTGCCTCCACTTCGGCGACGTTCAGGGCACGGCTCGCCTGACCCGCAAACAGCGGATCGCCCGGCACCACGAAATCGTACCTGATCTCCACAAGCGCCTGCACGCCCTTGATGCCGGTCTGTTCCTTCTTCACCAGCACCACGGCAAAGCGATCCGCGCCGCGGGCGGCAGCCGCACGCGCCGTGGCCAGCAGCATGATCTCACTGCCGCTGATCTCGTCAAACAGCTTGCCGCTGGAAAGGGTGAAGGCCTGGCCATCCTTGCGCCGGCGGGCTTGCGGCGCCCCCGGCCCGGGCAGCACTTGCCGCGCCAGGGCGGCTTCCGCTGCGGGGTCCTGCCAGCGGGGCAGCGCCGCCATCAGGGCGGTGCGCATCTTGTCGCCATAGACTTCGCCGATGCGGCTCTGGTTCAGGCGGTCGCGTGCCTTTTGCAGCGACAGCGCCTCGCTCGCCGGTTCGCCCGCCTTCGCCTCGAAACTGGTCGCCACCGGCACCGCCAGATCGGCTGGCACCAACCACCAGGTGGGGTTCTGCAGCAGCCATGAACGCGCCGCCTCAACCTCGCCGCGGTTGAGGGCGATCTGCGCCTGCGCCAGCCGCAGGATTTGCCGCCCCAGCGCTGGTTCCCCGACGAGGCCATTGCCCACGATGGCCGGATCGTTTTCGCCCAGCATCCGTTCCGCGCTGGCCACCGCCGCCGCTGCAGCCTCTGTCTGGCCATCGATCGCCAGCAGCACGGCCAGGTCCACCTGATAGCGCAGTGGCCGGATTGCATCGCGAAGCGGCAGCAATTGGGCAATGTCCGCCGTGGCGGCGCGCCACTGGCCGTCTCCGATCCGGGCACGGCCGCGCCACTGGCCCACCCGCATCCGGTGCAGCCGATCAAGCCAGGCCGCTTCCACCGGGGAGATCGCCGGAGACATGGACATCACCAACGTGGCGGACTGCACGAAGAAATCGCTCCAGGGCCGCAGCCTTGCCGCCGCATCGGCCTGCGCCTCGGCCTCGTCCAGGCGGCCCAGCGCGACGAGGGCAAAGGCCTTGGCCAGCAGCAGGGATGGCATGGTGGTGCTCTCGAAGCGCGCGCGCACCACCGGCGCCAGCGGCACGCCCAGCGCGGCATCGGCAGCGGCCAAGGCCGCATCATAGCGTTCCAGTTCGATGCTGCGGATGGCCATGGACATCAGGACCTCGGCCCGGCGCACCGGGTTGGCGGCAAGCTGCGGATCACGCAGCGCCTCTTCGCAGGCGGCAAGCCCGGCCTCATCCCGTTCCAGCGCCTGTCGATCGATGCCCGGCGCTTCGCCGGCAGCCGGCGTGCTGACCAGCGTGGGCACGCCGCCCACCAGCTGTTCCACGGGCGCTGGCCCGACACCGCGGCCATCGCAGCGCAGCAGCGCCGACGGGGCGGCACAGGCGCCGCCGCAGGCCATCAGCAGCGCCGCCGCGGCCACCCCTGCCCTGATCGCCATCTGCATCGACGTGCGCCCTCCATATCCTTGAGAGCAAAGAATTAATCGGCGGGCACAGCGCGTCAAGCCGGTGGGCTCAGCGCTTCGCTGGTTCCGGAACCCTGTATCGCTCACCCAGCGCGGCCTCGATGTCCGCCACCTTGAAGGCGCGGTTTTCCTGGCCGGCGAACAGCGCATCGCCGGGGGTGACGAACTCGATGATGCCCAGCCGGCTGGCGAGACCTTCGCGCGCCACGCTGGGCAGCGAGAATTGCAGGATCACCGCAAAGCGGTCCTTGCCCCTGGCCGCGGCCGCCCGCGCCGAGGCGACCAGCAGGGCCTCGCTGGCGGTGTCGAGCGCCAGCGAGCGCACCGTGGTGATGGCGGTGGCGGCACCGTCCCGCACCGGCTTGGGCTGCATCACCTTTGAATCGGGCAGCATGGCCTTGGCCAGGTCCTGCGTCACGTCCGGGTCTTCCCAGCGCGGCAGCATCACCGTCACCAGGCTGTGTACGCCCTTCCCCGTCGCGCTGTCGCGGCGCACCTTGGCGGCATCGGCCAGCATCTTGGCCGGATCGACTCCCGGCGCAGCACCGGCGCCGCCCTTGGCCTGCACATTGGCGATGATCGGCGCGGCGATCACCGCTGGCGCCAGCCAGCGCGGCCGGCCGGCCACAAAGCCCTTTGCCCCTTCGACATCGCCGCTGTTCAGCGCCATCTGCGCCTTGGCCAGCAGCACCAGTTCGTCGGCGCTGGCAATCTGGCCGCGCGCGGTCTGCGCCTTGTCCGCCGTCATGCTCTGGGCCTGCGCGGCGAGTTCGTCGAGATCCTGCGCCGTCCGCGCCAGCGTGGCCTTGGCCCCTTCAGTGTTGCCGGCCAGCGCCTGCACGGCGGCCGTGCGGGCGAGGATGACGACACCGGGCTTGGACAGCATGGCCGCCAACTGGGTCAGGCTGGTTTCTGCCGCCTTCCAGTCACCAGCACCTTCATGATGGGTCGCCACCCGCGCACTGGGCATCAGTTTCCACAGCCGATCGAGCAGCGCCCGCTCATCCGGGGTGACCAGCGGGGTCAACTGCATGATGCGCAGTGCTTCCTCGAGCAGGAAGCTGCCCCACGGCCGGGCATTGGCGGCCTGGAAGGCCAGCTGTTCCGCTTCGGCCTGCCGGTCCTGCGAGGCGCGGGCAAAGGCTTCCAGCATAACGGTGGCAGGGGCAATGTTCCGATCGAAATGGGCGCGCACCAGTGGCGTCAATTCCGCGCTGCGGGCGGCACGGGCATCGGAAATCGCGTCCTCGAACCGGCCCATCTCGAACTGGCGGCCAGCCCGCATCAGCAGCACTTCGGCGCGGCGCACCGGGTTTCCCGTGGTGCGGCTGTCGCTCAGCGCCTCGGTGCAGGCCGCGATGGCCTCGTCCCCCTTCAGCCGCGCCGACGGCTGGTCGCGTTCCGCGCTGCCGAACAGGCCCAGCGTGCCCAGGATCAGGATGCCGCGCCCGACCTGTTCGCCTGGCGTCTGCCGTCGGCCATGGCCATCGCACTTGATCAGCGCCGACGGCGCAGCCAGCGCCGGCACCGATGTGGCCGCGAGCAAGGCGCCGGCGATCGCCAGCTGCAGCACCGAGCGCATTGCAAAACCCCTGTTTTCCGTTCTTGAGCCCATGTTTCGCGGCGTTATGACACTCCCCCTCCCCCGGCACAATGACAGGATTGCACCGGTCGTCGCAGCCGCCTAACCCTTGTCGCGAAAGGGACACATGATGCGCTTCGAAGGCACTTCCGGTTATGTCGCCACCGATGATCTGAAGGTTGCGGTCAACGCCGCCGTCACGCTGCGCCGGCCGCTGCTGGTGAAGGGCGAACCGGGCACTGGCAAGACGGTGCTCGCCGCCCAGATTGCTGCCGCCTTCGATGCCCCGCTGATCGAGTGGAACGTCAAGTCCACCACCAAGGCGCAGCAGGGGCTGTATGAATATGATGCGGTCTCGCGCCTGCGCGACAGCCAGCTGGGCGATCCGCGCGTGTCCGACATCGCCAACTACATCAAGCGCGGCAAGATGTGGGAGGCCTTCACCTCCGAGAAACTGCCCGTGCTGCTGATCGACGAGATCGACAAGGCCGACATCGAGTTTCCCAACGATCTGCTCACCGAGCTCGACCGCATGGAGTTCGATGTCTACGAAACCGGCGAGCGCATCAAGGCCACCCAGCGCCCGATCGTCATCATCACCTCCAACAACGAGAAGGAACTGCCGGACGCCTTCCTGCGCCGCTGCTTCTTCCACTATATCAAGTTCCCGGATCGCGAGACGATGGAAGCCATCGTGCGGGTGCACTTCCCCGACATCCAGCGCGCACTGGTCGGCGAGGCGCTGAACATCTTCTTCGACATGCGCGAGGTGCCGGGCCTCAAGAAGAAGCCCTCCACCTCCGAGCTGCTGGACTGGCTGAAGCTCCTGATGCACGAGGACCTGCCGGTCGACGTGCTGCGGAACCGGGACACCAAGACGCTGATCCCGCCACTGCACGGCGCTCTGCTCAAGAACGAGGCCGACGTGATGCTGTTCGAGCGTCTGGCCTTCATGAGCCGGCGCGGGCAATAAGTTGGCCAATGCGCGCCTCGCCGCGCGTCAGGGCCGCGCGTCAGGGCCGCGCGTCAGGCCTGCTCCGGCGCGAGGTCCTGGCAGCAGGCGGCCAGGCGCCTCAGCCCGCGGTGGATGTTGATCTTCACCAGCGATTGCGATTGCCCGGTGGCCGCCGATGCTTCCACGATCGACAGGCCATCAATCTTCACCAGGCGGATCGCCTCCGCCTGGGCCGGCCGCAACTGGTCCAGCAGGCCGCGCACGACATGGCAGGACAGAACGTCGATCTCGTGGCTGGCCACCATCGGTTCCGCCGGCGGCGCCGGGCGCTCCCGCTCCATCAGGCGCAAGCGGTCCACCCACTTGAAGCGGGCAATGGCGGCAAGCCAGGGCCGGAGCGGCTGACCACAATCGAAATCATGCCGGCGATGGTGCAAGGCGATCAGCGTCTCCTGCACCGCATCATCGACATGGCTGGCCGGCAACCGGCGCTGAAAATAGCGGGCAAGCCAGCGCCGCACCTCGCTCAGCAACCGGTCATACGAGCGGGTGTCGCCCGCCCTGCCGCGTTCCATCAGGTCTGCCCAATGGCTGGTCGGGTCCGGCCGAACGGTGACCGGGTGTGGAGCGCCTGCAATGCGCGGCATCGTCATCGGCTTCGTCAACATGGTCATGGCCTGCCCTCCAATCACCGCGGCAAGTGTTGACGCTGGCGGGGCGCAGGCACAGCCATGAGGGATGCATGAGTTCGATACGGTCAGGCTATATCGGCGTCATTGGCCTTGTGGTGCGGCGCAGCAATGATAGTCTGCCGGTGTCATGGAAATGCACCAGATCCGCTATTTCCTGTCGGCGGCCCGGCTGCTCAACTTCACGCGGGCGGCCGAAGCCTGCAATGTTGCCCAGCCGTCCCTGACGCGCGCCATCCAGAAGCTTGAAGAGGAATTGGGTGGCCCCCTGTTCCGGCGGGAACGGGCGCGCACCCATCTGACCGAGCTTGGCCGGCTGATGCTGCCGCATCTTGAACGCACCTACCGGGCGGCCGAAGATGCCAAGGCGCTGGCCCGCGGGTTCGGCAAGGGCCAGGTGGCGCCGCTGGTGCTTGGGGTGTGTTCGCTGGTCGAATCGAGCACGCTGGACACTGTCCTGAAGGAACTGGGCGACGCCATGCCCGGCCTGCAGTTGAGCGTGGTGGGCGGCACCAGCGCGGAACTGCTGGCCCACGCGATGGCTGGCGACCTTGACCTGATGATCATCGAGGCGCCGGCCGATGCGCCCGACCGGTTCGAGGCATGGCGGCTGTTCAGCCACGATTATCGCATGGTGGTGCGGCGCGACCATCCAGCCGCGAACAGCCCGGACGTGGCATTGGCCGATCTGGCGCGCGAGCCGCTGATCGACCATGCCTGTGCCGGCCTCGACGCGCTGCGGCGCATGGCCGACGTGGTTGGCCTTGAGCTCAACATGCGCCATGCCGCCCACGACATCGGGCAGTTGAAGCGCCTGATCAGCGCCGGGCTTGGCACCGGCTTCATGCCCGACCCGCGCGATCCGGCGATGTGTGCCGTCCCGGTGGCCGGTGCGGCCATCACGGCCGATGTGGTGCTGGCCGGCATCCAGGGCCGGCGCCGCAGCCTGGCAGCAGACAGTTTCGTGCGGGCCAGCCGGGCCCGCCAGTGGGACGGACCATCAGGTTGATCGCAGAGTCGCCAGCACGACAGAAGGTTCGGCGCGACGACGGAAATCCGGATCGACAAAGGCAAAGCGGACCACGCCCGCGCCATCAAGCAGGAAGGTGGCCGGGATCGGCAGCAGCCGGCCGCTGCCACCCAGCAGCGCCGCCAGATCATCGCCGCCGGCCCGATAGGCCTGCGCCATCGCTTCGGGAATGCTGATCACCAGGCCCAGCGTCAGGCACAGGCCAAGATCGACATCAACCAGCCCGAGGGCGCCGGCTCGGGTGGCCAGCGCATCGCCAAGGCCGGCCACTTCGCCCGAGATCGTCACCAGCCGGGCACCGGCGGCCGCCAGCGCCCCGGCCGCATCAGCCCAGCCGGCCGATTCCACCCGGCACCATGGGCACCAGAGGCCGCGGTGGAAACTGATCGCCAATGGCGCGCCATCGGCGAGCATCTGCGCGAGGCTGTGGAATCGCCCCCGGACATCGGGCAGCGCGAAGCCGGGAAACCGCTGCCCCACGCGCGGTGCACGGCGACCTGCGCCCAGGGCGTGCAGTTGCGCCACGAGGGCATCATAGGCGGCGGCATAGGACGCCAGGCGCTCGGATTCGGCTGCAAGGGCAGGCGCAATCGGCAACATTGCCGTGGTGATAGACCGGCTTCCCCTGGCCGCGCCAGTGGGGGATGTAACGCACAGGGCCGGCATGGCGAACAGCCGGCATGGCCCAGTCCGCCGCCCATGCGCCTGTCACGACAGCGGTGCCCGCAGCACCCTCAGCCCCTGTCGTCATCATTGGCGCCGGGTTTGGCGGACTGGCCGCAGCCCGGGTGCTGGGCACCGCCGGCATCGCCACCGTTCTCATCGATCGACAGAACCACCATCTTTTCCAGCCCCTGCTCTACCAGGTGGCGACGGCCGGCCTGTCGGCCGCCGACATTGCCGCCCCGATCCGCGCCATCCTGCGCCCCTGGCCCAGCCTGAGCGTGCTGATGGACACAGTGATCGGGATCGATCGATCAGCCCGCACGGTCCAACTTGCCAGCGGCGGCCAGCAGGCCTTCTCGCAGCTGATCGTCGCCAGCGGCGCCCGCCACGCCTATTTCAGCAATCCCGAATGGGCACGGCTGGCCCCCGGCATCAAGACCATCGACGATGCGATCAGGGTGCGTCGCGACCTGCTGCTGGCACTGGAACGCGCCGAAACGATGCGGGCGGAACAGCGCGAGACGCGAGCCGACCATCTTACCTTCGTGATCGTCGGCGGCGGACCCACCGGGGTGGAACTGGCCGGCGCCATCGCCGAGCTGACCCGCCACGCGGCCGAACGGGACTTTCCGCACATCACCCGCAATTGCGTCCGGGTCGTGCTGGTCGATAGTGGCGACCGCCTGCTGAAGGCGCTGCCGCCCGCGCTGTCGGCCGCCGCCGGGCGCGCCCTGGCCGGCCTTGGCGTCGAGGTGCGGCTGCAGGCGCGCGTGACTGCACTGGAACCGGGCCGCATCATGATCGGCACCGAACGGCTTGCCGCCTGCGTGACGGTGTGGGCCGCCGGCGTGGCGGCATCTCCGGCAGCCCAGTGGCTGGACGCGGCCGCCGATACCAGTGGCCGGGTTCGGGTCGGCCCGGATCTGGCGCTGCCGGATGATCCCGACATCTTCATCATTGGCGACACCGCAGCGGCCATGGGCGCCAACGGGCAACCGGTTCCCGGCGTGGCACCGGCAGCGCAGCAGATGGGTCGCCATGCCGCGCGCGCCATCAAGGCGCGCCGCGCCGGTCGCACACCGGCGGCATTCCGTTATCGCGCCCGAGGCAGCATGGCGACCATCGGGCGTTCGCGGGCGGTGGCCGATCTTGGCTGGTTGCACCTGTCTGGCCAACCGGCCTGGCTGCTGTGGTGCACGGTGCATTTGTGGGTGCTCGCCGGCTTCCGCAACCGCCTGGTGGTCGGGGCCAACTGGCTGTGGCGCTATCTCACCTTCGAAGCCTCGGCCCGGCTGATCACGCAGCAGGGCGACGAAATGGCATGATGCTGATGCTGGCCTGTCTGCTGGCGGCGGCCATCGTTGGCCTGTGCGCCCATCAGGGCGGGACCTGTGGGGTGATGGCTGTGCGCCTCTGGCTGGGCCAGCGCGATTCCCGCCTGCTGGTGGGCTTTGTCGCAGCCACAGGCGCGGCGACCCTGGTGTGCCTGCCATTGGCCTGGGCCCTGGGGCGCGGCGCGGCGCTGCCAGGCAACGCACCGCTGGGCCCGGCGCTGGTGCTGGGCGCCATGCTGCTGGGCGCCGGAGCGGTGCTCAATGGCGCTTGCCTGGTCGGTTCACTGTGGCGGCTTGGCAATGGCGAGGTGCATCTGCTGGGCCTGCCGCTGGGCATCATCGCCGGTGACCTTGCCGGCACCGTGCTGGGCTGGCAGGTGATGCTGCCCGTCAGCCGCTTTGCCCATCCCGACGGCGCCGGGCTTCTGGTCGTGGGCAGTGGCGCCTTGCTGTTCTGGCTGGCCATGCACTGGCTCCAGCAACAGGGGGCCGATGCCCGCCGGCTGGCCTGGGTGATGGCCGGGATGGGGGCCGCCGGCAGCCTGCTGTTCGTGGCGCTGCCGGGCTGGACCTGGGTCGATGTGCTGAACGGGCACGCCCACGGGCTTGCCGCCGGCCAAGCGCCGGCCAGCACGGCAGGCACCCGGGCCACGCTGGCGACACTGGCCGGCGCCCTTGCATCGGGCTGGCTGAGCGGTCAGCTGCATCTGAAGTGGCGCGGCTGGCCGGCCGTGGTGCGCAGCATCGGCGGCGGCATGCTGATGATGCTGGGGGCCGGGCTGATCCCCGGCGGCAATGATGCGCTGCTGCTCGGGGCGGTGCCGGCCGGCGCGGTCAGCGCTTTGCTGGCCTTCGTGCTGATGAACCTTGCCATTCTGGCGCTGGTGGCTGCTGCGCGCCTCAACCCCGCGGCACCACCAGCCCGGCGCTGAGCCAGCCCTGCAACCACCCACCGATGGCGCGGCTGTCGGCGCCGCTGGCATCGCAGGCCGGGCCAAAACGCTGCCCTGCGGCCAGCGCGGCGAGCAACTCCCCTTCCCCGCCGAACAGACGGCGAAAGCGCGGCTCGGCGCCCTCGCGCCACACCAGGACCCAACCCGGTGATGCAGCCGGCGCGATGGGTCGGTCGGGAATCGCAGCCCAGATCAGATCGGCATTGGTGGCCAGAGCCAGCATGGCCGCACCGGGCGCCAGCCTCAGCCGCAGCGCGTCCCAGTCGATGCTGGCGTCCTCTGCCCAGCGCGCCACCTGCGGATCAGCGGCGCCAAAGGCGCAGCGCAGCGCCCAGTCAAGGGCGGCAAGCTCGGCCACCTCCGCCTCGTCCGGCAGCAGGCGGCGCAGGAAATCCGGAAACTCGGCCCCATAATCGGCCAGGGTCCAGCTGCTTGACGGGCTGATGCTGGCATAATCGAGCGCCAGCGCCGTGAAGGCCTCCCCGCCCAGCCAGTGCAGGGTCTTGGCAAAATTGTCCGCCAGCCCCTCCACCAGCATGGCACGGGCGGCATGGGTATGGACGGCCAGCCCGGCCTGCCGCCGCACGGCTGCTGCGATGCCGCCCAGATCACCGGCGATCAGGTCGGCCTGGAAGCGGCGCTGGAACTGGGCCAGCGCGTTCATGCGCGGTGCACCATCGGCTCGGCCAGTCGGGCACGATCAAGCTCAACCAGCAGGTCGGCCAGCGGCGGAATGTCATCGTCGCGCTCGATCATCACGGCCACCGGGCCAGCCCGGCGCCGCACCTCGGCATAAAGCGCCCACACCGGATCGGGCACCGGCGTGTCGTGCGTGTCGATCAGCAGCCCATCGGCGCCGGCACTGGGGCCTGCCAGATGCAACTGGCGCACCGCCGGCCATGGGATATCGTCAAGCCAATCTGCCGGGTCGCGGCCATGATTGTGCGCGGACACATGGACATTGTTGACATCGAGCAGCAGGGCGCAGCCGGTGCGGGCGACCAGCTCTGCCATGAACTGCGCCTCGCTCATGCAGCTGGCATGGAACTCCAGATAGGTCGACGGGTTCTCGATCAGCAGCGGCCGGCCCAGCATGTCCTGCGCCTGGTGGATGTTGCGGGCCACGATGGCCAGCGCCTCCTGGCTGTAGGGGATCGGCAACAGATCATGGCTGTTGACCCCATCGATGCCGGTCCACGCCAGATGATCGGACACCCAGAGCGGTTCGACCGCATCGGCCAGTTGCCGCAGCCGGGCCAGATAGGCCGCATCCAGCCCTGTGGCGGTGCCCAGGCTCATCGAGACGCCGTGCAGGATCACGTCGTGATGGTGCCGCACGCGCGCCAGCACATGAGCGGGCCGACCGCCATCGACCATGAAATTCTCGGAAACCACTTCCACAAAATCAAGCGGTACATGGCCGCCCAGGAACGCCTGGTGGTGCGGGCGCCGCAGGCCGAGGCCGTAGAGGCTGCGGGTCAGCTGCGGGATCATCGCGGCTCCTTCGCGTCACCGGGACTTGCTGACATCTCAGGGTTGGCGGGGCCGGCCGGGAGTGGGGCGGGCCGGCCCCGTCCAGCGGCTCACTTCTCGGTGAGCCGGCCTCCGGCGGCCTTGCAGGCCTTGACGGTGAGTGCCTTGAAGCCCTGGCCCTTGCAGGCATTCTGGCCCTTGCAGGCGCTGTTGGCGGTGGCACAATCCGACGTGCCCTTGCAGCTGTTGATGCCATAGCAGTGCACCAGCTTTTCATCGGCCTTCCCGGCCGCCTCGGCTGCCGCTGAAACGGCAAAGCCGCCGGTCACCGCGACAGCGGCTGCCGCCGTGGCAAGCGAGATACGGGTAGCAAGCATGTTGATCTCCATTGCTTGGCGCCGGACCGGTGGTGCGGTGCCTGAGGCCGCCTCCCCATGAAGACGACATCGCCCCATTCGTGCGCTGCTGCGCCATGGTTACAGGCAATGGCGGCTGTAACCGGCCATCTGCGCGGTGCGAACAGGGTTTCAGGTGCCGGCGCCAATCCTGGTTCGCCTCCCCCGCTGGTGCCGGCGCGGCTGCCCCTTCCACCCCAGTTCGGAGCAGCCGCGCCCCTTTTTCACGCGGGCAGGCGACATGGTGGAGGCACCGATGAACAGCAAGATGCTCCCGGCCGGCCCCGTGGCCACAACCCTGCTTGGCGCGGCCGTGGCGGCGGCCCTGGCCGCCAGCGGCGCAGCGGCCGCAGACAAGCCGAAGATGGAAAAATGCTATGGCGTGGCCAAGGCCGGCCAGAATGACTGCGCAGCCGGCGCCGGCACCAGCTGCGCCGGCACATCCACGGTCGATTACCAGAAGAACGCCTGGAAACTGGTACCGGCCGGCACCTGCACCAGGATCAAGACGCCGAAGGGCAGCGGCTCCCTGACCCCGGCCTGACCGGCCGCGCGGCTGGCAAGCGATGCACGGCACGCTTCCCGATAAACGGTTGCTGCGCGCTGGCATTGGCCTGCGCCTGCCCCATCTGGCGGAACTGGCGACGGATCCGCCACCGCTGCCCGCCGGCCTGTGGTTCGAGGTGCATGCCGAGAACTTCATGGTGGCCGGCGGGCCGCGGCTGGCCGCGCTGGTGGCCGTGGCCCGGCGGCATCCGGTGTCCCTGCACGGTGTCGGGCTGGCGCTGGCGGGCAGCCGCATGGCCAGCCAGGCCCACCTGCGGCGGCTACGGCGCCTGTGCGATCTGGTGGAGCCGGCGCTGGTCTCGGATCATCTGGCCTGGCAGGTGGTGCCGCATGGCAAGGGACGCTGGCATGTCCCCGATTTCCTGCCCTTCCCGCGCACCCGAACGGCACTGGCGCTGGCGATACGCAACGTTGGCCGCGCCCAGGACGAGCTCGGTCGCCGCCTGTTGATCGAGAACCCGTCCCATTATGCCGATATCGACGGACACGACATGCCGGAACACGAATTTCTTGGTGAACTGGCAGCGGCCAGCGGCTGCGGTCTGCTGGTGGATGTCAACAATATCCATGTCTCCGCCGCCAATCTTGGCCTCGATGCGCCGTGGCTGATCGACCAGCTGCCAGCTGGACAGGTGGAGGAAATTCATGTGGCTGGCCATCGCCGCGATGGTGGCGGCACGCTGCTGATCGACAGCCACGACGCGCCGGTCGCAGCCGACGTGTGGGCGCTGGCGGGCAAGCTGCTGGGCCGCACCGGCCCGCGCCCAATTCTGCTGGAGCGCGATGCCGAATTGCCGTCGTTGGCGGACCTGCTGGCCGAGGCCGCAATGGCCGCCGAACTGTTGAACCATGCCGATGCGCGCTGAACTGCGCCCACCGCGTTCGCCCGCCCGCTTTGAAGGCTGGTATGCCCGCCTGCTGCGGGGTGAAGCGGTGGCGACCGCGCCAGACGTGCGGCGCGCCGTCGAGGTGCACGCCAACAACGCCATGGCGGCCGCCTGTGATGCATTGGCCAGCAACTACCCGGTTGTGCGCGCGATGCTGGGCGAGACAGCGTTTGCCGGACTGGCCTGCGCCCACGCCGCGGCCGATCCGCCCGGCGATCCGCGACTGTGCTTCTATGGTGCCCGGCTGGCCGACAGCATTGCCCGTCGGGCCGACCTTGGCGAATGGCCCTGGCTGCCGGATGTGGCGCGGCTGGAATGGCAGGTGGTACAGGCACTGTTCGCCGCCGATCCGCCTGCACGGCCCCGCAGGCTGACGGCCGGGCGCAGTTGGCCATTGGCACCGGCCACGCGCTGGCTGTCCTCCTCCTGGCCGGTGGCCAGTCTGTGGCGGGCCCATCAGCCGGGCGCGCCCTGGCCCGAACAGTTTCCCGACGGCGGCGAACTGGCGCTGATCAGCCGGCGGGAGGACAGCATCGCGGTCACGGCATTGCCTGCCGACGCACTGCCGCTGCTGGACGCCCTGCGCAACCGCACGCCACTGGCCCGGCTTGCGCCGGATCTGCTTGTTCACCTGCCGGCACTGGCCGCTGCCGGGGCGCTTGTCGCGGCCACCGGAGACCCGCAATGAATCCCTATGCCGTGCTTGCCGTCCTGCTTTCGCGCCTGCCCGACTGGCTCTGGCTACTGGTGTGCCGGCTGGGTATCGGCGCCATCTTCTTCCTGTCCGGGCGCACCAAGGTGGATGGGCTGTTGACCCTGAAGGACAGCACCTACACGCTCTTCGAATATGAATATGCGTTGCCCCTGATCCCGTCCGACCTTGCCGCCCACGCGGCCACCTATGCCGAACATGGCTTTCCCCTGCTGCTTGCGCTTGGCCTGTTCACGCGCCTTGGTGCCGTGGGACTGCTGGGCATGACGGCCACCATCCAGTTCTTCGTCTATCCCGATGCCTGGCCCACCCACCTCAGCTGGGCCGCCATCCTGCTCCCGATCATTGCCCGCGGTCCGGGCTCGGTCTCGCTTGATTACCTGCTCGGTCTCGAACGGGGCCGGGCGATCGCTCCGGCCACCGCCTGATTGCAGAAGGGCACGCCATGCTGCACCCGGGAGCGGCCGGCCCGCGCTCGGCCGCGTTGTGCTCCATCACCAGCGCAATGACGCCAATACCAGCTCTGGTTGCGCACGGCGGCGGAAATCGACGTCCACATGGGCAAAGCGCACGCGGCGGCCGACCCCGATCACGAAGGTGGCCGGGATCGGCACCATCCCGCCCGCTGCTCCATGATGATGGGCAAGATCCAGCCCGGCCGCGGCATATTCCGTGACAAGATCCCGGCCCACGAAGACGGCGAGGCCAAGGCCGGCACTGGCGCCGAAGTCGACATCGCACAGCACGCTGGCCTGTTCGCCCACGCGCCGGGCCATGGCGGCAGCGTGGCCCGCCACCTCCGGCGTGACCACCACCAGGCGGCCGCCCAGCTGCTGCAATTGCGGCCGCGCAGTTTCCCAGCAGTCCAGTTCTGCGCGGCACCACGGACACCACAGGCCACGGTGAAAGCTCAACACCACCGGCCCATCTGCGACCAGTGTCGACAGGCTGGTGAGCCGCCCCCGCCAATCCGGCAGGGCAATGTCGGGAAAGGTCTGGCCGGCCGCCGGCGCGGTCAGACCACAGCCAAGGCTTGCCAGCCGAAATACCAGCCGATCAGCCCGCTCGTGCCAGACTGGATCGACCGCCGGGCCGGGGCGATACAAGGACAGCAAGGGATGGGGCTCGGGCGCAACCATGCGCAACGATAGGCCCGTCAAGGAAGAGCCGAAACCCCTTCCCCGTCATGGAGTGCATAGGCTGGCACTATCGAACGCGCCTGATCAGCACGCGCGCAAGCCACAGCTTGAGGTTCGGGCCGGCAGGAAACGGTAAAGGATGGCGCGCCCAGCAGGACTCGAACCTGCGACCCCGAGCTTAGAAGGCACGTGCTCTATCCAGCTGAGCTATGGGCGCGTTTCTGTGCCAATGGCGCGGTTGGCGGCGAAAATCCAGCCTCAGTCAGCGGCGAGGTCGAGATAATGGGCCACATCATTGTCGGTGGCCACCCACAAGCTGGCCTGCACATCGGCGCTCTGGCCCGCCGCCAGCGCCAGCGCGTCCTCGAGCGGGCCATAGAAAAGGGTTTCGGCCACCGGGTCGCCATCATCCAGCCGGTAGAGCCTCACGCTGGCGCCGGCAAAGGTCGACCGCATCAGCGGAAATTGTCGGCGTAGGCCTGCAGCTTCAATCGGCGCGGGCCCAGCGGGATGATCTCGACCGCAAGCCCGTTCGCTTCGGCATAAGCAAGCGCGGCGTCCTTCGTGACGAACTTCAGCTGCACCTGGCCGGCGGTGAAGCCACTGCCGGCCCAGCCGGTCAGGGGGTCGGCGCGCAGGCGGTCATCGCGCTCGAACTCCAGCAGCCATTCGCCGGTATGGGCGCGCCCTGATTGCAGGGCATGCTTGGGGCGTTGGTAGAGGCGTGCGTGCATGGCGCCCTTGTGCCGCGACACGCGGCCGCAGGCAAGAGGCCCGCGCGCGTGCAACGCCTCAATAGGCGCGGGCAATCGCGAATTCGACTGTTTCGGTCAGTGCCGCGCGCGCCGGGCCGTTGGGGAAGCTGCCCAGAACGTCGATGGCGCGCTGGCCGTAATGGCGGGCCCGGGCCATGGTATCAGCCACGGCGTTGGTGCTGCGCAGCAGGTCGCCGGCGCGCGCCAGTTCGGCATCGCCATTGGCCTTGCCGATCATCGCCCGGCGCCAGAATTCCCGATCCGCCTCGCTGCCGCGCGCATAGGCCAGGATCACCGGCAGGGTGATCTTGCCGTCGCGGAAGTCATCGCCGGCGTTCTTGCCCATGGTTGCAGCGTCCGACACGTAATCGATGGCATCATCAACAAGCTGGAAGGCGATGCCAAGATCGCGGCCATAGCTGGCCAATGCCTCCTCCACCTTCTCGTCCCGTTCCGCCACCACGCCGGCGATCTGGCAGGCGGCGGCGAACAGCGCCGCGGTCTTGGCGCTGATGATCTCCAGATAGCGGTCCTCGGTGGTCGAGACGTCGCGCTGGGCGGTCAGTTGCGCCACCTCCCCTTCCGCAATCACCGCAGACGCGCGCGACAAGATCTTCAGCACCCGGAGCGAGCCATCCTCCACCATCAGTTCGAAGGCGCGACTGAACAGGAAATCCCCCACCAGCACGCTGGCCGGATTGCCATAGAGCGCATTGGCCGTGACCTTGCCGCGCCGCAGACCCGATGCGTCGACGACATCGTCGTGCAGCAGGGTTGCGGTGTGGATGAATTCCACTGCTGCCGCGAGCCGGTGATGACGGGTGCCCTCATAGCCCAGCAGGCTGGCACAGCCCAGGGTGAGCATCGGCCGCAGCCGCTTGCCGCCACCGGCGATCAGGTGCCCGGCCAGTTCCGGAATCAGCGCCACCGGTGACTGCATGCGATCAAGGATGACATGGTTGACCGCATTGAGCCCCGGCGCGGTGAGATTCATCAGCGCCTGGATCGACGGCTCGCGGCCGGGTCGAAGGGTGTGCACGGTTGCGGTCACGGTCACTCCCATAGCCGATGGCGCGGTCTGCGCAAGCATGGCCTTGCTCCTTGCGCCGGTCTGCCGCAAAGCATGGGCAGCAAGGCCAGGCTGATTTGGTCGTCGTTGGGGGAAGTCGTGTCCGATCCGGTGCTAAAAGCCTATCGCGAAAGCATCGACAACATCGATGCTGCCCTTGTGTTCATGCTGGCCGAACGCTTCAAGATCACCCAGGCGGTGGGACGCCACAAGGCCGAAACCGGCCTGCCGGCCGCGGATCCGGGCCGCGAGGCAGAGCAGATTGCCCGGCTGCGCGCGCTCGCGGCCAGCGCCAATCTCGATCCCGAGTTCTCCGAGAAATTCCTGCGCTTCATCATCGACGAGGTGATCCGCCACCACCAGGCGGCGCAGCGCTGACTCAGCTCGCCGCCGGCAGGCGCAGGGTCACGGCAAGGCCGCCAAGATCGTCTGAATCCGCCAGCGCGACACTGCCGCCATAAAGTTCGGCGACGTCGCGCACGATGGCGAGGCCCAGCCCGGTGCCCGGCTTGTCGGTGTCCAGACGTTCGCCGCGTGCGAACAGCTTGCTGCGCTTGGCCTCCGGAATGCCGGGGCCATCATCTTCCACCACGATGTCGATGGCCGGCCCGGCGGCGGTTTCGGCACGCGATATGGTTACGAACACCCGCCCACCACCGTGCAACGCGGCATTGTCGACCAGGTTGCCAACCATCTCCTCAAGATCCTGCCGCTCGCCGCGGAAGGCGGCCTCGCGATCGCCATCGACATCGATGACGATCCGGCCCTGGTGGATCCGCGAGACCGTGCGGGCGATCGCCTCGACCGCGACGTGGACTGGCGTGCGCGCCGTCGATGCGCTGCGCCGGCCGGCGGCGCGGGCACGTGCCAGCTGGTGATCGACATGCCGGCGCATCACCTGCACCTGGGCCTCGATGGTCCGCGCCAGCGGATCATCGCGGCCGCGCGCCTCGCCGACCAGCACGCTCATCGGCGTTTTCAGTGCATGGGCCAGGTTGCCGGCATGGCGACGCGCCGCTTCCGACTGGGCCTCGCCGTGCGCCAGCAACTCGTTGATTTCGCCCACCAGCGGCTCGATCTCCACCGGAAAGCTGGCCTCGACCCGGCGGGCCCGCCCCGACCGGATGGCGGCAATGGCGTCCGACACGCGGCGCAGCGGCGCCAGGCCATAGGTGGATTGCAGGCCGGCCATGCCGATCAGCCCCAGCCCGAGCACCGACAGCGACCAGAACAGGATGGAGCGCGTGCGGGCGCGCTGCCGGTCAAGATCGCGGCTGGACTGCGCCACCTGGAACAGGAACGGCTCACGCACGCCCGGCAGCCGCACACTGCGAGCCATCACCCGCAGGCTTTCACCGGCAAATTCGCGGCTTTCATAGCGGCAGGGCTGCACGCAGCGCGTGCCGGGGGCCGGCGGCTTCAACTGCCGATCCCACAGGCTTCGCGAGGGGAACGGCGACTGCCCGCCACCCGACACCTGCCAATAGAGACCAGAGTAGGGCTCGGAAAAGCGCTGGTCCCCAAGCGGCCTGAGCAGGCGCACCTCGCCCGCCTCATCCAGTTCGGCGGCGTTGATCATGGCATTGAGATTGTTGGCCAGCTGCTCATCGAAACTGGCGGTCAACGTCTCGTCAAGCACCCGATCGAGGGCAAAGCCACCTAGGCCGAGCAGCGCGGTGATCCACGCTGCGGCGATCAGGATCATGCGGAACCTGAGCGAGCGGCCACTGCTGACTGCAGCACGGGCCGAGGCGTCCAATGGCGCGGGCACTGGCCCCGACGGCGCGCCCGTCAGGCGCGTCGCTGCCCCGGGCGGCGCCTCAGAGCTGGTCGTTGAGACTGTAGCCAAGGCCGCGCGTGGTCAGGATGAGATCGGCGCCCAGCTTCTTGCGGATGCGCGTGATGAACACCTCGATCGTGTTGGAATCGCGATCGAAATCCTGATCATAGATATGTTCGATCAGCTCGGTGCGGCTGATCACCTTGCCCTTGTGATGCATCAGGTAGCTGAGCAGCTTGAACTCCTGCGCCGTCAGCTTCACCGGCTGGCCGTTCAGCGTCACCCGCCCCGAACGACCATCAAGTCGCACGGCACCCGCCACCAGTTCGGACGTCGCCTGCCCCGCCGCACGGCGGATGAGGGCGCGCAGGCGGGCAATCAGCTCCTCCGTCTGGAATGGCTTGGCGAGATAATCATCGGCCCCTGCATCAAGCCCGGCCACCTTGTCGGACCAGCTGTCGCGCGCGGTGAGCACCAGCACCGGCATCGACCGGCCCTCGCGGCGCCAGCGTTCCAGCACCGTGAGGCCATCCACTTCCGGCAGGCCCAGATCGAGGATGACCGCGTCATAGGCCTCGTTGGCACCCAGATAATGGCCTTCCTCACCATCCTCGGCACTGTCGACGGCATAGCCCGCCTGTTCCAGCGCCTGTTTCAGCTGCCGGTTGAGATTGGGCTCGTCTTCGACCACCAGGATCCGCATGACGCGTTCAGGCTCCATCTTCTTGGGTGGCGCGCCTCTTCGGCCCCGATACGCCGGCCTGTCAAGCGTTGCGCGACCCGATACGCAGGTGACCGGCCCTGACAGGGCCCATGGACACCATGATTGGCGTCAGTAACTCTGGCGACGGCGCACCGGCTGGCCGGTGCGGGCATCGACATCAACATTGATCAGATTGCCGTCGCGCAGGAACCGGAAGCGATAGACGCGCGTGCCCTGATCGAACTGCGCCCCCATATACTCGCCCGGGTTGTCCTGCAGCACCCGGCGCTGGATCACCTCGAACGGCATGATTTCCCCGGCGCGTACCAGGTCGCCCACGTTGTTGGGCGCGCGCAGGGCCTGGGCCGGCACGGCCAACGACAGGCCGATGACGACCAGCGCGGGGATCAGGAGATGGTTACGCATACGCATGGTTCGTCAGGATGATCCTTTGCTGGCCTGTTCATCGCCCGGCGCGCTTGAACTGCCCCTGAACACGACAACCGGATCCAGTCCCTGCACGCGGCGCCACGGGTTCGCCGTGCAGCATCGCCGGTTGTCACGATCACGCAGGTGCCGACCTGCCCGCCGAAACCGCGTTCTTTTTGCCGCAAGCCGCTCGTCAGCGCAACCGCGACGCAAGTGCGCGGTCCCGTCACTGCCGCTCTTGTCAGCCGCGGCAAAGACCGTCACTGGCTGCCGCGATGCCCGAAGCCATCCTGACCCTTGAACGCATCGGCCTGCGCACTGGCAGCGACTGGCTTTTCCGCGACCTGTCGCTTACCATCGATGCACGCGACCGGCTGGCGCTCATCGGCCGCAACGGCGCCGGCAAGTCGACGCTGCTGAAGATCATCGACGGCAGCCTTGCCACCGACGATGGCCGCCGGGCCACTGCCAGCGGGCTGAAGATCGGCCGGCTGGAGCAGGACCCGCCGCTGACCGGCTTTGCGACGCTTGAAGATTATGCGCTGGCGGGCGGCGCCCAGCCGCATGACGTGGCGGCACTGGCCGATCAGATCGGGCTTGATCTGGCCCGCAGTGCCGCCACCGCCTCAGGCGGGGAGCGCCGCCGCGCCGCGCTGGCGCGGGTGCTGGCCGACGCGCCCGACCTGCTGCTGCTCGACGAACCGACCAACCATCTCGACATCGCCGCCATCGAATGGTTGGAAGGCTGGCTGGAACGCAGAAGCTGCGCGCTGGTCGTCATCAGCCACGATCGCGCCTTTTTGACCCGCCTCACGCGCAACTGCCTGTGGCTGGATGGCGGCACAATGAGGCGCGCCGAGGTCGGCTTCGGCGGGTTCGAAGCCTGGGCCGAACAGGTGGCCGCGGAGGCGGAGCGCACGCGCCAGCGGCTCGACACGAAACTGCGGGCCGAGGAACACTGGCTGCAACGCGGCGTGACGGCGCGGCGCAAGCGCAACATGGGCCGCCTCGCCAAGCTGATGGACCTGCGCGAAAGCCGCCGCGCGCTGGACAAGGGGCCTTCCGTGGCCCGCATCGCCACCCAGGCAGAGGATCCCGGCTCCAGGATCCTGATCGACGCCAGGGGGATATCGCTCGCGCTGGGAGACCGCCCCCTGCTCAGGGATTTCAGCCTGCGGGTTCGCAAGGGCGATCGTATCGGCATCATCGGCCCCAACGGTGCCGGCAAGACAACCCTGATCCGCCTGCTGCTCGGCCAGATCACGCCCGATGCCGGCCACATCACCCGCGCCGCGACCCTGAACCCGACCATCATCGATCAGCAGCGCCAGCGCCTGCAGGGACGCACCGTGCGCGAGGTGCTGGCCGATGGCGGCGAATGGCTGGACGTGAACGGCGCCAAGAAGCATGTCGCGGGGCATCTGAAAGACTATCTGTTTGGCCCGGAGGTGCTGGATGCGCCAGCCGAAACGCTGTCGGGCGGCGAGCAGTCCCGCCTGCTGCTGGCCCGCGAGTTCGCGACACCATCGAACCTCATGGTGCTCGACGAGCCGACCAACGATCTGGACATGGAAACGCTGGACCTCATCGAGGAGGTGATCGGCGACTATGACGGCACCGTGCTGCTGGTCAGCCATGATCGCGCCTTCCTCGACCGGGTGGTGACGATGATCGTTGCCCTGGATGGCGAAGGCAAGGCCGAGATCAGCGTGGGTGGGTGGAGCGACTGGGCGGCGAGGCGGGACTCCAGGCGCGCGGCCGAGGCGGCGAAGCCGGCGCCCCGCCAGGTCTCGGCGGCTGCACCGGCGGCGCCGAAAAAGGCCAGCAAGCTCAGCTACAAGGACGCCCGCGAGCTGGCCGAACTGCCGGCCCGCATCGAAGCGCTGGGCAAGGACATTGCGGTGCGTGAAACCCGGCTCGCCGATCCCGACCTGTATGCGCGCAATCCCCAGCAGTTTGCCGCGCTGACCAATGATCTGGACCGTCTGCGCGCGGCTCTCGACGCGGCCGAACTGCGCTGGCTGGAGCTGGCCGCGCTCGAGGAGGCGCTGGCGGGCTGAGCGCGGCCGTCAGGGCCGACGCTCCATCAATATGTCATCGACGATCCGGCCATCGACCCGGATGGCGTCGGGATCCACCGCATAGGGCCGGAAACCGCACGCGAGATAGAGCGCAATGGCCGGGCTGTTGCCGATGGCGACGCTGAGGCGCACCACCTCGACCCGTTCGCGCGCCAGGTCCAGCACCGCATGGACAAGGGCATGGCCGACATGCTGCCCACGGGCCTGCGGTGCCACGTACATGCCAACCAGAACGCCCCGATGCCGATTCTTGGTCCCGGGTGCGATGGCCAGCGCCGCCGTGCCCACCAGCGCTCCATCAATGAAGGCGCCCAATGTCGCCCGCTGCGCCAGCCGATCACGCCAGTCGGTCAGCGGCCAGTTCGCCTCGTCATCGGCATGGGCGCCGAAGGCATCGGGATGCGCGCGCAGGCCTTCCAGCCGGAGCGCGCGCCAGGCATCGACATCCGCCGCACCGAGCAGGCGGATGGCAACCGCCGGATCAGGCAACTTCGACGCCTGGCGGCACATCCGGTTCGACATGGCGCGGCACCACCACGCGCAGCGGTGCCGGTGCCACCTTGCCGCTGTCATGGGCGCGAATGAACTGTTCGACCACCGGCGCGATGGACTGGCGCCACTTGCTGCCGTTGAAGATGCCATAATGGCCGGCGCCCAGCGCCAGGTGATAGGCCTTCTTCCCGTCAGCAAGACTTGTTGCCAGGTCGAGCGCCGCCTTGGTCTGGCCAAGGCCGGAGATATCGTCACGCTCGCCCTCGATGGCCAGCAGTGCCGTCTTCGTGATGGCGGCCGGATCGGCAAGTCGACCGCGATGGAAGAACTGGCCGGTGGCCAGCGCCTGGCGCTGGAACACCAGGTCGATCGTTTGCAGATAGAATTCCGCCGTCATGTCGCACACGGCGCGATATTCGTCATAGAAGGCCTTGGTGGCCTCGGCCGAATCCTCGTCGCCCTCGATCAGGTGCTTGAACAGCTCCCAGTGCGATTTCATGTGGTTGGCCAGGTTCATCGACATGAAACCGGACAGTTGCAGAAACCCCGGATAGACCTTGCGACCCGCCCCAGGCCAGATGCCCGGCACGTCCTGGATGGCCATGTGCTCGAACCAGGCGAAGGGCCGCTTGAAGGCCAGTTCGTTCACGGCGGTGGGTGCCCTGCGGGTGTCGACCGGGCCGCCCATCATCGTCAGGCTGGGCGGCGTGCAGGGGTGGTCATCGGCGTTCATCAGCGCCACGGCAGCCAGGGCCGGTACCGATGGCTGGCACACGGCGATCATGTGCGTGTCCGGCCCCAGCAGCTCCAGATATTCGATCAGATAGTCGACATAGTCCTCCAGATCGAACGTGCCTTCGGTCAGCGGCACCAGCTTCGCATCGCGCCAGTCGGTGATGAAGACGTCATGATCGGGCAGCAGGCGTTCCACCGTGCCGCGCAGCAGCGTGGCGAAATGGCCGGACATTGGCGCCACCACCAGCACGCGCGGATCGCGCTTTCCGCCGGTGACGCCGGTCGGCACGCCGCGCCGGAAGTGCTTCAGTTGGCCAAAGGGCTTGCGCAGCACGATTTCTTCGGACACCGGCACCGGCTCGCCATAGATCAGCGTGGAGTTCAGCCCGAACGCTGGCTTGCCGCGCGGCTCGACCACGTGGGCGAACACTTCCAGCGCCCGCGCCATCACCGGCGCGCCGGGGGCCCAGGCGAAGGGGCTGGTGGCGGCCAGCAGCCAGTCCGCACTTGATTGCGCGGCCATGCCGGCACTGGCCAGCCAGGCCCGCTGCATTTCATAAGCGGTGTACAGCATTGAACAACCCTTCCCGGCGCTCAACAGCGCACATGATGTTGCCCTGCCATATCGCAGGTGCAGCATAAACCCGCAAACGCCCGCAGGCCGCATGAACACGCGGCAATGAAACAAATGCGCAACAGTGGCGCAACGGCCAGCACCGCGGCGGGCAGCCATTGAGCAGGGCTCAAACCCCTGTTATCAGCCGCCATGGCGTCCCGACCACCCAAGCCCCCGCTGCCCCCCGTGGCCGAGCGAAAACTCTCCCGGCTCAAGCTGTTGTGGCGTTTCACGCGCGCCTATCCCCTGCAGCTGACGGCGGCGCTGGTGGCGCTGGCGGTGGCGGCAACCGCCACGCTGGCCATCCCGCAAGGGCTGAAGATGGTGGTGGACAACGGCTTCGCCAAGGGCAGCGACCCGGCTGCCATCACGCCCTTCTTCACCGGTTTCCTTGGCCTCGTCCTGCTGCTGGGCCTGGCGACGGCGGTGCGTTTCTTCTTCGTCACCTGGATCGGCGAGCGCGTCGTTGCCGATTTGCGTACCGCGGTGCAGCGCCACCTCGTCACACTCGATCCCGTCTTCTTCGAGGAAAACCGCCCGGCCGAAATCGCCAGCCGCATCACCTCCGATACCGCGGTGATCGAGCAGGTGGTCGCCACCTCTGCCAGCCTCGCCCTCAGGAACAGCGTGATGGGCGTTGGCGGCATCGCCTACATGTTCTGGGTGTCCCCGCGCCTCACGCTGATGATGCTGCTGGTCATTCCGCTCACCATGCTGCCGCTCATCCTGCTGGGCCGCAGGGTGCGCGACGTCAGCCGCGCCAGCCAGGACCGGGTGGCTGATCTGGGCACCATGGTCTCTGAAGTGCTGGGCGCCATCCGTATCGTGCAGGCCTTCACCCAGGAAGCGCGCGAGTCCAGTCGCTTTGCCGCTGCCGTCGAACGCAGCTTCGATACCGCCAAGCGCCGCATGCGCCTGCGCGCGGTGATGACGGCGCTGATCATCACCCTGGTGTTCGGCGCCATCACGCTGGTGCTGTGGCAGGGCGCGCTGGGCGTGATTGCCGGCACGCTTTCGGGCGGATCGATTGCCGCCTTCGTGTTTGCCGCGGCCATCGTTGCCGGCGCCTTTGGCACGCTGACGGAAGTCTATGGCGACTTCATGCGCGCGGCCGGCGCCTCGGGCCGCATGGAGGAACTGCTCGCCGCCCGCCCGCTGGTCCGCGCGCCGGCCGCGCCGACGCCGCTTCCCAGCCCGGCCAAGGGCCTGCTGGAACTGGACCATGTCGTCTTCCACTATCCGTCCAAGCCCGACCGCGCGGCGCTGGATGGGTTCACCCTTACCGTCTCACCGGGGGAGACGGTGGCCGTGGTCGGCCCGTCGGGCGCCGGCAAGTCCACCCTGTTCCAGTTGGTGCAGCGCTTCTATGATCCGGAAAGCGGCGCGCTGCGGCTCGACGGCGTGCCCTACACGGCCGCCGATCCGCAGGCGATCCGGTCGCGCCTGGCGGTGGTGCCGCAGGAAACCGTGATCTTTGCGGCCTCCGCGCTCGACAATATCCGCTATGGCCGCCCCGACGCGACAGAGGCCGAGGTGTGGGCCGCAGCCAAAGCCGCCCATGCCGACAGCTTCCTGAAAGATCTGCCCGACGGCATCAACACCTATCTGGGGGAAGCCGGCACGCGCCTTTCGGGCGGCCAGCGCCAGCGCATCGCCATTGCCCGCGCCATCCTGCGCGATGCGCCCATCCTGCTGCTCGATGAGGCGACCAGCGCGCTCGATGCCGAAAGCGAGAAGCTGGTCCAGTCCGCGCTCGACGAGTTGATGAAGGGCCGCACCACGCTCGTCATCGCCCACCGTCTCGCCACTGTGCGGGGCGCTGATCGCATCGTGGTGATGGACAAGGGCCGCATTGTCGCCAGCGGGACCCACGACAGTCTGCTGGCCGCCGGTGGCCTTTATGCTCGCCTGGCCCGCTTGCAGTTCGACCAGCTGGCCGCCTGATCATTGCGCGGTGAAGCCGCCGTCGACAACGATCTCGGCCCCCGTGATGAAGCTGGCCTCGTCACTGGCGAGGAAGGCGATGGCATCGGCAATCTCGCGCGGCACTCCGAAGCGGTTACCGAGTGGGTGGGCCGCCATCAGCGCAACCCGCATCTCGTTGCCGTCCTCGCGGCTTGCCAACGCGCCTGCGACCATCGGCGTGTCGATGAAGCCGGGGTGCACGCTGTTCACCCTGATGCCGAGCGGCGCCCATTCCAGCGCCGCCGCCTTGGTGAGCAAGGTCACCCCGCCCTTTGACGCGCAATAGGCCGCCGCGCCCGCCATGCCGACCTTGCCCAGGATGGACGAGAGATTGATGATGCTGCCGCCGCCGCCCGGGTTGCTCGCCGCAATGCGCGGGCCGGCGTGGCGCAGGCCAAGAAACACACCGTCCAGATTGACAGACAGGATCTGCCGCCAGGCATCATAGCTGTGGTCCATCAACTCGTGGCGGCCACCGGCGACGCCGGCATTGTTGACCAGTATGTCGAGCCGGTCGAAGTCCTCCACTGCATGCGCTACCGCCGCTGCCCAGTCCGGATGGCTGGTGACATCATGCAGGCGAAAGCGCGCCTTGCCGCCAGCGGCCTCGATGGCGGCGGCAATCTCTTCACCGCCAATGTCGCGATCCGTCAGCAGCACGGCGGCCCCATCCTGCGCCAGCCGCCGCGCCGTCGCGGCGCCCAGGCCGGACGCAGCCCCCGTGACCAATGCCACCTTGCCTGAAAGTCGTGCCATGGTTTGGTCCTCCCGGTTCCAGCGGGGAGGCTAGGGTGGAATGGAGGTCGGGGATACTGGGGGGATTGCGGGGGTGGTTTCCCCTCTCCCGTTCAGGGAGCGGGAGCAGCCCTCTCCGGCAGGAGGGTAAGGTCTTCGGGGTTGGCGCCCGACGTTGCGGCCGGCGGCGGAGCCGCCGAGTCCATCTGAGGACGCCGATGGAAGGTAAAGGGACGTGCGCGGCCAAGCCGGGCCGTCGAACGAGACAAGAAAGGGCGGCCTGTTGGGGCCGCCCTTCTTGCTCGCCGTACGATCTTGCGCGGGTCTGACGATAACGCTGCGCGTTGTCGTCAAGCCGCGCTGCGATCAGCTCGCGTAGGCCTCGTTGCCAACGAAGCCCATCTTCTCGATACCGGCCTGCTGGGCGATGGCCATCACCTGGTCCACCAGCTCATAGCGGGCTTCGGCTTCGGGACGCATGCGCAGTTCCGGCTGTTCCGGCAGCGCGGCGGCCTGCTGCATGTACCCCTTCATGGTCTGCAGGTCGACTTCCTGCTTGTTCCAATAGAGGTTGCCCAGGAAATCGATGTCGATCTGGTTGAACACCGGGTCGACATTGCTGGGGTTGGGGTTGGGCGGCGGCAGATCCAGCTTCACGGCATGGGTCTGTACCGGGATGGTGATGATGAACATGATGAGCAGAACGAGCATGACGTCGATGAGCGGCGTCGTGTTCATTTCCACCATCGGGTTGTCGTCAGCACCTTCTTTGCCAACTGACATGGCCATGGGCCAAACTCCTGTTTTCCTGGAGGGGGCCAGCCCTGAGGCCGGCCACGCTCACATCGTCGTTAGCGCGTCACCGTGCCAGGCACCGGTTCCGAAATGAAACCGACCTTGAGGAACCCGGCCCGCTGCATGGTGAAGACAACCCCACCGATGCAGCGATAGGCCACGTCCTTGTCGCCACGGATATGCACTTCCGGCAGTTCGATCTTGCCGCCCAGGGCTTCCTGGCGGGCGATCTCGTCCTTCAGCGCCTTGACGCCGCGGTCCAGCAGCTCCTGCTTGTCGGCAACCAGCGTCTGGCCCCAGTAGGTGTCGCAGTTCCCATCCACCGAGATCAGCACGTTTTCCGGCTTGGTGGTGGTGGGGACGTTGGTCACCGTCGGCAGGGTCAGGGGCACGGTCTGGATGACGACAGGCACGGTGATGAGGAAGATGATGAGGAGCACCAGCATGACGTCGACGAGCGGCGTCGTGTTGATCTCGTTCATCGGGGCGTCTTCGCCCTCTTCCTTCCCGATGCTCATTGCCATGGGTCTGTCTCCCTAATCGGCGATCAGACCCGCTTACTTCTTCACCGGGGCAGCGGCGGCCGGGGCAGCGATCGGCGCGGCCTTCGGACGTTCGATGCGGGCACCCGACACCAGCGCGCCATGCACGTCGGCGGTGAAGTTGTTCAGGCGGTCCGCGATGTCCTTGTTGCGGCGGATCAGCCAGTTGTAACCAAGCACGGCCGGCACGGCGACGGCCAGACCAAGCGCGGTCATGATCAGCGCTTCACCCACCGGGCCGGCGACCTTGTCGATCGAGGCCTGGCCGGCCAGACCGATGTTGATCAGCGCGCGATAAATGCCGACGACGGTGCCGAACAGACCGACGAACGGCGAGGTCGAGCCAACCGAGGCCAGGAACGAGAAGCCGGTGGTCAGCTTGCCGTTGATGGCGGCCACCGAACGGTTCAGGGCCATCGTCACCCATTCGTGCTGGTCGATCTTGTCGGTCAGGCGGCCTTCGTGGTGGTCCGACGCGCGCAGGCCGTCATCGACGATCTGACGGAAAGGCGAATTCTTGTCGAGCTTGGACGCACCGGTCTTCAGATCGGTTGCGGTCCAGAACTTCTTTTCCAGTTCAGCGGCTTCCGCCATGATCTTCCGCTGGTCAAGGAACTTGGTGATGATGATGAACCAGCTGTAGAGCGACATGAACACCAGGAGGCCGAACACGGCCCAGGCGATGATGCCCCCCTGTTCCAGGGCGGCCATGAGGCCATAAGGATTTTCGGCGGCTTCGGTCTGCATTTTCGTCTTCCCTCGTTTATGGTTGTCCGGATTGGCGCTGCCGCCAAGCCGTATGACGTTCGGTTGCGATCAGTTCTCGAGCTTCCAGCGCACTGGCTGTGATTTGCGCGATTCGACGGGCTGCCCGTTCTCGGTGGCCGGGTTGAAGCGCCAGCGACGCATGATGATGTTGCAGGCCGCATCATCGAGCCGCTTGAAACCGCTCGATTTGGTCGCCTCGCAAGCCGACACCTTGCCGTCGACGCCAATCGTGTAGGACACGGTCACCACGCCCTCTTCCTCCGCAGCGCGCGAGGCGCTCGGATAATCATCGGTGCTGATGACGTTCCCGCGGCCGCGCGGCGTGGCCGGGGTGGGCTTGACCGCCGGGGCTGGCGGGGCCGGCGGGGCCGGCGGGGCCACCCGCGGCGGGTCAGGCGTCGAAACCGTCGACTGCGTCGTGATGGTCGGCGCCGGGGCTTCCGACTGCACCGTCACCTCGGGCGGCGGCACATAGGGCGGGATCTCGACTTCCTTGGGCGGCGGCGGCGGCGGTTCGTCCGGCGGCGGCGCCTCTTCCTTCACGTTCACAGCTTCGAGCGGCTCGACAATCTTCTTCACCACCGAGATGGCGAAGCCCGAAACGATGGCATAGCCAAGCAGGATGTGCAGAACGACGACCGCGCCCAGCGCGATCTGCCGGTTCTTGCTCATCGCAGGTGCGTCCATGTACGACATGGCTGGACTGGCACTCCCTCTTCGTCAGGAATAGCCGCGGACAGAGGACCCCCCTCAACCCTGCGCCGTTCCCTCGTCTCGCCCCTTAGCCGCAAGCCCGTCGACGCCGCAACCGGCTTTTTGCCACATTCCCGCCAGAGTTCGCCCAATTACAGCCCGGCTACGTCGATTGCCCCAGTGCCGCACGAACGGCATCGGCGCCGTGGGCGGCTTTTGTTCCCTCCCGCTTTGCCGAGGGTACCGCCGGTCGCCCACCAGCGGTTGCAGCGCTTGCCGGCGGCCCGCTACGATGCGGCCATGCGCATCCCGATTCTGCCCATCTGCCTGATTCTCGTCACGATCGTGCCGATTGCCCCCCTGGCGGCCCCGGCAGCGGCCCAGCAACCGGTCGATCGGCTCGCCAGCTACGCCGACATCGCCGAGCTTGCCGTGGCCAGCCCGGTGATCGTGCGCGCCACCATTGCCCGCACCCGCACCCTTTCCCCCAGGCAGGCACCGGATGTCGCACCCGGACGTGTGCGCCTGCTGGTGACTGCCGAGCTGTCCAGTGTGATCGTGGCCCCGGGCGCCATGCCGGCCCAGCTGACCTGGGCCTGGGACGCGCCGGCGGATTCGCGTGGCCGCCCGCACAAGGCACGCGGCATGGACGTGCTGGCCTTCCTCACCCCGCCCGATGCCAATGGCATTGCCCGCCTCACCAGCCGCCGCGCCCAGCAGCCGTGGGACGAGGGCCTGGCCCAGACCGTCCGCACCGTCGCCCGCGAGGCGCTGACCGGCACGGTGCCGATCATCCGCGGCGTCACCAATGGCTTCCGCGCCACCGGCACCATCCCCGGCGAAAGCGAAAGCCAGTTCTTCCTGGCCACCGCCGACGGCAAGCCGGCAACCCTGGTGGTGCAGAACCGGCCCGGCGAGGTGCGCCGCGTGCTGATCGCGCGCGGCGACATCATCGACGAATCGGCCCAGCGCGTGCAGCCGGACACGCTGCTCTGGTACCGCCTCGCCTGCGCCCTGCCCGCGCGGCTGCCAGCAGCGGCTGGCGGCAATGATCCGGCCTTGGCCAGGGACTGGCAGGACGCACTGGCCAGCCTGGGTCCCTGCGGGCGGACGGGCTAATTTCGCCCAAGTTCCACGAAGTCGCGCTCGAAGGGCCGCATGTGGGCGCCGCCATCAACGAAGATGGTCTGACCGGTGACCGTCTGTGCGCTGGCCAACCACACGACGGCGCTTGCCACCGCCGCCGGGTCCGGCAGACGCTGCAGCGGCATCATGCCGGCCAACCTCTTCATCTGATCCGGCGTGTAATCGGCCGTTGGAAGAGTCAGGCCGGGCGCCACGGCATTGACCCGAACCCGCGGCGCGAGCGTGCGCGCCAGCAGGGGCAGTGCGCCGGCCAGCGCCAGTTTCGACAGCGAATAGGCGAACTGGTCGCCATGCGGCTGGGCAATGCGCTGATCGAGCAGCAGGATGGATGCCGCCTGCGCACCATCAGGCGTGTCGCGCCATAACAGCCGGGTCAACTGCACCGGCGCATCGCAGTTCACGGCCTGGTGGCGACGGATCGATTCGGCCGTCGCCGTCTCGACCGCATCATCACCAAATAGCGAGGCATTGTTGACCACGAGTGCCGGAACACCGCCCCAGGCCACCACCGCGCTCCACAGCCGATCGACGGCGCCATCTTCGCCCAGATCGGCCAGGAAGCTGGCATTGGCGGCCCCCGTTTGGGCCAGCACCGTTGCCAGTTCCGGATCAAGGGTGGCATCGACCCTCGCGTGCAGCGCCAGCCGCCAGCCGGCGCGCGCCAGCGTGGCGGCGATCGCTGCCCCGACCCGGCGGGTGCCTCCGGTGACAAGTGCCAGGGGCGCCATGGACTCGGCCGGCGCCATCAATCGCGCGTCCGCATCAGGGTGATGCCGATGGCCTCCCCGGCTTCGCTGATCGCCAGCTTGTGCACCTCCACCTCTACCGCCGCGATGCGCGGATCCAGCGCCATCAGCCGGCGGATGATCGTGTCGGCCACCGATTCGACCAGCGTGTAGTGGACGCCATCGGTGGAGATGGCGGTGATCGCGGCCTTCAGGTCGAGATAGTTGCGCGAGGCGCTCAGCGGGGTTTCCGGACCATAGGCGGCCTGCGCATCGAGCGTTGCCGTCACGCTGATCCTGAGCGGCTGGGGCCGCCCGGTTTCTTCCGAATAGATGCCGGTAAGCACGGGGACTTCCACGTCCCGCACCCACAAGGTGAGCTGGCTGGCCATCAACAGGTCCTGTGCAAGGGTCGCGGCCGGTTAGCGCCTTGTCCGGGCCGGTGCAACCAGCGCCCGGGCCAGTGTGGCATCGTCGCCATCGGTGCGCATGGGTGGCAGGCCGAGCAGGCGCAGCAGCAGCGGATGCACATCGACATTGTCGAAGGGCGGCAGCACCAGCCCCGGCCGGAACGCCGGGCCGGCCGCCACGAACGCGGCCGCCATGCTGGGATGGGCTGGATCATAACCATGGGCGCCGCCCAGCGGACGCGCCGCCTGCTCCGGCGTCGGCGCCGTGAGCCAGATCAGCCAGCCGGGCTCCGCCGCGCAGATGATCGCCGGGACGCGGGGATGGGTGCCATAGTGGAAACGGGCCGGAATGCGCGCCTTGTCCCAGCATGTCATGTGGGCGTGGCGCCCAAGCAGCGCCCGCTTTACCGCTGCTGCCTGCCCCGGCAGGGGGTTGAGCCCAGCCACCGGCCCGCCATGGACGAAGCGCACCGCAGCCGGATCAATCAGCGTATCAAGCTGGATCTGCCGGCCGCGCGAGACCGCTGCCATGCCATGATCGGCAACCAGCACGATGTTGGCACGGATGCCGCGCTGTTGCAGGCCTGCGATCAGCCGGCCGATCTGCCGGTCCACGTCCGCCACGGCGCGGTTCAGCTCGGGCGCCTCGGGGCCGAAGTCGTGGCCATCATGGTCAACCGTGTCGAAGTAGAGCGTTGCGAAGCCCGGGCGCGGCGTCTCGTCGAGCCAGGCCAGCAGCTGGTCCACCCGGGCCGTGTTGGTCATGGCACCGTCGAAGCGCAGCCAGCGGCGCGGGCGCACGCCGCGCACGGGCGCCTCGCTGCCCGGCCAGAACATGGTGGCGGTGGGGATGCCGGCACGCTCCGCCGTCACCCAGATCGGTTCGCCTTCATTCCACCAGCGGGCATCCTCCACGGCTGTGCGGATCGACATGGCGAAACGGCCCAGGACGGGATCGTCCATGGTGTTGTTCACAAGGCCGTGATGATCGGGCCTGAGGCCGGTGACCAGCGTGTAGTGGTTGGGGAAGGTCAGGCTGGGAAAGCTGGGCCGCATCGCCGGCGTGGTGACGCCGCGGGCCGCCAGCGCGGCAATGTTAGGGGTGATGCCGCGGCGCAGATAATCGGCGCGCAGGCCATCGACCGAGACGAGGATCACCGGGCTGGCCGTATCTGCGGGTGCCAGGGGCGCTGCCGGCGCAGCCGCCATCGGTGACGGGGCGGGCGGGTTGGCGGCACAGGCGGCCAGCAGCAGCGCGGCGGCGAGAGCAAACAGGTGGCGGATGATCATGGCGCGCCCGCTATCAGCCATCTGTGGATTTGTCATGACGGGGCGGCTATCGCCAGGCAGACGATGACCGACACGCCGGACCGCTTCTCGGAAGAGACCCAGACCCATGCCGTGCGCGGCAAGGACGCGCCCGATCTCGACCTGGGCGTCGAGACCATCCGCCGTGTCGTGAAGACGCTGCCGCTCAAGTCGGGCGTCTACCGCATGCTCGATGCGGGCGGAGACGTGCTCTATGTCGGCAAGGCGCGCACCCTGAAGAACCGGGTGACCAACTATACCCAGATTGCCCGCCTGCCTCGCCGCCTGCAGCGCATGGTGGCGCAGACCCGCGCAATGGAGATCGTCACCACCAACAGCGAGGCCGAGGCGCTGTTGCTCGAAGCCCAACTGATCAAGCGCTACCGGCCGCCCTACAATGTGCTGCTGCGCGACGACAAGAGTTTCCCCTTCATCCTGCTGCGCGAAGACCATGATTTTCCGCGCATTTCCAAACACAGGGGGGCGCGGATGGCCAAGGGCAGCTATTATGGCCCGTTCGCCAGCGCCGGGGCGGTGAACGCCACGCTGAACGCCCTGCAGAAGGTGTTCCTGCTCAGAAGCTGCACAGACAGTTTCTTCGCGAACCGTGACCGGCCCTGCCTGCTCTACCAGATCAAGCGCTGTTCGGCGCCCTGCGTCGGCCGCATTGATGAGGCCGGCTATGCCGAGCTGGTGGAGGACGCGAAGGGCTTCCTGTCGGGCCGCCGCCAAGAGGCGCAGAAGAAGCTGGCCGCGGCGATGACCGCCGCTGCCGAGGCCATGGATTTCGAACGCGCCGCCGTGCTGCGCGACCGGCTGAAGGCCCTCACCTTCATCCAGGGCAGCCAGGCAATCAATGCGGATGGGGCGACCAGCGATGCCGACGTGATCGCTATGGCCACCGATGGCGGCGCCTGCTGCGTGCAGGTCTTCTTCATCCGGGGCGGGCAGAACTGGGGCCACCGCAGCTTCTTCCCCGGCCACACCGATGGCGTCGATGAAGGCGAGGTGCTGCAGAGCTTCCTGGCCCAGCTTTACGAGGAACTGCCACCACCCCGGGAATTGCTGCTCGACCGTGCGCTGCCGGAAGCCGATCTGCTGGCCGCCGCGCTGAGCGAAAAGGCCGGGCGCAAGGTCAGCATCCGCCATGCCCAGCGCGGGCCGGCGAAGAAGCTGGTGGAACAGGCGCAGCGCAACGCCGAGGAGGCGATTGAACGCCGCCGGGCGGAAACCACGACGCAAGGCAGATTGCTGCGCGAGCTGGCCGAGATCTTCGAACTGGACGCGCCGCCGGGGCGGATCGAAATCTATGACAACAGCCATATCCAGGGCACGAATGCGCTGGGGGCGATGGTGGTGGCCGGGCCGGAAGGCTTCCAGAAGGGCCAGTATCGCAAGTTCAACATGAAGGATGAAAGCATCACGCCGGGCGATGATTTCGGCATGATGAAGGCGATGCTGCACCGCCGCTTCGCCCGGCTGGAAGCCGAAGACCCGGACCACGAATCCGGCACCTGGCCCGATCTGTGCCTGATCGACGGCGGCAAGGGCCAGGTTTCGGCGGTGATGGCGGCGCTGGCCGAACTGGGTGTCGATGTCCCCATCGTCGGCGTCGCCAAGGGGCCGGACCGCAATGCGGGGCGCGAGATATTCCACCTGCCCTCCGGCCGCGAACTCACCCTGCCGCCCAACGCGCCGGTGCTCTTCTACCTGCAGCGCCTGCGCGACGAGGCGCACCGTTTCGCCATCGGCGCCCACCGGGCAAAACGCGCGAAATCGCTCACCCAGAGCCCCCTCGACGAAGTGCCCGGCATCGGCCCGGCCCGCAAGAAGGCGTTGCTCATGCACTTCGGCACCAGCCGGGCGGTGAAGGGCGCCACGCTGGGCGATCTCGAACGCGCGCCCGGCATCTCGAAGCAGATGGCACTGGCGATCTGGCAGCACTTCCACCCGAACGGTTAGACGCCTAGGCTGATGCCATGAGCCTCACCCTGTTCACCGCGCCGACGCCTGATGGCTACAAGGTCTCGATCGCACTCGAGGAACTGGGCCTGCCCTACCAGGTGGAGGCGCTCGACCTTGCCGGCGGCGCGCAGAAGCGGCCCGCGTTTCTGAAGCTCAACCCCAACGGCAAGGTGCCGGCGCTGCTGGACGATGATTTTGCCATCATGGAATCGGGTGCCATCCTCGTCTGGCTGGCCGACAGGGCCGGCAAGCTGCTGCCCGCCGAACCGCGCCCCCGCTCCGAGGTGCTGCAATGGCTGTTCCTGCAGGTTGGCAGCCTGGGGCCGATGATGGGCCAGGCCAATCTGTTCACCCATTTCTGGCCGGAGAAGCTGCCCACCGTGCAGGCCCGCTACCTGGGCGAAGTGCAGCGGCTGTTTGCCATCCTCGATGCCCGGCTGGCCGATCGGGATTATCTGGCCGGCGATTACAGCATCGCCGACATCGCGCATTTCTGCTGGGTGCGCACCGCCGGCTGGACGGGGGTCGACACCACCCCCTTCCCGCACCTTTCCGCCTGGGTGGAGCGCATCGCCGCCCGCCCCGCCGTGCAGCGCGGGCTGAAGGTGCCGGACGTGTCGCCAGTGAAGGAGGGCGGTGACAATGGCGACTTTATCGCCCGTACCCGAAAGCTGCTGGGGCTGGGGCCCAGAGAAGCCTGATTTCGAAGCCTAACCGGAAAACCCGATCAGCATCGCGCCGGCGCACACCACCAGCGCGCCGGCCCAGCGGCGGGGCGTCACCGTCTCCTTCAGCAGCAGCGCGGCAAGGGCTGCCCCGAACAGCACGCTGGTCTCGCGCAGCGCGGTGATCGGGCCGATGGGCGCCCGCATCTGCGCCCACAGCACCAGCATGAACCCGGCCGAGGAGATGGCGCCGGCCAGCATCCCCTGTTTCCAGCGCCCGGCGGCCGCCGCGGCAAAGCCATTGACCCCGCGCCGGGCAACCACGAACAGGCTGATCGGCAGGAAGGTGAACACGGCGCCCCAGCCCTTGTAGCTGAACACGTCCTGGTTGGCGCGCACGCCAAGCGCATCGACAAGGCTGTAGCCAGCGATGGCGCAGCCGGTGAGCAGCGCCCAGCCGGTGGCCGCCAGCGGCGCGTGGGCATTGACGCCCACCAGCATCACCCCCACCGATATCGCCACCACGCCCAGCGCCTGCGCCAGCGGCGGCACTTCGCCAGCCGCCAGCACCGCGCCCAGCGTCACCATCGCCGGTGCGACGCCGCGGGCGATGGTATAGACATGGCTCATGTCGCCAGCGGCATACCCCCTGGTCAGCGCCGTCCAGTAGACGAGGTGGATGGCGCTGGAGGCCAGGATGAACGGCCAGGCCCCCGCCACCGGCGCGCCGAACAGGGCGATGAGCAGGCAGCCGAACAGCGAGCCGCCCAGCCCCAGTACCGCGAGGTCCACCAGCCGATCGCCCGCCCCGTTCTTGCCGCTGCCCTTCAGGAACAGGTTCCAGCCGGCGTGGATCAGCGCCGACAGCAGGGTGGCAGCAAGGGCGGAGACGGGTATCACAGCCCGTGGAAATTCGCCCAGTCGGCCATCGGCGCGCGTGCCGGGCGGGCAAGATTGGCCTTGTCCTCCGGGTCAATGAAGCCGATCGCCATACCGGTGAACAGCATCCGTTCCTCGGGGATGCCGACGAACTCGCGGATGGTATTCGGATAAATGGCCCAGCATTCCTGCGGGCACGAATCCAGCCCCTCCTCCTTCAACAGCAGCATCAGCGTCTGCAGGTACATGCCAAGGTCGCTCCACTGCGGCGGGCCCATGCGCTTGTCCACGCTGCAGAACAGCGCCACCGGCGCGCCGAAGAACTGGAAATTGCGGGCGAACCACATGCGCCGCCCGGCCTTGTCCTCCCGCGGGATGCCGAGCCGGCTGTAGAGCTCCTCGCCCACGGCAAAACGGTAGCTGTTGTAGGGCTCGGGCAGCTCCTTTGGGTAGATGTCATACTCGGTCGGTTCCGGCCCGCCGCCGGCCATCAGCTTGCCCAGCATGATGCGCTTCAGCTCGTCCAGCCGCTCGCCGCCGACCACGTCGATGTGCCAGGGCTGGAGGTTGCCCCCCGATGGCGCCCAGGCGGCCTTTTCGACCACCCGGCGGATCACCGCGCCAGCAACCGGCCGGGCCAAGAAGCCGCGCACCGATCGGCGGGCAAGAACAGCATCGGACACGTTCATGAAATGGCCTTTCTGCAACTTTCCTGTTGGCACCGGATTGCCTATGAAGGCGCCGTGTTGTCCAGCCTGCCCAATCTGCTCACCCTGTCGCGCATCCTCGCGGTGCCGGGGCTCGTGGCCCTGATGTGGGGCCGGAACCCGTGGGAATGGCTGGGTGCGGCCGGCCTCTATGGGCTGGCGGCGATCACCGATTATTTCGATGGCTATCTGGCCCGCGCGCAGGGCACGGTTTCCAAGGTCGGCATCTTCCTTGATCCGATTGCCGACAAGATCATGGTCGCCGCGGTGATCGTGATGTTGGTGGACGCGCAGATCCTGCACGGCTGGAGCGTCATTGCCGGGCTGGTCATCCTGCTGCGCGAGATCATCGTGTCGGGCCTGCGCGAATATCTCGCTGGCCTGGCCGTCAGCGTGCCGGTCAGCCAGCTCGCCAAGTGGAAGACGGCGGCGCAGCTGGTGGCACTGGGTGCGCTGATCATGGCCGGGACCAAGCCGATCCTGCCCTGGCTGCCGGCGCTGGAGGTTGGGCTGGTGACGCTGTGGATCGCCGCGATCCTCACGCTCGTCACCGGCTATGACTATCTGCGCACCGGCCTCAGGCACATGTGATGATGACGCTCGTCTATTTCGCCTGGGTGCGGGAGATGGTGGGGACCGATGCCGAAACGCTGACCTTGCCCGCAGAGCTGACAACGGTGGCCGCCCTGCTCGACTGGTTGGCGACGCGCTCAGCCGGCCATGCCGCCGCGCTGGCCAACCGCAACCGCATCCGGGTGGCGGTGGACCAGCAGTTCGCCAGCCCGGGAACACTGCTGGCGGGCGCGCGGGAAGTCGCCATCTTCCCGCCAGTGACGGGCGGATGAGCATCAGCGCCCGCCTGCAGGCCGAGCCGTTCGAGGCGGCGGCGGAACAGGCCGCCCTCATCGGTGCCCGCACCGATCTGGGTGCCGCCGTCAGCTTCACCGGGCTGGTCCGCGCCGATGATGGCCTCGTGGCGCTGACGCTCGAACATTATCCGGCGATGACGCTGGCGCAGATGCAGGCGATCGCCGATCAGGCCGCGGCGCGCTGGCCCGGCGTGGTGGGCACCATCATCCACCGCCATGGCCGCCTGCTGCCGGGCGAGGCCATCGTGCTGGTCGTCACCGCCTCCCCCCACCGCGGCGACGCCTTCGCCGCCGCACAGTTCCTGATGGACTGGCTCAAGACCGACGCGCCCTTCTGGAAGCGGGAGGAGTGGGCAGACGGCACGGCACGCTGGGTGGAGGCCAAGGGCAGCGACGATGACGCGGCAGGGCGGTGGGTTCAACCCGGCACGGTGCGGATGTAGCGCAGGTCCGACCAGCCGGGCACGAAGCGTGCGGGCGCATCCAGCCGGCGCAACTCGCCATCGAACAGACAGCGCAGCGGACGACGACGCCCCAACTGCAGGTCGGGCGCGGCAAAGCTGGTCACGTGCGGGGAGTCGCGCCAGCTGCCGACCAGCCAGTTGATGGCCACTGCCATCGCATCAGCGAGGCCACGCCCGGAAAAGACTGCCACATCAAGGCCGTCCACCGTTGGCATCACCAGCACGCCGGGATGGCGGCCCGGCCGGCCCGCGACCTTCACCCCGCCGGTGAAACCGCGCGCCAGCGCCAGCCGCACGGCCTGCCACACCCGCCACAGCCGGCCGTGGCGGGCGTTTTCGCGGGCGCGGGCCCAGCGGGTGAGCGGCCCGACGATGATCCGGCAATGGCTGGTGTGGCCGCCGGCGCGCACCACCGGCACATGGGTCAGCGTACCGGAGGCGGCGGCCGCCACGATTGCCGCGAGCCCGGCCTCGCCATGCAGCGCCCGGGGCAACAGGTTCATGGTGCCGCCGGGAATGGCAAGAAACTGGCCGTCCCAGCCAGCGGCTGCCGCACTGGCCGCGCCCAGCGTGCCATCGCCGCCCATCACCACCAGCGTGTCGATGCCGGCCAGCCCGGCAGAGTCGGGGGCTGCTTCACGCGGGAAATCCGTGAAGCCGGCGATCGTCGCGCCCGCTGCCAGCAGCGCCGTTTCCAGCGCTGCGATGCGATCGTCATCGGTGGAACGGCTGGCCCGGTTGGCGACAACCCAGGCGCGCCCCAGCGGACGGGCAGGCTCGGGCGGGCGGGGCGCGGGCGTCATCGACCGTCGATGTGGGGGTGACAGTGAACCCCGTCAATGGCCGACTGGCGTCACAAGCCCGCGCTCAAAGCCTTGATCTCGTTGTTCAGGATCCGATCATTGTCGCTGTAATCCACCGGGCAGTCGATGAGGTGGACGCCTGGCGTATCGCGGCAGTGGGCGAGAAGGCCGGGCAGCATCTGCGCGCTCGTCACCCGGTGGCCCGTCGCGCCATAGCTTGTCGCATAGGCGACGAAATCCGGATTGCCATAGGTCAGGCCCCAATCCTTGAAGCCCATGTTGGCCTGTTTCCAGCGGATCATGCCATAGCTGCCGTCGTTCAGGATGAGCACGGTCAGGTTGAGGCCCAGCCGCACCGCCGTTTCCAGTTCCTGGCTGTTCATCATGAAGCCGCCGTCGCCGCACACCGCCAGCACCTTGCGGTCAGGGTAAACGATGCTGGACGCCATGGCGCTGGGCAGACCCGCCCCCATGGTTGCCAGCGCATTGTCGAGCAGCACGGTGTTGGGCTGATAGGCGGTATAGTTGCGCGCGAACCAGATCTTGTAGACTCCATTGTCGAGCGCGATGATGCCATCCTCCGGCACTGCCTTCCTGATCTCGGCCACCAGATATTGCGGGTATATGGGAAAGCGCGTGTCCGTGACCGCCGCGTCACGGTGCGCGACCTCGGCAGCGCGGGCGGCCAGCATGGCGGCGAAATCCCAGTGCGGCTGGATCCGAATTGCCTCCTTCAGCTGCCAGACCGCATTGGCGATGTCGCCGATCACCTCCACCTGCGGGAAATAGACCGGGTCCACCTCGGCCGACCGGAAGCTCATGTGGATCACCTGCGCCCCGCCAACCGTCATGAAGAATGGCGGCTTCTCGACCACGTCATGGCCGATGTTGATGATCACGTCGGCCCGCCTGATGGCGGCATGGACGAAATCGCCGGAAGACAGCGCTGCACAGCCCAGGAACTTCGGATGGCGTTCGTCGATCACGCCCTTGCCCAGCTGGGTGGTCAGGAAGGGAATGCCGGTCTTTTCCACGAATTCCATCAGCATCCTGGAAGTCATGGTGCGGTTGGCGCCGGCGCCGATCACCAGGATGGGTGACCGTGCACCCTCGATGGCGCGCACGGCCGCCAGTATGGCCTTCGCATCGGCCAGTGGCCGGCGCGCATAGCTGGGCGCGATCGGCACCGCGTCGGTCGGATCATGGGCAATGTCCTCCGGCAGTTCCAGGTGGGCAGCGCCGGGCTTTTCCTCCTGCGCCAGCCGGAACGCCTCGCGCACCCGCGCCGGAATATTGTCGGCACTGGCGATCTGGCGGGTGTACTTGGTGATCGGCCGCATCATTTCCACCACGTCGAGAATCTGGAACCGGCCCTGCTTGGATTTCTTGATCGGCTTCTGCCCGGTGATCATCAGCATCGGCATGCCGCCCAGATAGGCGTAGGCCGCCGCCGTCACGAAATTGGTTGCACCGGGACCCAGCGTCGCCAGGCACACGCCGGCCTTGCCGGTGTGGCGGCCATAGGTGGCGGCCATGAAACCCGCGCCCTGTTCGTGGCGGGTGAGGATGAGCCGGATCCGCGAGCGTTCAAGACTGTCGAGAACGTCGAGATTTTCCTCGCCCGGCACGCCGAAGACATAGTCAACGCCCTCCTGCTCGAGGCATTGGACCAGCAGATCAGACGCCTTGGTCATCGGTCACTTGCCTCGTGTCTGCGCGTCCCGTCGGCCATCGGCGCGCGCGCGTGGCCCCACCGCATCCAGGATGTGGCCCGCGGCACCCAGGCCCCAGGTCGGCATATTGTTGTACACACACTCATATTCGCCTGGAGCGATGCTGTAGGTTTCATGCCAGATGCCGACATCGCCATTGCTGCCCACCGCCCTGTTGAAGCGCTGCCAGGCCGGCAGGTGCAGTTCGTCCCGCGACGTCGCGAACGCCTGCAGATGATCAAGGCTGCGCCAATATTGTACCAGCATCGCCCCGGTCAGCACGAAATGCGTGCGGCTGTGCAACAGGCCCAGTTCCGGCCGGCGCGTCAGCTCGGCGATCATCGGTCCCATTGCCATGAAGGTTGGCCACCAGCTGCCCACTTTCCACAGCCGGTTGATGCGGATGCCGATCAGGAACAGCACGAACGGCCCGTCAATCTCGGCGCACACCCGGCGATCGATGATGGCGGTCATGGTGGGCCCCTACACGACGCCAAAGGCCAGCATGGCGTCGGCCACCTTCTTGAAGCCGGCGATGTTGGCACCCTTCACATAGTCGACATGGCCATCCTGCATCCGGCCATAGTCCAGGCAGCGCTCGTGAATACCGGCCATGATGTCCTTCAAGAGCGCCTGCAGCTCGTCTTCCTTCCAGCTCATGCGGGCCGAATTCTGGCTCATCTCGAGGCCGGAGACCGCCACCCCGCCGGCATTGGAGGCCTTGCCCGGTGCATAGAGGATCTTCGCCGCCTTGAAGGCATGGACGCCATCCAGATCGGTCGGCATGTTGGCGCCTTCCGCCACCGCGATGCAGCCGTTGGCGAGCAGCGTCTTGGCCTCTGCCCCGTTCAGCTCGTTCTGGGTGGCGCAGGGCAGCGCGACATCGCAAGGCACGCCCCACGGCCGCGCGCCCCCTCCGCTTCCATTGGCGCCGTGGAAGGTCGCGCCCTTGAATTGCGTCGCATATTCGGAGATCCGCCCGCGCCTGTGGGTCTTGTGGGTCTTTACCCAGTCGATCTTCTCCTGGGTGATGCCGCCGGGATCGTGGATGAAGCCCTCGCTGTCCGAAAGGGTCACCACCTTGCCGCCCAGCTGCACGATCTTTTCGGCGGCATGGGTGGCGACATTGCCGGAACCGGAAATCACCGCCACCTTGCCTTCGACATCCATGCCCGTGGTCCTGAGCATGTTCTGCAGGAAATAGACGGCGCCATAGCCGGTCGCCTCGGTGCGGATGAGGCTGCCACCGAACTCGAGGCCCTTGCCAGTCAGAACGCCGTTCCAGTGGTTGGTGATGCGCTTGTACTGGCCGAACATGAAGCCCACCTCGCGCGCGCCGACGCCGATGTCGCCGGCCGGCACGTCCACGTCCGGGCCGATATGGCGATACAGCTCGGTCATGAAGCTCTGGCAGAAGCGCATGATCTCATTGACGCTCTTGCCCTTGGAATTGAAGTTGGCGCCGCCCTTGCCGCCGCCCATCGGCAGGCCGGTCAGCGCGTTCTTGAAGGTCTGCTCGAAGGCCAGGAACTTCAACACGCTTTCGGTGACGCTGGGGTGGAAGCGGATGCCGCCCTTGTAGGGGCCGATGGCGTTGTTGTTCTGCACTCGCCAGCCGCGCTGCACGCGGATGTTGCCGCGATCATCCTCCCAGCAGACGCGGAAGGACACGACCCGGTCCGGCTCGGCAATGCGCCGCAGGATCTGCGCCTCGTGATACTGGACCTTGTCGCCGATGAAATCGAAGATGTCCTCGGCCACTTCGGTGACAGCCTGCACGAATTCGTCCTGCCCCGGATTGCGGCGCTTCACGCCGGCAATGAAGCCTTCAAGATCAACATGTTCCGATGATGCCATTGGTCATCCCCCCGGCACGGCGGATGTCCCCACACCCGCACGGCGCCAACGGCCCCGCTGGCGCCAGGGGCAAGTGTAACAGATGACCGGGATTGTGGAAGGGCAGCCGCCGGGCGGTTCGGCGCGCGCCCGGTACTACCAGAGGTTGGCGACCTTGCCGGAAATGTTGATGTACAGGAAATCGCGCGGGATGCCGCTGGTCGTAACGGCGGTCACCCCGTGATAGCTGTTGTTGGAACAGGGGAAAAACACCCCCAGATTGGGCTTGGCCTTGAGCTTGGCAACCACTTCGACATCCTCGTCATGAGGGTGTCGCTCATAGCGCTCGATCGGCTTGTCCTGCCGGTGCCTGTAGATCAGAAGCTCGCCGCCCTCGAGGCCGACAGCATCGGCATCGGTGAAATAGATGATCAACGAACACAGGCGGTTTGGACGGTCGCAGTGCGGGCGCTTGGCATAGCCGCCCATCGCACGCTGGATATCGAGGCGCGAGAAGAGTTCCACCTTGCGGTCGACGATCATGCTGCGCGTCAGCTTGTGAACGGCCCCGTCGATCCGGTCCTTCAGCGTCGCCTTTTCCGTCAGCATCTCCCGCGGTTCTTCATAGCTGCGGTCATAGGTGGACTGGGCAATGTTTGCCGAACAGCCGAGCTGTTCAAGGTCTGGCCCGAACAGGTCGAGGAACTGATCAACGAAGGCCTGGCTGTTGATGAACGCATCAAACTCGCGCCATGCCGCGGACCGGGCCATCAGCGTCGCATAGGATGACTCACCACGATAGATGTCGAAACCGTTGCCGGTGCGACTGCCCGCCTTGCCATGGGCTTCCTGCTGGCCTTCGAACACCGAGGCATCGGGATAATCGGCCTTCAGCCGGGCAAACAGATCGGGCGGCAGGATCGCATCGCTGATGACATGGGGAAATGGCGCCTGCACGACCTGGCGGCGCGACACGTTCAGCAGCAACTGGCTGCCGTCCACCGATGACTGAGCAACACTGGCCATGGTTCCACCCCTCTTCCAACCCTGTATTAGCTGCGGGCTCCCGGCCTGACAAGAAAGCACCGGCTCCTTTTCCGGCGATACGATGGCCGTTCCCGGCGCCGGCACCGCAGAGCCTTGCCAGTCCAGCCCGAATCGCGTTTAACCGCAGCCATAATCAGTGGGGTGTTTCATGGGCATGGTCGACAAGCTGGCACGCGCGGTTTCGCGGGCCCATCTCTATCTGTATCGCCGCTATGCTACGGAAGCCCGTCGTCATCGCCCGTTCGAACTGGTCTGGGAGCGTTCGGCCCAGGAAAGCGCCGACTTCATCTGTGCCAACATGGCCGATGCGGTCGTCTATCGCGATCGGTTCGATCTGTGGCGCCATGTGCTGCGGGTGGTGCCGGCCGAAGGCCAGCTGCTCGAAGTCGGGGTGTTCAAGGGCGACAGTATCAATTTCATCGCCGATGACCGCAAGGCGCGCGGCGATGCCCGGCTGGTCCACGGCTTCGACAGTTTCGAAGGGCTGGAGGAAGACTGGACCGGTGAGGCGCTGCCCGCCGGCTACTTCGATCAGGGCGGCAAGCTGCCGGCGGTGCGCGACAACGTCCGCCTGCACAAGGGCTGGGTGCAGGAGACGATGGGGCCGTTCATGGCCGCCGAGGCCGACAAGCGCATCGCCCTGCTGCACATCGATACCGACACCTACACGCCCTGCCGCTTCACGCTGGATGCCGCCAAACCGTTCCTGGTGAAGGGCAGTGTGATCGTGTTCGACGAGCTGGTCGGCTATCCCAACTGGCAGGCCCACGAACACAAGGCGCTGCGCGAAACGCTGGCCGACGGCAGCTATCACTATATTGCCTTCACCAGCCGACAGGCCGCGATCATGATCGATCAACCGCCAGCCTGAGGCGGCAACCAGGGCGGCACTCAACCGGCAGCGTCAAAGCTCCACACACCCGGGCCGTCGGGCAGGCCGGCCCAGCCGCAGCGCGCCAATGCGCCTGCGACGTCGGCCTCGCCCTGCCGCCAATGGCCCAGCATGGTCGCGCGGCTGAACTCGCGGCCCTTGGCAGAGCCCTGCCAGGCCCGGTCACGATAGACCAGCTGCGCCACCACCGCCCGGCGCCCGCGGGCCGTCTGGTCCAGCAGCCGGGCGTCCGGCGAGGCCGCAAGGTCGGCCGGCAGTTTCGCCTTCAGCCGCGCCCAGGCCTCTCGCGGGGCATTCAGCCGTTCCTGCGCCTTGGTGGTGAAGCGGGTGCGGCTGGAAAAGCGGATATCGGCGGCCCGTTCCTCGACGTCTGCAAGATTTTGCGGCCTCGCCCCGCGCGCTGGAAACAGATCGACCTGGAAGATGGCAAGGTCGGCCTCCGGCTCGGCCTCCAGCACGTGATCGAGCGGCGTGTTCGACACCAGCCCACCATCCCACCACCAGACGCCATCGATCTCGACCGGCGGCAGTCCGGGCGGCAGCGCGCCCGAGGCCATGATGTGGCGCACGTCGAGCCGCTCCTGTGCGGTGTCGAAATAGTGGAAATTGCCGGTCTCGACATTCACCGCGCCCACCGAAAGCCGCACCTCGCCATTGTTCAGCCGGTCCCAGTCGACCAGTTCGGAAAGCGTGTCTGCCAGCGCCCGTGTGTCATACAGCGCCACCTGCCCGGGCCACCAACCGGGTAGCCAAGGCAGGCGCGGCCGGAAGAAGCCCGGCGCCCCCAGCACCGAGGTGGCAGCGGCTGCCCATTGATGCCGGGCCGTCGCCAGCAGATCGGCGCCGGGCTGGGTGGCGTCTTCCAGCCATTCCCACGGCAGATGACCGGTCACGCGTTCCCAGAAGGCGGTCAGCTTTCGCCGGCGCTGATCAGGCGCGTTGCCGGCGATCAGCGCGGCATTGATGGCCCCGATGGAGATGCCCGCCACCCACTGCGGGCAATAATCGGCCGAATCGAGGGCGGCAAAGACACCCGCCTGATAACTGCCCAGCGCGCCGCCGCCCTGCAGCACCAGCACCCGCTGGCCGGTCAACGCCGGCAGCTGCGAGCTGTTGTCCTCATCCCCCATAACCCGGCCTCCCAGGCCAGCGGGCTCATTCGACCGCCAGCAGTTCCACCTCGAAGATCAGCGTCGCACCCGGCGGGATGGTCTCGCCGGCACCATTGTCACCATAGCCGGCCTGCGGCGGCACGATCAGGGTGCGTTTCGCCCCCACTCGCATGCCGGCCACCCCTTCATCCCAGCCGGAAATCACGTCGCCAGTGCCCAGCCGGAAGATGAACGGCCGCCCGCCATCCAGCGAACTGTCGAACTTCTTGCCCTTCATCCCGTCGACATAAAGCCAGCCAGTGTAATGCACCGCCACCAGCTTGCCGGCTTCGGCGACAGCGCCGGTGCCGGGCCGGGTTTCGGTGATACGGGTGCCGCCGGCAGTGACCGTCACGGTCTGGGCCAGGACGGGCGTGGCAAGGAGAGCGAGGACAATGAGAACAGCGCGTATCATGGCTGCGGGCATGGCCCGCAAGCGCGGTTCAATCAAGCCCCAGTCGATGCCGCAGGAAGGCAATCACCCGGGTTTCCGCCGCCTTGCCGGGGCCGCTGTCGGGCAGATGCACGGTCAGCACGCTGTGCGGGGCCATGCCGGTGCCCGGCCGTGCATCCTCGTCCGCCAATTCGATCGTCTCCACCCGGCCGGGAAATTCGCGCTCATAGCGGCGGAAGCGGGCATCCGGCACCAACCGGTCTGACCGGTAGCGCAACGCGAGCAGCGACAGATCCTCGTCCTCGAAGCGCCGACGCGCGCAGGCAATCTCGGCCGGCGCCGCATCGATGCTGCCGGCACTGGCGCCCCGGATCGGCAGGCTGGGCTGGCTCAGCACCGGGGCGATGACGCTGGGTTCGGTCATCATCGCCAGCGCAAAGCCGCCAGTGAAGCACATGCCAAGCGCGCCGACACCCGGCCCGCCGCAATCGGCATGGGCCTGCCGCGCCAGCGCCCGCAGCCAGTCGACGATGGGGCTGGACACACCATCGCGCCAGGCTGAAAACTCGCGCCGGATGCAGATATTGAGGAACAGCTGCACGGCCGCCGCGCCCTTCGTCGGCTCGGCGCCCGGCGTGCCGAACAGGCTGGGGCAATAGACCGTCATGCCGGCAGCAACCAGCCGATCGGCAACGTCGATGACCTGCGTGTGCAGGCCCGGAACCTCGTGGATGACGATCACCGCCGGGCCGCTGCCGCGGCGATAGACCGGGCGGGTCCAAGGGCCAGCGGTGAAATCGGTGCAGCTGTAGTTGGTGAGCGGCATGACCAGCACAGTGCGGCGCAGGTGGCAGGTTGGCAAGTTCTGCGCAAGAACACTCGCGGCCGGCGGCGGAGCCATCGAGTCCGCTTTGGATGCCAAGGGAAGCAGGAGCGTGGCAAAGCCACGCCGTCGAAGCTGTTCAGCCGGCTTTCGGCCGGCTGCCAGCGCGGTGGTGGGTCCTCCGGGACTTGAACCCGGAACCTACCGCTTAAAAGGCGGGCGCTCTAACCGATTGAGCTAAGGACCCCGAACCACGCAGGCACATGGCTTCAGGCGCGGGCCAGCGCTTTAGGGCGCATTGCCCGGGCGCGCAACTGTCTTGCACTCAAGCCCGATATGGGGTGCCGCCAGCCGAATGCCACCGTCACCAGCGGGTCCAGCACGAAGCGCCGCTGCGCGAGTTCAGGATGCGGCACCGTTAGGGCGCGCCCGCGCACGACCAGATCTCCGGCTGCGATGATGTCGAGATCAAGCACCCGGTCCCCCCAGTGCCGCCCCCGCCGGCGACCAAAGGCCCGCTCCATCCCCTTCAGCCGCCTCAACAAGTCGGGCAGCGTGCCTGGCCAGTCCAGCGCCACCACGGCGTTGGCATAACGGCGGGTGCCCGGCCCCAGCGGCGCGGTGGTGAAGATGGGCGATGCGGCCACCACGCCGGGCAGCGCCGCGATGGCGGCGCGCACGACGCCGGCCGGCGCGCCATGGCGGCCGTGGCGGCGGTTGGACCCGATGGCGACAAGGGTGATTGCCATAAGCGCCACAGTCCCTACAGGCTTGGTCCATGCCTGACGAGAGCCCCTTCCCCGGCACGCCGCCCGCCGATTGCCAGCTGTGCCCCCGCCTGTTCAGCTACCGGGCGGAGCAGCAGGCCCGCCACCCCGGCTGGTGGAACGCCCCGGTGCCGCCCCTGGGGAATGCCGGCGCCTGGCTGGCCATCATCGGCCTTGCGCCCGGCCTGAAGGGTGCGAACCGCACCGGCCGGCCCTTCCACGGCGATGATGCCGGCACGTTGCTGTTCGCCGCCCTGGCCGAACTGGGCCTGGCCAGCGAAACGCCGGAGGGGTGGAGCGCGCCGGCGCTGTTCATCACCAACGCGGTGGCTTGTGCGCCGCCGAACAACCTTCCGGCGACGGATGAAAAACACGCCTGCCGGCCCTGGCTGTCCGCGCAGCTGGCCGCCCTGCCCCACCTGAAGGTCGCCATCGCGCTGGGGGAAACCGCCCACCAGGCCGCCATCAAGGCGATCGGCGGCAAGCTGCCGAAATATCGTTTCGGCCACGGCGCCGTGCACACGCTGCCATCGGGCGTGCGGCTGATCGACAGCTATCACCCCAGCCGGCTGAACCTGAACACCGGCACGATCACCCCGGCCATGCTGAAGGCGGTGTTCGTGGCCGCGCTGGCCTTCAGGCCCTGAAATTCAGTCCCTGAAGCGGTCTTCCAGCCAGTCAACGGCAAATCGGGTCATGGCAGCGGCCGGCACCAGGACGCTGGCCGCGTCCCCTACCGTGCCCCTCACGCCCTGCCCGCTGGCCAGAAAGGCCTCGACGATGGCGGCGAAATAATCATCGTCCAGTCCATCGACCACCGGGTCGACCGTGTCGAATTCCTCGATCTTCTGCCAGATGATCCCGCTTGCGGTCATGATCGGCACCTCCAGGTGGCGCACATGCTTGCCCGGAATGTCGGCCAGATGCTCGGCATGGTGCAGCAGGCTCATCGTGTCGAGCGGCGCGCCCAGCATCAGCACCTTGCCGCCCGCGGCGACCAGACGGGCGAAGGGCGAGCCCTCGCCATAACCATGGTCGAGCGGGTGATTGGCCGTGAACGCCTCGGCCCCTGCCCCCAGCGCCGCCACCGAGGCACCGGGATTGCCGCTGCGCCGCGTGCCGGGCGTGGTGCGCAGCGCTTCGGCAAACCAGCCATGGTCGGGGTTGGCACGCGACGTGGCGGCATCGAATGCCGGAATGAACGGCTTCAGCGCCGGATCGAGCCGGCCATCCTCGTCGAGCGCGTCCTCGAACTGTTCAAGCCAGCTGACATAGGACAGGATGCAGCCATCGGGGCCCACCACCTGGCGCAGCGCGGCGATCACCCCGTCGGCGCTGCCCAGCACCGGGCCGATGGCGCGCAAGGAGGCGTGAACCATCACGGCATCGCCGGCCATCAGCCCCAGCGTTGCGAGATCATCGGCCAGCGCCGGGATGGTCCAGAAACCGCCGTCTCCCAGGCGCACGCGGCGCATCAGATATCCTGCGCGATCCGCCCATAGAGATCGGGCCGGCGATCCCGGAAGAAACCGAAGGCGGCGCGGTGGCGCGCAGCCAGATCAAGATCGAAGGTGGCCATCACCGTGCCCGGCGTCGCGTCATCCAGGTCATGAACGATGTCGCCGCGCTGGTCGCAGGCGAAGCTGGTGCCATAGAAGGTCTGCGCGTGCGGCGTACCGGCCTCTTCGGTGCCGATGCGGTTGCAGGCCAGCACCGGCACCACGTTGGAGACGGCATGGCCCACCATGGCGCGGCGCCACATCCGCCGCGTGTCGAGCGCGGGATCGTGCGGCTCCGTGCCGATGGCAGTCGGGAACAGCAGCACCTCGGCACCCATCAGCATCATGGCCCGCGCGGTTTCGGGATACCATTGGTCCCAGCAGATGCCGACGCCCACCACGCCATGCTTCGTTGGCCACACCTTGAACCCGGTGTTGCCGGGGCGGAAGTAGAATTTCTCCTCGTAACCCGGCCCGTCGGGGATGTGGCTCTTGCGATAGACGCCCATGATGTTGCCGCCATCATCGATCATGGCGAGGCTGTTGTAATGATGGTGCCCGTCCTTCTCGAAGAAGGAGCAGGGGATATGGGTGCGGGTTTCCAGCGCCACCTCGCGCATGGCGGCCACTGCCGGGTGCTTGTCCAGCGGCAGGGCATTGGCAAACAGGCCTTCATCCTCGTGCCGGCAGAAATAATGGCCTTCGAACAGTTCGGGCGGCAGCACGACCTGCGCGCCGGCTGCGGCGGCGGCGCGCGCGGCCGCGGCGGTCATGGCGATATCGGCATCGCGGTTGCCGGAAAAGGCCAGTTGCAGGCCGGCGACAGTGATGGTGCGGGTCATGGGCGCCCGTTACCGCCAGAATGTGGCGCAGGGAAGACGCCTCACCGGGGTTGCTGCTGGGTGATGCAGTGGAAGCTGCCGCCACCGGTCAGGATATGGTCGGCCCTGAGGCCGATGACCTCGCGATCCGGGAACAGGCCGGCCAGCGCCTTGACCGCATCATCATCGCTGGCCGCGCCATAGAGCGGCACCACCACGACGGCATTGGCGATGTAGAAGTTCATGTGGCTGGCCGGCACGATGCGCCCGTCCATCATGACCTTGCCCGGCGAGGGCATGGCGACAAGCTCCAGCCCGAAGTCGCGCGCGCGGTCCCAGGCGTCCTCATAGACATCCTTGTTGGGGTCATCGTCGCCGGCCGCCACCGGCAGCAGCAGCCGGCCGGGGCCGACAAAGCGCGCGAGATTGTCGACATGGCCGTCGGTGTGGTCGTTCAGCAGCCCCTCGCCCAGCCACAGCACGCGATCCAGCCCAAGGTCGCGTCGCAAATGGCTTTCCACCTCCACCAGGTCCATGCGCGGGTTGCGGTTGGGGTTGAGCAGGCACTGTTCGGTGGTCACGGCAAGCCCGGTGCCGTCCACGTCGATGGCGCCGCCTTCCAGCACCCAGCCGTGGCGTGCGAGCGGCAGGCCGCACCGGCCGGCGATGAAGGCGGCCACGCCATCATCGCCCGGCAGATCATATTTGCCGCCCCAGCCATTGAAACGGAAGCCCGCCGCCGCCGCGCCATGCGGCGAATGCAGGAACAGCGGCCCGGTGTCGCGCAGCCAGATATCGCCAAAGCCATAGGAATGAAGCCGCACGTTGCCGGCGGCGACGGCATCACCAAGCAGCGTCTGCGCGGCCGCCGCGGCCTTGTCGTTGGCGACCAGCAACTCGACCCGCTCGCCGCGTGCGATGGCGCGCACCATTGCGGCCACCTCGTCCTGCGCCGGGGCCAGATCGGCCTCCCACAGCTCAGGATGCGAGGGAAAGGCGGTCCACGTCGCCGCGTGGGCAGTCCATTCCGCCGGTTGCCTCGCCGTCATGCCGCCCCAACCTTCAACGTCCGTGCCCCCATAGCGCGGCCTCACATCGGCCTGACACTCAGGCGGTGCTGGCCAGCAACCAGTTGCTTGCAATTGCCTATGCGGTTGATTGCCAGCCGAATCCGGGGCTGGCAACAGCTAGCTTTGGCGCGTCACACCATGCGACGACCGGCGATCACGCCTCGGGCGGATCAGCCGCGGCGCCCTTGAAGCCCTGCGCCACCACATACCATTCGCTGGAGCCCTTGCGACTGGCCGGCGGCTTCACATGCTTCACCGACGTGAAGTGGCGGCGCAGCGCGGCGGTCAGCTGGCCGTCGCCGCCACCAGCCAGCACCTTGGCAAGGAAGCTGCCGCCGGGGCGCAGCAGGCGCGTTGCCATGTCCAGCGCCGCCTCGATCAGGCCCATGGTGCGCAGATGGTCGGTCTGCTTGTGGCCCACGGTGTTGGCGGCCATGTCGCTCATCACCAGATCGGCCTGCCCGCCCAGCGTCTCCAGAATCAGCGCCTCGCTGTCCTCATCTGTGATGTCCTTCTGGAACAGGTCGACACCGGCCAGGGGCTCGATGGGCAGCAGGTCCATGCCCACTACCCGCGCCTTCGGGCGTCGTTCCTTCACCACCTGGCACCAGCCACCTGGCGCTGCCCCCAGATCAACAACCCGTTCCACGCCCTTCAGCAGATCATACTGCTGGTCCAGTTCCTTCAGCTTGAAGGCGGCGCGGCTGCGATAGCCTTGCGCGCGGGCTGCGGCGACATAGGGATCGTTCAGCTGGCGTTCGAGCCAGCGCGTCGATTGCGCGCTGCGCCGCTTCGCGGTTTTCACCCGCACGCGCCCGCCGCGCGATCGCCCCCCCGGCCCGGATGGCGCCCCGCTCATCGGCCCATCCCCGTCACCTTGACATCCACGCGCCATCGCGCGCCATCAGGGTGCGCAATATGCCTTCGCGGATGCCGCGATCGGCCACCTTGACCTCGCCGCCCGGCCAGCGCGTCAGGATCGCTTCCAGAATGGCGCAGCCGGCCACGATGAGCTCGGCCCGGTCAGGCCCCACGCAGGCGATGCGCGCGCGCTCCGCCACGCTCCTGAGACCGATGGAGCGGCACAGTGCCGCCAGTTCCCCCGCCGCCACCGCGCAGCCATCAACGCGGCGCCGGTCATAGCCGGGCAGGCCCAGCTGCACGCTGGCCAGCGTGGTGATGGTGCCTGACGTGCCGAGCAACTGCACATCGCGGATGCCGCGTCCGGACAGCCGTGCATCGAACCGGTCCAGCCACGGCCAAACCTGGCCCAGCATGCGTTCATAGGCGGCGAGCCGGTCCTCGGCCCGCGGCCATTGTGGCTCGGTCTCCGCAAGATTGACGACGCCCCACGGCATCGAGATCCAGTCGAGGATCTTGGGCTGGCCATCGCCCGTGGCCGGCTCCACCAGCATCAGTTCGGTCGAACCGCCGCCAATGTCGAACACCAGCGCCGGCGGGCCAGCCGTATCGATCAGCACGTGGCAGCCCAGCACCGCCAGCCGCGCCTCCTCGGCCGGGCTGATGACATCGAGTGCAATGCCGGTTTCCTTGTAGACGCGTTCCACGAAGGCCATGCCGTTGCTGGCCCGCCGGCAGGCTTCGGTGGCGACATTGCGGGTGAAGCGCACCTCGCGCCGGGCCAGCTTGTCGGCACAGGTGGACAGGGCGGCCAGCGTCCTGTCCATGGCCGCGTCCGAAAGCCGCCCTGATTCCAGCAGGCCTTCGCCCAGCCGCACCACCCGGCTGAAGGCGTCGATCACGGTGAAGCCATCCGGTCCGGGCCGGGCAATCAGCAGGCGGCAATTGTTGGTGCCCAGATCCAGCGCCCCATAGGCGCGGCTGCGGCGCTGGCCACCGCGCGGCGCATGAGGCGCATGGGGGCGCGCATGGGGCGCCATTGTGTCGGAAGGAGCGCGCCCGCCATCTGGGGGCGTCATCGTCTTGCGGGCCGGCATCGGCAAGTCCAGTCATTCTTCTTTCGTCTTGACCGGCAAAGGCCGTTCGCAACGAAACCTGCAGCCACGCTAGCCAGTTCGGCGGTCAAAGGCAAATGCCCGCCGTGAGGGGCCGATGGGGGTCATTGCAGGGTGTTGACCGGCGGCCACGGCAAGGCTAAACGGCCGCCCTCGCTGAGCGTTGCCCCGTCGTCTAAAGGTAAGACTCCGGACTCTGACTCCGTCAATCGAGGTTCGAATCCTCGCGGGGCATCCAGCGACTTCCCGACGAGCGACTTCCTGGCGGGCGACTTCCCGACGAGCGACTTCCTGGCGGGCGACTTCCCGACGAGCGACTTCCTGGCGGGCAGATGATGATCAGCGCCCGCTGGCCGGCACGATCTTCGTCATCAACCGGCAGTCACCGCCCGTGGGCAGCGGCCCGGCGCGCAGCAGGCGGATGGCATAAGGGGCCATGCCGCCATTGTCGTGGCCAACATCAGGCACCAGGGCACAGCTCCAGCCAAAGCGCACACCGGCCTGCCGCGCGGCGTCCTGGGCGGCGGCGAAGAAGGCCTTGCCGCGCGCCAGCCGGTGCGGGCCCTGGGCCATCGCTTCGGGTTGGCGGGGCAGGCTGGGATAGTTCGGATCATTGTCGGCGGTGCCCTGCATGATCAGCATCGGTGCGCCCAGGGCCTTGGCAGGCTGCCACAGGCCGGGCGGCAGGCCATTCACGCCAAAGGGCCAGCGATTGGACCCCACCGGCCAGGTGTAGCTGCCCGAATTGGCCGAAATGGCGCGTGACATCTTCGCCCCCACCCCCAGCAGCACGAACCGGTGAACGAACTGCGCGCCGGCGGAATGGCCGAACAGCACATAGGAGGTCGCCCGCAGCTTCTCGCGCACCGCCACCCGATCGAAGATCACGTCGATCGCGGCATAGCTCCACTTGTCGCGCGGGCGCAGATTGCCCTTGCTGTCGAACACGTCGCCGAAGTTATAGCCGCGATTGCCGGGAAAGCCCTGGCGGGTGAATTCCGGGACGATGATGATCAGGCCTTCCTTCGTGGCCATGTCCACCCATTCGGCAACATAGCGATCGGCATCGCGGCCCACCCCGTGCATCACGAACATCACCGGCGCGTCCGCCTTGGCGGTGGCCGGCTTCAGCAGCCACACCGGGATCGGCGCACCGCCCCAGTCATCAACCACGAACCGGGAGACACCGGCCGCGGCCAGCACGGGCGGCACGCTGGCGATTCCGCTGTCCGGCACCCGGTCAGCAGCCGGGGTGCGGGCGAACTGCTTGAGCAGATCGGCGACGCTGGCCGGTTCGGCCGCGGCGGCGGGGATGGTGGCAGTGGCCAGCAGCAAGCTGGCGGCAAGGTGAGCGAGCATGAACGGTCTCCAGATCACTTGTTGGCCTCAGCCATCAGGGCTTGCGCGGCAGCGGCGGCAAGCCGGCGGGTGCGTTCCGGCGGGCTGTCATCGCCCACCTCCCAGGTCAGCGCGCCAACCCCGAACTGGTCCCGCGCCCAGCTTTTCAGCACGCCATTGCCGGGATTGTGGGCTCGGTCGATGCGGATGTCGGCGCCGGCCAGATCGCCGGTGATGGCGGCCAGCATCGCCTCGCCCAGATCAGGCCCGGCCGGCTTCGGCGGCGCATAGACGACATCGCGGAAAGTGGAGTGAAAGTCGATCACCGCCACGATGGGGCCCCTGGCGGCCTCGGCCGTGATGGCCGCCCCCAGCGCGCGGGTTTCCGGCTGCGTGAACGGCCCCCAGTCGCGGTTGAGATCGACACCGCCCAGATTGTGCCGCCAATGGCCCATCACGAAGCCATCGGGATTGGCCAGCGGCACGATCATCAGCGCATGGCGGCGGCGAAAGGCGCGCGCCGCCTGGCTGTCGCCCAACAATATGTCGGTGAAGGCGGCAAAAGCCTGCGGCCCCGTGGTTTCGGGCGGATGCTGACGGGTGATGATCACCACGGTGCCGCGCGCGTTGGCCGGCCGGTGGTGATAGACGGCCAATGGCCGCCGGGTGCGGCTGTAACCGGCATCCTGCCGGCTGAGCTGCCCGGCGCGCACCCGCGCTTCGAACGGTGCCAGCACCGCGTCCACCGTCTCCGGCGGCTGGGCAATGACAAGCTGGGCAGGCCCGGCCGGCAGCCGCAGGCTGGCGCGGCTGCCATCGGCGGCCACCGTGAACCGGTCGGCCGCCAGCCGCGCGGCGGCCGAGCCGGGCATTGCCAGCCACGGCGCATAGCGGTGACGTCCGCCTTCATAATGCAGGGTCACCCGTGTTTCCGCCGCGCCATCACTGGCCACGATGAAACCATACCAGGGGCTGGGATTGATCGGTTGGTTCTCTGGCGCGACAGTCACGTGGACATGACCGTCGGCCTCGACACGGCAGCGGGACAGCGCGGCCCGTTCAAATCCGGCGTGCACCCGCCGCCCCGCCCCTTCGCACGCCGGCGCCGACGCCAGGGCAGCGGTGAACCACGCATCACCGGGCCCGGCCGGCGCGGCCGTTTGCAGCGCGCCCGGGGTTGCACACCCGGCCAACCAGGCGGCCGGCAGGACGACAAGCCACGGGCGCGCCACGGCGTGCATCAGAAGGTGCCGCGCAGCTGCACGTAGAATTCGCGGCCCTTCAACTGGTGGAAGTCAGGCCGGTAGCCCAGCGATTCATCGACCAGCGGCGGCGGCGCATCCAGCACGTTGTTGACGCCCACGCGCAGCCGCAGGTTCTGCCCCTTGGCGATCGGGAGGCGATAATCGCCGAACAGGTTCAGGCGCCAGTCCTCGCGGACCTGCCAGAACTGCGTGACACCGTTCACGCTGATGTCCGCCCCCGTGTCGGTGAAGCCGTCGACATAGCGCAGCGAGCCGCCCAGGCCGACGCGGTCGAGGCTCCAGTAGAAGGTGCCGCTGGCGCGCCATTGCGGGTTGCCATCCAGCCGGATGCGATTGACTTCAAGGATGGTGAAGTCGTTGCCGAAGGCGCCCGTTGCGTTGCTGGCCAGCGAATTGAGCAGTTCGTTGCGTTCGAGGTCCAGCGTCATGAGATAGGTGGCCTCAAGCCCGAACCGGAACGTGCCGAAGCGCCCGAAATCGAACGCCGTCTGCAGGCTGAAGTCGAAGCCGTCCGCCACCTGCTTGTCGAGGTTGATGTAGGGATCGCGGACAAACAGCACCTGGCCGGCGGCCGCGCGCTGATCGTTGGGGTTGGCCAGGTTCCAGGCGGCGAAGGCCGCGAGGTCATCGGCTGTGGGCGCCGCGCGCACCACGTTGGGGTTGGAGCGGCCCTGCTTGCGCTCCAGGAAGTCGAGCGCGAGGGCCTCGCGGTCGCCAAAGGCGCCAACGACGCCGGTCTGTTCGAAGCGCCAGTAATCAACGCTGATCACGAAGCGCTTCACGGTCGGGCTATTGATCCACTTGCCCACGTCGAGCACGCCGCCCACCACGATGGTCTTGGTGTCCTCGTTCTCGAGGTTGGGGTTCGACGTGCGCACCGACGGCACATAGGCATCACCGGTGGAGGCCGGATCGCCGGTCACCGCCGAACGCCAGTAATCCTCCACGCCAAGGTTCAGGCGCGAGACATCGCCGCGGTTCAACTGCACCAGGTTGGGCACGCGGAAGCCTTCGGAATAGGCGGCGCGCAGGTTGAAGGCCCGCACCGGGAACCACGACAGCGCGATCTTGGGCTTCACCGCGCCATCCTTGATGTCGTCGAAATACTCGCCGCGCACTGCCAGCTGCAGGGTCAGCTTGTTGTAGAAATCGCCATCATTGCCGCCCAGCAGCGGCACCAGGGCTTCGGCAAAGCCGGCATAGACATTGCGGCTGGCGCGGCTGTCGCGCGTCGGGCTGACGCCCACCACGTCGGAAATGCCCGAAACATTCTCGGTGGAGAAGATGATGGTGCCATCCAAGCGCGGGTCACGATCCTCCTGATAGCTCTCGCGCCGCCATTCGACACCGGCGGCAAGGCCGATGCTTCCGGCCCAGTTCTGGACGGCGTCATTGTTCGAGATGCGGAAGTCGCCGGTGGTCAGCGTGGTGCGGCCGCGGTTCAGACTGGAAATGCGCACCCGGTCCCACTGCGCCTGGGTGTTGGCATTGGGCCCGCCGAACGGGTTGATCGCATCCGGCGTCGATTTCGCCAGTTCGGCGGCGAGCAGCGTCTTCGACAGGCGGTTCGATTCCTCGTCGGTGGTGAGGTTGGAGCTGTTGGCGATCGCCCCTTCCCATTCCCAGCCGCCGAAGTTGCCGCGCAGGCCGGCCATCACGCGATAGGTTTCGGTGAAGGTCGAGATGAAGCGCGGGCCAAGATCGGTCGGCCGCCAGTTCTGCAGCAGCACGTTGACGCCGGCGGCAGGCGCATCACTCGTGTTGAGGCCTGGCAGGCGGTTCGGGCTGCCCACCGGGCCGAACGGGTTCCAGTAGTTCGATGCCGGCACGATCAGGAAGGCGAGGCCGGAGTCCAGCGGCTGGGTGGCGCGGTTGCTGTCGGTGGTGGCGCGGTAATAGAGGCCTTCGGCGAAGAACTGCAGGTTGTTGCTGAACTCGTGCTCGAACTGGCTGTAGACATTGATGCGTTCGGCGTTGGAGATCAGCTGCCGACCCAGGGCCGACACCGGGTCGTTGGCGATGGTAACGCCTTCGCCAAGCGCGTTGTTGGGCTGGTTGGCGTTGAAGTCATAGCGCAGGGCCGTGTCCAGCGAGCCGTCATCAAGACCCATGCAGCCTTCCGGGCCAGACGGCAGCACGGTGGCGCGGGTGCCGGGGAAGCTGCACGGCTGGATATGGAACACGCCGGTCAAACTGGTCAGCGCGGTCGAGCCCTGGCGGATGCGGCGGCCGACAAACACGCCCTCGCTGTTGACCGAACCGGCCTGGAACTGGCCGAATGGCGAGGACGTGGAGGTGTTGCGGAAATCGGTGGTGGTGGTGCCGAACGGGTCGTCGCCCAGATAGGCCCGCTTGTCGACCGAGTTGAACTGGCCATCCAGTTCGGAAGCATAAAGGCCGTTACGGCTGAAATAGCCACCCGTGAAGAACAGCCGCGTGCGGCCTTCGTTGAACTTGAAGCCGAAGGCGATGTCGCCCTGGAATTCGTCGCTGCCGGTGCCTTCCACGCCCGAATAGCGCAGGGTGGCGCGCAGCTTGCTGAAATTGGCATCAAGGATGGTGTTGACGACGCCGGCAGTGGCATCGGAGCCATAGAGTGCCGAGGCGCCGTCGCGCAGCACTTCCACCCGGTCGATGCCGGCGGCCGGGAAAGCGTTGACGTTGGTGATCTGGCGCGGGGTCGAACCGATGTCCTGGTTCACCGCGTGGGCGGCGATGCGGCGGCCATTCAAGAGCACCAGCGTGTTGCCGGTGCCAAGGCCGCGCAGGTTGATGGTGGCCACGTCGCCGCGCGCATCGTTGGGGCCATCGGATGCGCCGTTGATTTCCGCCGCCCCGGCCTGGGCGACATTCTCGAAGATCTCGCCGGTGGAGTTGACGCCGAAGGAGTCCAGTTCATCCACGTTGAACACCGATACCGCGATGGCACCGCTGCCACACGCGCCGCGGATGTTGGAGCCGGTGACGACGATCATCTCGTCCTCGTTGATCGCCGCCGCCGTTGGCTGCCCCGCTGAAGCAGGCGCCGCGTCGTCAGTTTCATCTTCGGTCTCGCCCTTGGTTCGTCTTGTCAGTCAGGATCGGTTTCCGGGCCCGGTTCGGCACCGGCCGGCCCGAATTCATGGTTGGTGAACACGGCGGCAAAGCGCGCCTCGTCGATGGCGCTCTCCCAGCGCGAGACGACGATGGTGGCCACGGCATTGCCGATGAAGTTGGTGAGCGCCCGGCACTCCGACATGAAGCGGTCGATGCCCAGGATCAGCGCCATGCCGGCGATCGGCACGCTGGGCACGATCGACAACGTGGCAGCAAGCGTGATGAAGCCCGCCCCCGTAACGCCTGCCGCGCCCTTCGAGCTGAGCATGGCGACACCCAGCAGCAGCAACTGTTCGCCCAGCGACAGATGGGTGCCGGTCGCCTGCGCGATGAACAGCGCCGCCAGCGTCATGTAGATGTTGGTGCCGTCGAGGTTGAAACTGTAGCCGGTGGGCACCACCAGCCCCACGATGGGCCGAGGGCAGCCGGCACGCTCCATCTTGTCCATCAGGCTGGGCAGCGCGGATTCGGAGCTGGACGTGCCGAGCACCAGCAGGAGTTCGGCCTTCAGATAGCGGATCAGCGTGAAGATCGAGAAGCCGGCCGCCCGCGCCACCAGGCCCAGCACGACGATCACGAACAGCAGCGAGGTGGCATAGAAGGTGCCGACCAGCGCGGCGAGATTGGCGATCGAGCCGATGCCATATTTGCCGATGGTGAAGGCAAAGGCCCCGAACGCGCCAATGGGCGCCGCCCGCATGAAGATGGCCACCAGCGTGAAGAAGGCGGCGCCCACCGCTTCCAGCAATTTCACCACCGGCTGCGCTGCCGCACCGCCCATCGCCAGCGCGATGCCAAAGCTGATGGCCAGGAACAGAACCTGCAACAGATTGCCATCCACAAAGGCGCCCAGCACTGAATCCGGGATCACGCCCATCAGAAAGGCCGTGATGGTCTGGTCCTTGGCCTTGGCGACATAGTCGTCGACGGCACCGGTCTGCAGCGTGGCCGGATCGATGTTCATGCCGGCACCTGGCTGCACGACATTGGCCACCACCAGCCCGACGATCAGCGCGATGGTGGAGAAGCAGAGGAAATAGGCGAAGGCCTTGCCCGCCACCCGGCCGACATCGCCCAGCCCGCGCATTCCAGCGATGCCGGTGACGATGGTGAGGAAGATCACCGGCGCGATGATCATCTTGACCAGCTTGATGAAGGCATCGCCCAGCGGCTTCAGGGCCACGCCGGTTTCGGGCGCGAAGTGACCGATGAGACCACCGGCGATGATGGCCACCAGCACCTGAACATAGAGCTGGGCATGGATCGGCGTCCGCCGTCCTGCTGCCGCCTGCGCGGTCACTCCTCCAGCCTCTCCAGCCACTTTGGCACGATGCTCCCCAGCTGCCGGCGTCCCCGTGCCAGCTTGGCATGACAGGTGCAGCAGGCTGCTGGGACATGCAACAGAGTGGCCCTGTTTCATCAACATCTTGATTTTTCATTGCCGGGCCGATGCAATCGCGGTTATTTTGTGTGGATTTCCGCACATACGGCCAACGGGCTGTGCGGAAAGCCGCGCGATTTCCGGTTGACCCTGTCGCAGCGTACGTCAGTGTTCAATTCGTGACGTCCGTCTCCCCGCCATCGACACTGCCCGCTGACCCTGCCAGCCGCCTGTGGCTGGTGCTGGCCATGATGGTGGCGCTGGCGGCAAGCTGGGCGGCCGGGCTTGCCGCCGCGCGTCGGGCCGATGATGCCCTCGCACGCGAGGCTCGCGTCTCTGCCAGCCTGTTCGAAGCCGTGCTGCGCAATGTGCTGGAGCGCTATCGCGCGCTGCCGATGGTGCTGGCGAGCGATGGCGAGGTGGCCGACGGGCTGGCCGGTGCCGGCCCCGCAGCCCGGCAGCGGCTGGATGCCAGGCTGGCGCTGCTGGCGCGCCGGACCAACGCCGCGGCCATCTATATCATCGGCCGTGATGGTCGCACCATTGCGGCCAGCAACGCCGGCACAAGGCTCAGTTTCGTCGGTCGCGATTTCACCTATCGCGCCTATTTTGCCGAAGCGATGGCGCGTGGGCGCGGCGAGCAGTTCGCGCTGGGCACCACCACCAACCAGCCCGGCCTCTATCTCTCCCACCGGGTCGAACGGGACGGTCGGCCGCTTGGGGTGGTGGTTACCAAGATCGACTTCTCGGCCGTCGAGGCGCAATGGCGGCGTTCGCCCACCCCTGTTTATGTTACGGATGGCGATGGCACGGTGATCATAACCAGCATCGAACGCTGGCGCTTTCGCCCCGAACGGGCGCTGGGGCTGACGGTGAGCCGCGACCACCCGGCCCATCTGGTGGCCGCCACGTCGGTCCGCGCCGCCTCCGACCTTGGCGGCGACTATGTCCGCGCCCGTGTGCCCACCGCGATGGCCGGCTGGACCCTCAACCTGCTGCAGCCTGCCGGCCCAACGGTGGATGCCGCCACCACGGCAGCCAGCACACTCACCCTGCTCGCCATCACAGTGCTGTTCACCCTGCTATGGTGGTGGCAACGGCGCCGCACCCGGGATGCCCGCGTCGCTGCGGCCCGTTCCGCTGCCCAAGCGGAGCTGGAAGCCCGTGTCGCCGCCCGCACCCGTGAGCTCAGCGCGGCCAACAGCGCGCTCACCGCCGAGATCGAGGAGCGGCGCCGCGCCGAAGCCGCGCTGATGGTGCTGCACCTCGAACTGGAACAGGCCAACCGGCTGACCACGCTCGGCCAGATTGCCGCCGGGGTGACGCACGAGATCAACCAGCCGGTCGCCGCCATTGCCGCATGGGCGCACAATGCCCGTACACTGCTCGCGCGCGGGAGCGCCACGGAAGTGGAAGCCGCGCTCGGCACCATCCACGAGTTGACCGAGCGGATCGGCCGCATCACCGGCGAACTGCGCGATTTTGCCCGCAAGTCGGATGCGCCAGCCATATCGGTGCAACTGGGCGAGGCGATCGCTGGTGCGAGATTGCTGGTGGGCAGTCGCAAGCATCGCGGACAGAAAGCCATGCAGATCGACAGCAGCGGCGTAGCCGGCGCGGTCGCGGTGCAGGCCGATCGCACGCGGCTGGAACAGGTGCTGGTCAACCTGTTGCAAAATGCGCTGGAAGCCGGCGCCAGCCAGGTCGCCATCGCCGCAGGGCCGGGCCGAACGGGCTCCGACATCGCCATCACCGTGACGGATGATGGCCCCGGCATCCCGCCCGCCATCGCTGCTGGCCTGTTCACGCCCTTCCAGACCAGCAAGCCGCGCGGCCTTGGGTTGGGGCTTGTCATCTCGCGTGACATCTGCCGGGCCATGGGCGGCGACCTGGTGCTGGACCAGGCTGCGGCCGGCACCTGCTTTCGCATCACCCTGCCTGCCCCCCGAGCGGTCACGGATGCCGCCGCATGAACACCGCAGAACCAGGAGCTGTGCTGCTGGTCGAGGACGATGTCGCGTTTGCCCGCGCCATTACCACCAGCCTGGAGCTGGCCGGCCATGCCGTGACGGTGCATGGCGACGCCGGCGCGGCACTGGCCAGCATCGACAGGCGCTTTGCCGGCGTGATCGTTTCCGATCTCAGGATGCCGGGCATGGATGGCTGGCAGTTCTTTGCGGCGCTGATGGCACTGGACGCCGACATCCCGGTCATCTTCATCACCGGCCATGGCAACATCGAGGAGGCGGTGACGGCCTTGCGGCAAGGCGCCTATGACTTCGTCGCCAAGCCCTTCGCGCCGGACCGGCTGCTGGCCAGCATCGCCCGCGCGCTGGAAAAGCGCCGGCTGGTGCTGGATAACCGCCGCCTCAGGGCTGCGGCTGCCGATGCCGCCGACGCGGCCGATCCGTTCTGGAACAGCCTGCCCCTGGCCGGCGAAAGCACGCTGATGGTGGCGCTGCGCCGGACCCTCGCCCATGTTGGCGACAGCGATATCGACGTGCTGATCGAGGCCGAGCCCGGCACCGGCCGCGACCGCGTGGCGCGCCTGCTGCACGATACCAGCCAACGCCGCGCCCAAGCCTTCGTGGCGCTGAGCTGCGCGGCCGCCGCGCCCGATCAGCTGGCCATGGACCTGTTCGGGGGCCCTGCCGGCGGGCGCCGGGGCCAGCCGGGCCGCCTCGCGCTGGCCGCGCGCGGGACGCTGTTCCTCGACAGCCTTGATGCCATGCCGCACGCCTTGCAACAGCGGCTCATGGCGGTGCTCGACAACGAGGCGCCGGCGATGGGTGCCCGTATCATCGCCGCCTGCACGCCCGCCGCATCAGGCCAATCGCTGCTGCCGGCGCTCCGCACCCGGCTTGCCGCCTTGCCGCTGCGCCTGCCACCCCTGCGCGAACGGCGCGAGGACATACCGCTGCTGTTCGCGCGCCTTGCGGCAGAGGCGGCCCAGCGATTCGGCCAGAGCATGCCAGAGATCGCGACAGCGCCGCGCGCCCATCTTCTGGCGCATGACTGGCCCGGCAATCTGCGCGAACTGGCCCATCATGCCCAGCGCTTCGTTCTCGGCCTGTCGGGGGATGGGCCTGCCCCGCTGCCAGATGGCCAGACGCTCGCCGAACGCATGGCGCGGATCGAGGCCGGCCTGCTGCGCGAGGCGCTGTCGGCAAGCCGGGGCCGGATCGCGGAGGTCACCCAGCGGCTGGGCCTGCCCCGGAAGACGCTGTATGACAAGCTGGCGCGCCACGGCATCGACCCGGCCGCCTATCGCCGCCGAGTCTAGCCCGCGAACTGCCGCCAGGCCAGCAGGCTGCGCTGCACCACAGTAAGCCCGCACAGCCCGGCATAGGCCAGCGCGATCACCGGGAAATGCTGTGGCCACAGGCACATGGCGATGAAACAGGCGATGGTCTCGCCGCCCTCGGCGATACCGGTCGAATAGAAGAAGCTCTTGGTGCCGTGCGCACGCGTTTCCTCCCCGCGCTTGGCCGCGATCACCGCAAAGGCCAGGAAGCTGATGCCCGTCAGTGTGAAGCTCGCCACCAGCAACAGCGCCGGCACCAGATTGGCAGGCGCGGCCATGGCAAAGCCCAGCGGCACGGCCGTGTAGACAACGAAATCCGAGACGATGTCGAGATAGCCGCCGAAATCGCTGGGGCCGCGCGCCCGCGCCACCGCCCCGTCCAGCCCATCGGCCAGGCGGTTGAGGAGAATCAGCACCAATCCGGCCGCGAACTGGCCATCCGCAATGGCGAAGGCTGCCGCCACGCCCGGCAGCAGCGCCAGCAGCGTGACGGCATTGGCGCTGAGGCCGGCCCGCGCCAGCGCCCGGCCCATGGCATTGAGCGGCGGATCGATGAGGGGGCGCAGCTTCGCGTCGAACATGATCAGGCCGGCGTGACAAGGCCGATCATGGCGCCGGTCAGCAGCGACACCATGTTGCCGGCCGCCCAGCTCTTCATGCCCAGGGCGGCGACATCGGCGCGGCGATCCGGTGCCAGCGTGGCGATGGTCGAGACGATGAGGCCGACACTGGCCAGATTGGCCACCCCGCACAGCGCATAGGTGACGATGACCAGGCTGCGCTGGCCCAGCGTGCCGGGCGGCAGCGCCGCCAGATCGAGATAGGCGACATATTCGTTGAGCACCGCCTTGGTGCCCATCAGGGCGCCGGCGTCCCCCGCCTCCCCCCACGGCACGCCGATCGCCCACATCAGCGGCGCGAACAGCCAGCCCAGCAGCCGCCGCAGGGTCAGCGGCGCATCGGCGACCGGGCCCATCAGGGCCAGCGCCTGATCAGCCAGGTTCACCAGCGCGAACAGGGTGATGATGATGCCGATCACCGCCAGCATCAGCTGCGCGCCCTCCATGGCGCCGCGCACAATGGCGTCCATGCTGCCTTCATAGGCCAGATCAGGCTCTGCAGCCGAACGGTCGGCCGCGGCATCAGGCGGCACCGTCAGCCGCGCCACCAGCACGGCGGCCGGCAGCGAGACAAGGCTGGCGACGATCATGTGCCCCACCGCATCGGGCAGCACGGCACGCAGCGTGGTCGCATACAGCACAAGGATGGCACCCGAGATGGTGGACATGATCAGCACCATCGCCATGAACAGATCGGCGCGGCTGATCCGCCCCAGCCAGGCGCGCAGCACCAGCGGCGTTTCCACGACGCCCAGGAACATCGTCGCCCCGCCAGCAAGGCCAACGACGCCCGACACGCCCAGCGTCCGCCTGAGCGCCCAGGCCAGGCCGCGCACCGCCGCGCGCAAGATCCCCCAGTGCCAGAGCAGCGCCGACAGCGCCGAAAACACGATGATCAGCGGCAATATCTGGAAGGCGATGACCAGCGGCGGCTGCACGCCGGGCTTCAGCACGAACGGCAGCGCCGCCCCGCCCAGATAGCCGAACATGTAGCTGGATCCGGCCAGCGTCGCGGTCTCCACCGCCGCGATGGCCCGGTTGATCTGGCCGATTGCCGCCCACAGAAACGGCACCCGCGTGGCGATGGCGGCAATCGCCAGTTGCAGCGCCAGCGCGCCGGCAAGCCAGCGCCAGCCGGGCCGCGCACCGCGGTCTTCTGACAGTGCCCACGCCAACCCCAGGATGGCGATGATGCCGATGATGCCCTGGAACTGTGCCATCAGCCGCGCCGCCAGTCATGATAGCGGCCCACCAGCTTCAGCAGGCCTTCGGGCGCATGGCGCTTCTTCCACACGCCGGCGGCGAACTTGTTGGCCTCTGCCATGGTCGGATAGGCGTGGATGGTGCCGATGATCTTGTTCAGCCCCAGCCCGTGCTTCATCGCCAGAACATATTCGGCGATGATCTCGCCGGCATGCTCGCCAACGATGGTGACGCCCAGGATGCGATCCTTGCCCGGCGGCGTGAGGATCTTCACGAAACCGGTCGTCGCGCTGTCGGCAATGGCGCGATCAAGCTCGTGCAGCGGAAACAGGGTCACTTCATGCGCGATGCCGTGCGCGGTCGCCTCTGCCTCGGTCAGCCCCACCTGCGCCACTTCGGGATCGATGAAGGTGACCCGCGGGATGACGCGATAATCCGCCTTGAAGCGCTTGAGGTCGCCGAACAGCGCGTTGACACTGGCATACCAGGCCTGGTGCGATGCGGTGTGGGTGAACTGGTAGGGTCCGGCCACGTCACCGGCGGCATAGATGTTGGGGTGCAGGGTAGCGAGATAGTCATCGGTCACCACCGTGCGCCCGGTCTCGATCCCCAGTTCCTCAAGCCCATAGCCGGAAAGCCGCGCCTTGCGGCCCACCGCCACGATCAGCGCATCAAAGGGGATGGCGCGTTCGCCGGATTCGCCCGCCACGAACAACTGCCCGTCCGCCACCCGCAGCGCCCGGTGCCCGGTCAGCACGGTCACGCTGCTGGCCGCCAGCGCGGCGCTGGCCAGCGCCGACACGTCTTCATCCTCGCGCGGCAGCAGCCGTTCCCCCATTTCGACCTGCGTCACTGCCGCCCCCAGCCGGGCGAAGGCCTGCGCCAGCTCGCAACCGATCGGCCCGCCGCCCAGCACGACCATGCGGCGCGGCAGTTCGTCCATGGCCGCCAGCCGTTCCCACATCGTGTCGCTGGTGAGGTAGCCGCTGTCGGAAAGGCCAGGCAGATCGGGCACCACCGGTTCGGCACCCGCCGCGATGATGATGGCGCGCGTCGTGAGCCGCTGTGTGTTGCCGTCGTGGCGGGCAATCTCCACCGTCCACGGATCGATGATGCGGGCATGGCCCTGCACCACGTCCACGCCCAGGCCGGTGTAGCGCTCCACGCTGTCGTTGGGGGCGATGGCGGCAATGGCGGCCTCCACCCGCGCCATCACGGCCCGGAAATCAAAATGCAGCGTGGCGGGGGCAAGACCATAGGCATCGGCGGTGCGCATCTGGTGCGCGATGCGGGCAGACTTGATCAGCGCCTTCGATGGCACGCAGCCATAGTTGAGACAGTCCCCGCCCATCTTGCCGGCTTCCACCAGCGTCACCTTCGCCCGCACCGTCGCGCCGATCAGGGAGGAGACAAGGCCCGCCGCGCCGGCGCCAATCACCACCAGGTTGCGATCAAAGCGCTGCGGCCGGGTCCAGCGCGCCTGCACCCGGCGGCGCTTCAGCCGCGCCATGATCCAGCGGCCGACCCAGGGCAACAGCCCCAGCGCCGCGAACGAGGCCAGCAGCGCCGGGGAGGCCACATCGGCCAGGCTGTTGATGCCAGCGAGCTGCGTGCCGGCGTTAACATAGACGATGGTGCCCAGCAGCATGCCAAGCTGGCTGACCCAGTAGAAGGTGAAGGTGCGGATCGGCGTCAGGCCCATCAGCAGGTTGATCAGGAAGAAAGGGAAGATCGGCACAAGCCGCAGCGAGAAGAGGTAGAAGGCGCCATCGCGCGCCACGCCGTCGTTGATGGTGCGCAGCCGGTCGCCAAAGCGGCCCTGCACCCAGGCCTGCAGCAGGTGGCGGGAGGCCAGGAACGCCAGCGTCGCCCCGATCGTGGAGGCGAAGGAGACGATGATGGTTCCGGCGACAAGCCCGAAGGCGGCACCACCAGCCAGGGTCATGATGGCAGCGCCGGGCAGCGAGAGCGCGGTGACCGCGACATAGGCCGCCATGTAGGCGCTGATCAGCGTGAAGGGCTTCGCCGCATAGAGTGCCGCGAGCTCCGCCTGCCGCGCTTTCAGGGTCGCGAGGTTGAGATACTGGCCCAGATCAAGCGCCACGAACGCCGCAAAGGCGCCCAGCAGCAGGAACAGGATGACGAGGCGCTTTGCCAAGATGATGCCTTCAATCGACCGCGAGATTGGCTGGTTCTTGCATGTCTGCCGGGCTTTGCCCATCACTTGCGTGACGGACGCACGGGCCCCAAGGCTGGCGGCCGATGATCGCGATCGAATCAGGCGCGTTCCGGCTGGTCGCGTCGCCCGCAGCCGGCGGCAGCATCGCCGCGCTCGACTGGCACGGGCAGCCCATGCTGCGCGCCGGCAGCGGGACGGACGTGCTCAACAGTGCCTGCTTCCCCCTGGTGCCATTCAGCAACCGCATCGCCGGGTCGCGGTTCCGCTTCGACGGCCGCGAGGTGGTGCTGCAGCCCAACCACCCGGACGACCGGTCTGAGCCAGTGCTGCACGGCCATGGCTGGCAGCGACCGTGGACGGTGACCGCACATCAGCCTGACCGCCTGGCGCTGGCGCTCGACCTTCCGGCGCGGGACTGGCCCTGGCCGTTCCTGGCCGAACAGACGTTCACGCTTGAGCAGAGCAGCGCCGCCCTGACGCTGAGCATTGCCAACAGAGGCGACACGCCCATGCCGGCCGGTCTTGGCTTCCACCCCTATTTCCACCGCACCGCCACAACCCTGCTGATCGCCCGGCATCTTAGCGAATGGCAGGTGGATGGCGCCTGTCTGCCAACCACCCTCGACGCGCGCGACACCGCCATCGACTGGTGGGCCGGGCAGCCGGTGGCCAGCCGCACGGTCGATACGGTCTACACGGCACGCCAGGGTGACCTCACCATCCTGTGGCCGGAACGGCGCCTTGGCCTCACCATGGCGCCCGACGACAGCCTGCCCTGCACCACCATCTATGTGCCGGCGGGCGCTGACTATTTTTGCGTCGAACCGGTCAGCCACATGACAGACGCCGTCAATCGCGCGCCCGAACAGATGCGCGTGCTGGCGCCGGGGCAGCGCTGGCAGGCAACACTCCGGTTGACCCCGTTCAGAACGCCGTGAGCACATCACGGCCGGCTGCCGCTGCAACGGCGTCCTGAAGGCCGCGGCGCGTGACGACCACCAGCGCCCCGCCAAAGCCGGCCCCCGTCAGCCGCGCCGCGCCGGCACCGGACAGCCGTGCCGTGATGGCGGCGGCCAGCGCGTCGATGGCCGGCAGGCTCACGTCGAAATCGCGGGCGAGGCTGGCCTGGCCCGCGCTGAGGATCGCGCCCATCGCGGCAAGATCTGCCCGCGCCAGCGCCGCCACCGCCGCATCGACGCGGGCCAGTTCGGTCACCACGTGGGTCGCGCGGCGCTGCTGGGTGCTGCCGGCCGGCAGGGCCGCCAGGCGCGCCACGCTGGCATCGCGCAGCGCCGACACGCCCAGCAGGCCCGCCGCGGCTTCGCACTCCGCGCGGCGGCGGTTGAATTCGCCGTCCGCCAGCGCACGGTTGATGCCGCTGTCCACCAGCAGCACGGTCCAGTCCGCCGGCAGCGGGTGGTGGGTGAACGACAGATCGCGGCAATCCAGCCGCATGGCATGCCCGGCCCGCCCGGCCGCCACCGCCATCTGGTCCATGATCCCGCAGGCCACGCCGGCATGGTTGTTCTCGGCCGCCTGCGCGGCGCGGGCGAGGGTGACCGGATCAGCCTCAAGCCCGCCCGCCGCCAGCAGCGCCCGCCCCACCGCCACGCATAATGACGCCGATGACGACAGGCCGGCGCCGCGCGGCAGATTGCCGATGATGAGCAGATCGGCCCCACCCAACCCAGCTCCCCCAAGACCCGGCACGCGCGCGCCCAGTTCCACCGCCATGCCGCGCACATAGGCGCGCCAGTCCCCTTCGCCCGTCGGGGCGGCCAGTGCGAACTCGTCTGCGCCGTCCAGATCGTCGGCGCGCACCACCACCCGGCCATCGCCGCGCGGCGCAAAGGCCACCGCCGTGCCCTCGCGGATCGGCATCGGCAGCACCACGCCGTCGTTGTAATCGAGATGCTCGCCGATCAGGTTGACCCGACCCGGCGCGAACACGGTGCCGGCCGGCGCCTGGCCGCGCCACGAGGCAAAGCGCCGGGCGGCGTGCGCCTTCAACGCCGCGCTCACGCCAGCACCGCCCGCAGCCGCGCGGCGGCCGCCTCCGGCGTCAGGTCGCGCTGTGCCTCGGCGAGCAGTTCATAGCCGACCATGTGCTTGCGCACGCTGGCTGACCGCAGCAGCGGCGGCAGCAGGTGTGCGTGCAGCCGCCAGTGCGCCACATCATCGCCCTGCCCATGCGGCGCGCCGTGCCATCCGAGCGAATAGGGAAAGGGCGCGGCGAACAGGGCGTCGCAGCCCCTCAGCAGCCGGCCAAGAAGCGCCGAAAGCGCACCGCGCTGCGCGTCATCCAGATGCTCCAGCCGGGCAACCGCACCGCGGGCAATCAGCAGCATCTCGAACGGCCAGGCCGCCCAGTGCGGCACCACTGCCAGCCAGTGGTCGTTCATGGCCACCACCCGTTCGCCGGCTGCCCGTTCGGCATCGACGACATCGGCCAGCAGCACCCGGCCCGTGGCCGCATGGTGAGCGCGCTGGCGGGCATCCTCGGCTGCGACGATGCTTGGCACATGGTCCGTCGCCCACACCTGCCCGTGCGGATGCGGCGAGGAGGCGCCCATCATCGCGCCCCGGTTCTCGAAGATCTGCACATGGCTCCAGCGCGCGCCCAGCGTGGCCGAAAGCCCGGCCCAGGCATCGATCACATCCCGGCGCGCCGCAACGGCAAGACTGGCCAGCGAGGCGCCATGATCAGGCGCATAGCAGATCACCCGCGCCTCCCCGCGTGCCGGCGCCTCGCGGAACAGCCTGTGCTGGCCGGGCGGATCGCTGGTTTCGAGCAGCGCCGGGAAATCGTTCGCGAACACGAACACGCCGGCATAATCCGGGTTGCGGGTGCCGTCAGCCCGGGCATTGCCGGGGCACAGATGGCAGGCGGGATCATGGCTGTGCGCGGCTGGCGGCGGCGGGCTCGCCTCCCCCTGCCAGGGCCGCGCCATGCGCTGCGGGCTGACCAGCACCCATTCTCCGGTCAGCAGATTCTGGCGTCGGTGCGGGCTGGCGGCGCTCATGGCAGCGCCTCCAGGTGAAGGATCAGCGCGCTTTCCGGCGCCTGTCCCGGCACCGGCAGCCCGGCGCTGGCCAGCCAGCTGCCGGTGAAGCCCTGCGGCGTCTCGCGCATGGCCTTGAACGCGGCACCGGCCCGCGGGGTGAGCACGGCCGATGGCCCGGCATGGCGCAACAGCCGCACCTGCCAGTCCCGCGCCGCCGCAAACGGCAGGCGGATCGGCGCAGGGTACCGGTCACGCGCCGGATCCAGGCGGATCACCCACAGCAGCCAGTCATCGCCCGTCCCGTGCGCCTGCCACAACAGCCCATCGGCCGCCTCGCCCATGTGGAGCTGGCCGCCATGAATGATATGGCGCCACTGCTTCCAGAAGCCGATCCACTCCGCCAGTGCCGCGCGCTCGGCATCATCCAGCGCGTCGGGATCAAGCTCCACCCCGAAATGGCCCTGAGCCGCGATGGCGGCGCGGAAGGCCAGCGACTGCACGCGCCCCGTCGCATGGCTGGGGCTGACGCCCACATGCGCGCCCATCAGTTCGGGCGGCATGAAGGCGAGGACGCCGCGCTGCATGGAGATGCGCGACAGCGCATCGATATTGTCGCTGGTCCAGAAGCGGTGGGTGAAGCGGGCGATGCCGGCATCGATGCGGCCACCGCCGGCCGCGCAGCTTTCGATCTCGACGGCCGGGTGGGCCGCGCGCAGCCGCGCCAGCAGGTCGTATGTGCCGGCCACCTGCGCCGCCCCGCCGGCCGGCGCCAGCGCCCGGTTGTGATCCCATTTCAGATAGTCGATCGGCACCGACGCCAGCAGCCGGTCGAGCGCCCTGAACAGATGATCGCGCACCTCGGCACGGCGCAGATCAAGCACCAGCTGATGGCGAGCCGTGGGCCGCGGCTGGCCCGGCAGGTACAGCACCCAATCCGGGTGGGCACGATAGAGATCGCTGTCAGGGTTCACCATTTCCGGTTCCACCCACAGGCCGAATTCCATGCCCAGGCCGTGGACATGGGCGGCCACGGGCGCCAGCCCGCGCGGGTATTTGGCCGGATCGGCGTCCCAGTCGCCCAGCCCGGCACGATCATCGTTGCGGCCCCGGAACCAGCCGTCATCGAGGATGAAGCGTTCGACGCCGATCGCCGCCGCTGCCTCGGCCAGCCGGCGGATGCGCGCCTCGTCGTGGGCGAAATAGCAGGCCTCCCAGCTGTTCAGATGCACCGGGCGCGGGCGCATGGCCCCGCCCGGCCAGTCCAGCCGGGCCCGCACCGCGGCGTGCATCATCGCCATGGCGCCGCCGCGCCCACCCTGCGACAGCGCCAGCAGCAGCGGCGGCGCTTCATGGCGCGCTCCGGGGGCCAGCCGCAGCTCGCCGGGCAGCAGCCGGGCCTGCGCCAGCAGCACATGGCCGCCATCCTCCTGCCGTTCGATCGCCAGCCGCGCATCACCCGACCAGGCCAGTTGCACCGCCAGCACAAGCCCCGCATGCCAGCCGGCGCCCTCCCCCAGCAGCAGTGCGCCGCACGGCCCGCCATGGCCGGGGATACCCAGCCGGGTTTCGCGCTGCCAGCCATGACCGGGCATCGGCGCGCTGGTTTCCGCAAGTTCGCCGGTGTGCCGGCCGGTCCAGGCCATGATGCGGTCCAGCCCCGCCGGCACCGGCAGCACGGCGCTGGCCAGTGCATCGACGCAGATCGGCGCCGTGCCGCGATTTTCGATGCTGGTCGTCGCGGCCAGCGCGCCCCCGGGCTGGCTGGCCAGCGTCAGGGTCACCGCCAGGCCCAACACCGGATCAGCGCCGGTGATGACCAGCCTGTCGGCCGTCTCCTCCACCTGCCAGTCGGACAGCAGCAGCGCCGCACCGTCCTGGCTGCGCACCGCAAGCACCGACGGGCCGAACCAGCCCGTACCGCCAAGCGGGATCGCCGCCATGGGCACCGGTTCATCCAGCGAGAAGGTCGTGGCCCCGCGCAGGCTGGCCAGCGCCGGCAGCCCGGCCGGATCGACCCGTTCGCCGATGTGCCGCCAGATCGGCGGGCCGGCGTCCGGGCATTCGAACACGATGCTCCAGCCATTGCCGTGAAGGCAAGCGAGGCGCGCTTCGGTCACGCCGCCCTCCGGAACTGCGCCAGGCCCAGCCACCGCGCCCGCCCGCCCAGTACCCGGTTGGTGGCCAGCGCCGCCAGCACCGATGTCACCAGCGTCACCACCATCATGTCGATATAATGCAGCCCGATCAGCCCGGCCGGCTGCCACCAGAAGCTGTAGAGCCCATAAAGGCCAATGCCCCACACCACCCCGGCAATCGCCGCCCGCGCCGCCACGCCGCCGAACAGCAGCCCGGCCACGAACGCCGAAAGCACCGGCATCGACGTGAGGCCGTTCAGCTGCTGCAACAGGTTGATGATGCTCTCTGCCCCGGAATAGACCGGCACCATGGCGAGCGCGAACAGCGTCGCCACCACCGACAGGACTGCCCCCAGCCGCCAGTGGTTGGCCACCGGGCCGATGAAGCGCTCGTGAAAATCCACCGACCACAGCGCGATGGTGGAATTGAGCACCGCGGAAAAGGTGGTGATGACGGCGGCCGCCACCATCGCGGCAAAGGCGCCCGACAGCCAGGGCGGCAGCACCTCTGCCACCAGCCGGCCATAGGCAGCGTCACCCACGTCGCCGAACAGCCTGAACGCCACCACGCCCGGCACCACCACGATCGGCGGCACCACCAGCAGCCGGATGGCGGCCGCAGCAAACACGCCCTTGCGGGCTTCGGCCACCGATGGTGCGGCCATCGCCTTCTGGGTGATGTTCTGGTTGGTGGACCAATAGAAGATCTGGATGAAGGCCATGCCGGTGAACAGCGTGTGGAAGGGGATCGGGCTGTCGGCCGCGCCCACCATCGACAGCCGTTCAGCCGGCACGCCCGAGACAAAGTCCCAGTCCACCGCCGCCAGCGCCAGCACGACGATGAGCAGCGCAAGGCCCAGGATGCCGACGCCTGAAAACGTGTCCATCACCGCCACCGCGCGCAGGCCGCCAAAGATCGCATAGGCGGCACTGATCACCGCGAGCGCGACGGCAAAGGCCATCAGCGGAATATCGGTGCCGAACAGCGACTGCAGGAACAGCCCGCCCGAATAGAGCGCGGCGGGCAGATAGATGAAGAGGTTGCCGAACAGGAAGATGCCGGAAATCAGCGTGCGGATGGACCGGCCTTCATAGCGCCGCTCCAGAAGCTCGGTCACCGTCGTGCAGTTGTAGCGATAATAGAGCGGCACGAACAGGAACGCGAGCGTCATCAGCCCGACGAAGCCGGCAATCTCCCACCAGGCGAGCAGCAGCATCTGGTTGCCGTTCATGCCGACCAGCTGATCGGTCGAAAGATTGGTGAGGGTGATGGAGCCGGCGACGAATGGCCAGCTCAGCCCCTTGCCGGCCAGGTAGACATCCTGCCGCGACCCGTCATGGCTGCCGGCGCCGGGGCGGCGCACCTGCCACCAGGTCAGCAGCGCGACAAGGCCGGTGAGGCCCAGGAACACCGCGACCTGTGCCGCGCTGTCCACGCCGATAGTTGCTGCGTCCATCCATCCCCCTGACCAGGCCGCGCCCACCTTGCCAATCCCGGCGCTTCTGGCAAGGCTGCTGCGATGAATGCCCCAATGCACCTTGGCGTCTGCTACTATCCCGAACACTGGTCCGAAGCGCTGTGGGCCGAAGATGCGCGCCGCATGGTGGATGCCGGCCTCACACGCGTGCGCATCGGCGAATTCGCCTGGAGCCGCATCGAACCTGCACAGGGCCAGTTCGATTGGGGCTGGCTCGACCGCGCAGTGGAAACACTGCATGTCGCCGGGCTGGGCATCATCATGGGGACCCCCACCGCCACGCCGCCCAAGTGGCTGGTCGATGCCATGCCCGACATGCTGGCGGTGGACCGCCAGGGCCGGCCGCGCGGCTTCGGCTCGCGCCGCCATTATTGCTTCAGCCACATGGGCTATCGCGCCGAGGCCGTGCGCATCACCCGCGCCGTCGCCGAGCGTTATGGCCAGCATCCCGGCATCGTCGCCTGGCAGACCGACAATGAATATGGCTGCCACGACACGGTGGAAAGCTTTTCGCCGGCGGCGCACACCGCCTTCCAGCACTGGTGCCGGGCGCGCTATGGCGACATTGGCGCATTGAACGCCGCCTGGGGCAATGTCTTCTGGAGCATGGACTATCCGGATTTCGGCGCCATCGAACTGCCGAACCTGACCGTCACCGAAGCCAATCCGGCGCACTGGCTGGCGTTCCGGCGCTTCGCCTCCGACCAGGTGGTGGTCTTCAACCGCGCACAGGTGGACGTGCTGCGCGCCTGCTCGCCGGGGCGGGACATCACCCACAACGCCATGGGCTTCTTCACCGCCTATGACCATCACGCGCTGGCCGCAGATCTCGATCTGCTGGGCTGGGACAGCTACCCGCTCGGCTTCCTCGAGATGTTCCGCTTTTCCGAAGACGAAAAGCGCCGCTATGCCCGCCAGGGCCACCCCGACATCGCCGCCTTCCACCATGATCTCTATCGCGGCTGCACGGCCGATGGCCGCTGGGGCGTGCTGGAACAGCAGCCCGGCCCGGTCAACTGGGCCCGCCACAATCCCGCGCCGCTGCCCGGCATGGTGCGGCTGTGGACGCTGGAAGCCTTCGCGCACGGTGCCGAACTGGTCAGCTATTTCCGCTGGCGCCAGTTCCCCCGGGCACAGGAACAGATGCACGCCGGCCTTCTGCGCCCCGACAGCCAGCCGGCACCGGCGCTGGCCGAGGTGCGGCAGGCCGCCACCGACCTCGCCGGGCTTTCAGGCGGTGCACCGGTCAAGCAGGCGGCGCTGGTCTTCGCCTACGAGGCGGACTGGATGACCGACATCCAGCCGCACGGCCAGGGCACGTCTGCGCTATGGGCCGCCTTCGCCTGTTACAGTGCGCTGCGCAGGCTGGGGCTGAACGTCGATATCGTGCCGCCCACGGCCAGTCTCGATGGCTATGCTCTGGCCGTGGTGCCGTGCCTGCCGATCGTGCCGGGCGCGCTGGTGGCGGAACTTGACCGCTTCATCGGCCAGATCGTCGTCGGCCCGCGCACCGGCAGCCGCGAGGCCGATTTCGCCATCCCGCCAAAACTGCCGCCAGGCGCGCTGTCTGGCCTGCTGGGCCTGACGGTGACGCTCAGCGAGAGCTGGCCCGACCGGCTGGGCATTGTCGGCGATGGCTGGGACGCAGGCGGCTGGTTCGATCATGTCGAAGGCGAGGCGGTGCCAGACCTGGTCGCTGATGATGGCCGCGTCGCCTGCTGGCGCCATGGCCGGGCGCGCTATTGCGCCGCCTGGCCGGCCGGCAGCTTCATCGAAACCGTGATCGCCCGCGCCGCACGCGACGCCGGCCTGCCCGCCGAGCCGCTGCCCGACGGCATCCGCCAGCGCCGCCGCGGCAACCAGCTGTTCCGCTTCGACCACGACCGCGCCGAGGTGACCATAACCACGCTCTGAACGCCATGCGCTGGCGGCCAACAACAGTGGTGCCCCTGGCCGGACTCGAACCAGCACGGATTTCTCCACTCGATTTTGAGTCGAGCGCGTCTACCAATTTCACCACAGGGGCACTGGCGCTGCGGTTAGCGCAAGGCGGGCGCAAGGGCAATGGCGCTGGACTTGGCCGACGCTTGGCCGCATGGGGCAGCCATGCGCCCACCCCGCAAGCCCCCCGGCGGCCCACGTCCACCAAAGCCTGACCAGTCCCGGCCAGGCCGCGCCGGCGCCCCTCGCCGCGGCCGCCAGGCGGATCGTCCGGAAGGCGGCGACCGCCCCCCACGCGGCGAAGCCCGCCCGCCCCGCAGCGACGCTCGACCTTCCCGCAGCGACGCTCGACCTCCCCGCAACGACAGACGTCCTCAGCGCCCCGATGATCGCGCCCGGCCGCAACCGGCGCCGGCCGCGCGTCGCGAGATCCCCGTGCGCGAAACCGAGGTTGCGCCGCAGCGCATCGCCAAGGCGCTGGCCCGGGCGGGCGTTGCGTCGCGCCGCGATATCGAGCGCATGATCGCCGAAGGGCGCATCGCCATCGATGGCACCCCCCTCACCTCCCCGGCACTCAACATCAGCAGTCTGAAGGGCGTGACGGTCGATGGCGTGGCCGTGGCTGGCATCGCGCCCGCCAAGCTGTATCGCTTCCACAAACCGGCCGGCTTCCTCACCGCGGCGCGCGATCCGGCGGGCCGGCCCACCATCAACGACATATTGCCCGCCGGCCTGCCGCGCGTCTTGCCAGTGGGCCGGCTCGACATGAACACCGAAGGCCTGCTGCTCCTCACCACCGATGGCGAGTTGAAGCGGGCGCTGGAACTGCCATCAAGCCAGGTGCCGCGCGTCTACCGGGTGCGCGCCTTTGGCGAGGTCAGCCAGAAGGCGCTGGAAAGCCTCGCCGATGGGGTCAGCATCGATGGCATCCACTATGGCCCGATCCTGGCCGACATCGAACGGCGCACCGGCCACAATCTCTGGCTGATCGTCACCATCCGCGAAGGCAAGAACCGCGAGGTGCGGCGCGTGCTGGAACATGTCGGCCTGCAGGTGAACCGCCTGATCCGCATCGCCTATGGCAATATCGGCCTTGATGACCTGCCGCCGCGCTTGGCTGACGAGGTGCCCGAAGCCGATCTCAGGGCGCTCAAGGCGATGCTGAAAGCCCCGCAGAGGCCCCGCTGATGCGGATCATCGCCGGACGCTGGCGCGGCCGGGCGCTGAAGGCCCCGGACGGTGCCGCCACCCGCCCGACCAGCGACCGCGCCCGTGAAGCCATCTTCTCGATGCTCACCAGCCGGCTGGGCAGTTTCGAGGGGCTGGCCGTGCTCGATGTCTTTGCCGGCACCGGCGCGCTGGGCATCGAGGCGCTGTCGCGCGGCGCCGCCAGCGCCTGCTTCATCGACAGCGATGCCGCCGCCATCCGGGCGATCCGCGCCAACCTTGCGGCGCTGGGCGCGGCCGGGGACGTGCGCCAGGCGCCGGTGCTGGCGCTCGGCCCCGCGCCGCAGCCGCACGATCTGATCTTCCTCGATCCGCCCTATGGCAAGGCGCTGGCCGCCCCGGCGCTGGCGCATCTGAAGGCGCAGGGCTGGATCGCGCCGCACGCCATCATCAGCATCGAAACCGCCGCCGGCGAGGGCGTGGACAGCGGCCTTGAACAGCTCGTCGAACGCCGTTTCGGCAAGGCGCTGGTGCGGCTGCTGCGCGCGCCCGCCTGAGCCGCCCGCCCGAGCCTCACTCCGCCCGGTCGCGGGCCTTGGGATAGGTGCCGATGATCTTCACCCAGTTGGTGAAGAAGGCCAGTTCCTCCATGGCGCGGCCCACGGCCGGCTCGGCAGGAGAGCCTTCGATCTCCGCATAGAATTCGGCCTGGGCGAACTTGCCGTCGCGCAGGTAGCTTTCCAGCTTGGTCATGTTGACGCCGTTGGTGGCAAAGCCGCCCAGCGCCTTGAACAGCGCCGCCGGTACCGATCGCACCTCGAAGTTGAAGCTGGTCATCGCCGGCACGCCCGGCGCCGGCACCACGGCCTCGCGCGCCAGCACGACAAAGCGCGTGGTGTTGTGATCGGCATCTTCCACCCCTTCGGCAAGGATGTTGAGGCCATAAAGCTCGCCGGCCAGCCGGCTGGCGATGGCGCCCATCGCCGGATCGCCCTCGCCCGCCACGGCGGCGGCGGCGGCTGCCGTGTCGAAGAACTGCACCGGCGCGATGCCCCACGCGCGCAAATGCCGGCGCACCTGCCCCAGCGCCTGCACATGGCTCTTCACCTCGCGCAGGGCGGCCTTGTCCGCCAGCCCCAGCAGGCAGTGGCGCACCCGCACGAAATGCTCGCCGATGATGGAAAGGCCGCTTTCGGGCAGCAGGAAGTGAATGTCTGCCACGCGGCCGTGCAGGCTGTTCTCGATCGGGATCATGGCGCAGCCGGCGCGCCCGGCCTGCACCGCCTCGATCGCATCCTCGAAACTGGCGCAGGGCAGCGGCAGGCGATCCGGGAACGCCTCGCGCACCGCCTGGTGGCTGTAGGCGCCCGGCGCGCCCTGGAACGCCACCGCCCGCGCCGGCGCTGCGGCGGCCGCTTCCGCCATGCGGTCAACCAGGGCCTGGGCCAGGGGCGGATAGCTGCTCGTCATGGCCGTTCGTTATGATAGTGCGCTGCAACAAGCAAATGCTTGCGGGCAGCCGCGCAATTTCCTAATCGCTGCGACAGGAAGGCGCAGGCGGGCAGGCCCGCGCCCTATGCTGGAGCATCACGTGGACAGTTTCGAGTGGAACAAGATCTTTGGCGGCGTGCTGGCCGGCCTGCTGGCCGTGCTCGGCGTGTCGATCATCAGCGACATGATGTTCGCCCGCCATGCCCCTGAAAAGCCGGGCTATGTCGTCGCCGGGGTTGAAGAAGGCCCAGCCGAAGGCGCCCCGGCCGCCGAAGCCGAAAAGCCGGCCGCCTTCTACCTGGCCAGCGCCGACATCGCCAAGGGCGAAGCCCAGTTCAAGAAGTGCGCCGCCTGCCACAATGTCGATCCCGGCGGCGCCAACGGCACCGGCCCGGCGCTCTATGGCATCGTTGGCCGCCCGATCGCCGCCGCGACTGGCTTCGCCTATTCCGACGCGCTGTCGGGCATGAAAGGCCAGAATTGGGACTGGGACAATCTGTGGGGCTGGCTGAAGAGCCCGAAGGCCTTCATGGCCGGCAACAAGATGAGCTTTGCCGGCATTTCGAAGCCCGAAGACCGCGCCGCTGTCATCGCCTATCTCAACTCCAAGAGCGCCAGCCCGCTGCCGCTGCCTGCCGCTCCGGCCGAAGCAGCCCCGGCTGCGGAGGACGCCGCACCGGCCGAGGGCGAAGCCGCTGCTGCCGAAGCTGCACCGGCACAATAAGCCGGCCAGATTGCACGATCAGGGGCGGTGGCTGCGGCTGCCGCCCCTTTTCGTTGGGAGAATGGCCATGTTGCCTCGGCGGGCAGGGCCTCGACCCTGCAGCCGTTCGTTTGACGGCGCGCAATTTGGCCAATGCGTCATGCTGGCGAAGGCCAGCATCCATCGCCCATACAGCACGAACCGCTGCCGTAATGTGCAGCGAGAACAACCGGGTGCAGGAACGCGTCCCTGCAGCCCGAAGGCTGTCCTTCCTTCAACCCCTACAGGGCGTAATGCGCCTTCACGATGGCCCAGCCGTCCTCCGCCGTCTCGACGAAGTGGAACAGCTTCAGGTCATCGGCCGCGATCACGCCTTCCTCGGCCAGCGCCTCGAAATTGACCACGCGGTTCCAGAAGTCCCGGCCATAGATCAGGATGGGCAGCGGCGCGACCTTGCCGGTCTGGACGAGGGTGAGCAGCTCGAACAGTTCATCGAAGGTGCCGAAGCCGCCGGGGAACACCGCCACCGCCCTTGCGCGCATCAGGAAGTGCATCTTCCGGAGTGCGAAATAGTGGAACTGGAACGACAGGCCCGGCGTCACATAGGGGTTGGGCACCTGTTCATGGGGCAGCACGATGTTCATGCCCAGCGACGGCGCGTCCACCTCCCAGGCGCCGCGGTTGGCGGCTTCCATGATCGAGGGGCCGCCGCCGGAGCAGACAGTGAAGCAGCGCTCACCCTCTTCACAATGGGTGGAGACGATCTGCGCCAATTCGCGGGCCACGTTGTAATAGCGCGATTTTTCGGCAAGGCGCTGGGCGACGGCCTGCTTTTCCGGCGTGTCGGCAGCAGCGAGCACGGCCGGCACCTCTTCCGGCGACGGGATGCGCGCCGACCCATAGAAGACGAAGGTGCCGGTGATGCCGGCTTCGCTCAGCAGCAGTTCCGGCTTCAGCAGTTCCAGCTGGAAGCGCACCGGGCGCAAGTCCTCGCGCAGCAGGAAATCGGCATCCTGGAAGGCCAGGCGATAGGCCGGATGCTCGGTCTGCGGCACCGCCGTGGGCTGGTTGCCCAGCTTGGCGTCGGTTTCGGCCGACGGGAAGATACGCTCCGGGATGTGCGGCGGCGAGGGCGGGGTCATCATCTGCGTTGAACTCTTTCAGAACGGCCGGCGCAGATAGGCGTGCAGGCCCGGCTTGTCACGGCCTTTTCGACTTAAAGCCCCAACGCCCGCGTGGCGGCGCGCACGCTGTCGAAACGGTCTGCCATGTCGCGCGTCAGGTGGGCGTGGGTGGGAATGTGGAACAGGCCAAGGTCAAGCCCCTTCAGGCACAGCGCGGCGGCGCGGTCGGGCAGGATGATGCCCATGTCGGCCGGCCATTTCGCCGGATCGTCGCCCAACCCGGCCGCCGTCATGCCGGTATAGACGGCGCCGGGCAGCAGCACATGCACGTCCAGCGGCTTGCCGGCGTTGCGCGCCTCGGTCGCCAGCCATTCGGCCAGAATGAGCACGCCATGCTTTGACGCGGCATAGAGCCCGTTGCCGAAATTCTGGATGGAGGGCGGCAGGGACAGGCTGTTTTCCGATCCGGTTATGACGATCCGGCCGCGCCAGCCGCCGGATTCCGCCGCTTTCACCAGCGCCTGCGCCAGCCGCGTGGGGCCGATCATGTTGATTTCCCACAGGCGGGCCAGACCCGGGTCATCGAGATCGGCCTTCAGCAGGCGGGCCCGGTGGCCGATGCCGGCATTGGCAAACACCGCATCCAGCCGGCCGTGGCGGGCAACCAGTTGCTCGACCGCCTGGGGCCCAGCCCTGCCATCGGCCAGATCGAGTAGCAGCGCCTCGCCGCCACACAGCGCTGCGGTTTCGGCCACGCCGTCCGCATTGATGTCGGCCGCCACCACCAGAGCGCCGCGCTGGGCCAATTCCACTGCCAGTGCCCGCCCGATGCCGCTGGCGCCGCCGGTGATCAGAACGCGTTGGCCTGTCCAGTCGATCATCCACCGTTTCCTCTCTTGTCCTGGATTGACGAGACGCCATCACCGATGTGACGTCAATGTCCACGCCCTGGTGATGGAGACTGCATGATCGACCGCCGCGCCCTTATCGCCGGCCTGCCCCTCATTGCTGCTGCCAGCCCGGACCGCTTCGCCGCCCTGCGCCGCGCGATCGCGGCTGTTGAACGCAGCGCCGATGGCCGCATCGGCGTGTCACTGCTCGACACCCATACAGGCGCCGCGTTCAACCACCGCGCAAATGATCGCTTCCCGCTGTGTTCCACCTTCAAGCTGCTGCTCGCCGCGCGACTGCTTCACGGGGCTGACAAGCGCGAGTGGGCGATGAGCGAGCGTCTGCCCGTCAGCAAGGCCGACATGCTGAATCACGCGCCCTTCACCGAAACCCGGATCGGCGGCAGCGCGTCGTTGCTGGAACTGGCCGAAGCCATGTGCTCCCACTCCGACAATCCGGCTACGAACATCGCCCTCAAGCGCATTGGCGGCCCGGCTGCCCTGACCCAGTGGCTGCGCCGCACCGGCGACACGATTACCCGCATCGACCGTTACGAACCTGAAATGAACAACGAGACCCCCGGCGACCCGCGCGACACCACCACGCCGGCCGCGATGCTGGCCACGAGCCGCGCAATGGTTGAAGGCCGCATCCTGTCAGCCCCGGCGCGCACGCAATTATTTGCGTGGATGCGGGGCAGTTCGACGGCCAACAATCTGTTCCGGCCCGAATTGCCCCAGGGCTGGCAGGAAGCCAACAAGACCGGCTCCGGTTCGTGGCATGCGCGCAACATCGTTTCGGTGATCATCCCGCCGGGTCGCAAGCCCATCTGGGTTGCCGCCTATCTGTTCGCCGCCAAAACCGAACCGGAAGAACGCAACCGCCAATTCGGGCCGCTGGGCCGGGCGATTGTCGAGTCGGTGGCCTGAACGATGACGGCCGCTCCACGGTAAATTCGAAACCGCTTGACCGCGGCGGTCAAATCCCTATCCCCGGCGGCGGGCCACGCCGTCCCAACGCGGCGCGCGCTCTCTGGAAGGAGAGAATATGACTGCCAAGCCAACCGCGCGTCCCGCGCGGCCCCACTTTTCGTCCGGCCCCTGCGCCAAGCGCCCGGGCTGGACAGCCGAACAACTCGCGACCGCCTCCCTTGGTCGTTCGCACCGGTCCAAGCTCGGCAAGGCGCGCCTGAAGCTTGCCATCGATCTCACCCGCGACATCCTGGGCATCCCGGACACGCACCGCATCGGCATCGTGCCGGCCAGTGACACCGGCGCCTATGAACTGGCGATGTGGACGATGCTGGGCGCGCGGCCCGTCACCGCTCTGGCCTGGGAAAGCTTTGGCGAAGGCTGGGTCACCGATGCCGCCAAGCAACTGAAGCTGAACCCCACCACGCTCACTGCGCCCTATGGCGAACTGCCCGACCTGTCGGCGGTGGATTTCGCGACCGATGTGCTGTTCACCGCCAATGGCACCACGTCGGGCGTGCGCGTGCCGAATTATGACTGGGTGCCCGCCACCCGCGAGGGCCTGACCTTCGTCGATGCCACCTCCGCCGTATTTGCGCAGGATGTCGATTGGGCCAAGGTCGATGTGCTGACCTATTCGTGGCAGAAGGTGCTGGGCGGCGAAGGCGGCCACGGCATGCTGATCCTGGGGCCCCGCGCGGTCGAACGGCTGGAGAGCTACACGCCGGCCTGGCCGCTGCCCAAGATCTTCCGCCTGGTGTCGAAGGGCAAGCTGACCGAAGGTATCTTCGTTGGCGAGACGATCAACACGCCCTCCATGCTGGCCGTCGAGGATTATATCGACGCGCTCCAATGGGCAAAGTCTCTGGGCGGCCTCGACGCCCTGAAGGCGCGCGCCAACGCCAATGCCGCCGCGCTCGATGCCTGGGTGCAGCGCACGCCCTGGGTGGACCATCTGGCGAAGGACGCCGCCTCGCGGTCCAACACGTCGGTCTGCCTCGTCCTGCCCGGCCTGCCGGAAGACAAGGTGAAGGCGATCGTCTCCCTGCTCGAAAAGGAAGACGCAGCCTACGACATCGGCGCCTATCGCGATGCGCCGGCGGGCCTCAGGATCTGGTGCGGCGCCACGGTCGACACCGCCGATATCGTGGCGCTGACCCACTGGCTCGACTGGGCCCATGCCGAGGTGACGGCGGCCTGAGCGGCTGCCGTCCCATCTGCCCCCTTCCCGGCCCCCCTGCTGGCCGACCGTTGAAATGTCTGGAGCAACCACATGCCCAAAGTCCTCATTTCCGACCAGATGTCCCCCAAGGCCGCCGAGATCTTCCGGGCTCGCGGGATCGAGGTGGACGAGATCACCGGCCTTTCGAAGGACGAGCTGATCAAGATCATCGGCCAGTATGACGGCCTTGCCATCCGGTCCTCCACGAAGGTGACGAAGGAGGTGCTCGCCGCCGCCACCAACCTGAAGGTGGTGGGCCGCGCCGGCATCGGGGTGGACAATGTCGACATCCCGGCGGCCTCCTCGCGCGGCGTCGTTGTCATGAACACGCCGTTCGGCAACTCGATCACCACCGCCGAACATGCCATTGCCCTGATGTTCGCACTCGCTCGCCAGCTGCCCGAAGCCGATGCCTCCACGCAAGCAGGCAAGTGGGAGAAGAACCGCTTCATGGGCGTCGAAGTGACGGCCAAGACGCTGGGCCTCATCGGTGCCGGCAACATCGGCAGCATCGTGGCTGATCGCGCGCTGGGCCTGAAGATGAAGGTGATCGCCTATGATCCCTTCCTCACGCCCGAACGCGCCGAGCATATGGGCATCACCAAGGTGACGCTCGACGAGCTGCTGGCCGGCGCCGATTTCATCAGCCTGCACACGCCCTTGACCGACAGCACGCGCAATATCCTCTCCCGCGAGAATTTGCTGAAGTGCAAGCCGGGCATCCGCATCGTCAACTGCGCGCGCGGCGGCCTGATTGACGAGGCGGCGCTGAAGGAGCTGCTCGACAGCGGCCACATCGCGGGCGCCGCGCTCGACGTGTTTGCCGAGGAACCGGCCAAGGCCTCGCCCCTTTTCGGCACAGCGAATTTCGTCTGCACCCCGCACCTGGGCGCCAGCACCGACGAGGCGCAGGTGAATGTTGCCATACAGGTGGCGGAACAGCTGTCCGACTTCCTGCTCACCGGCGGGGTCACCAACGCGCTCAACATGCCGTCGCTCTCGGCAGAGGAAGCCCCGCGCCTCAAGCCCTACATGGCGCTCGCCGAACGGCTGGGCAGCCTGGTTGGCCAGCTCGACAATGACGGCATCAGGGCCGTGCGCGTCGAGGTGGAGGGCGCCGCCGCCCAATTGAACCTGAAGCCGATCACCGCTGCCGTGCTGGCCGGGCTGATGCGCACGCACAGCGATACGGTGAACATGGTCAACGCGCCCTATCTGGCGCGCGAGCGCGAGATCGAGATTGCCGAGGTGCGGCACGACCGCGAGACCGATTATCACACGCTGCTGCGCGTCACCGTCACCACCGCGTCGGGTGCCCGCACCGTCGCTGGCACGCTGTTCGGCATGACCAAGCCGCGCCTGACGGAAATCTTCGGCATAACCGTGGAGGCCGATCTGGCCGGCGACATGCTCTACATCGTCAACGAGGACAAGCCGGGCTTCATCGGCCGCCTCGGATCCAAGCTGGGCGAATCCGCCGTCAACATCGGCACCTTCCACCTCGGCCGCCGCGATGCCGGCGGCGAGGCGGTGCTGCTGCTGAGCGTGGACAATGCCATCCCCGACACGCTGCTCGGCGCGATCCGCGCCCTGCCCGGCGTCAAGGTGGCGAGCGCCCTTCACTTCGTCTGAGCGGCCACAGGCGGGGAGGAGGCGCGCGCTGCCCTCCCCGCTTGCCGCTCACCGCCCGACCCGCTAACGCCACGCCATGACGACAATCGGCCTCCTGCCCGAAGGACTGCGCGACCGGCTGCCGCCGCAGGCGCAGGCGCTGGCCAGTCTGGTGCGCACCCTCACGGACGTGTGCGCAGCGCATGGCTATGAACGCGTGGCGCCGCCGCTGATCGAGTATGAGGCGAGCCTGGCCGGCAAGGGTACCGACAAGGGTGCCGGCAAGGGTACCGGCAAGGGCCTTGGCAATCGGCGCGACCTGCTGCGCTTCACCGATCCGGTCTCGCAGCACACGCTGGCCCTGCGCGCCGACATCACCGGGCAGATTGGCCGCATCGCCGTCACCCGCCTCGCCGGGCAGGCACGCCCGCTGCGCCTGATGTATGCCGGCCAGGTGCTGCGCGTGCGCGGCGACCAGCTGTCCCCGGAACGTGAACGCACGCAGGCCGGCGCCGAGCTGATCGGCAGCGACAGCCCCGCCGCCGCCGCCGAGCTGCTGAGCGTGGCCATCGAGGCGCTGGCCACTGCCGGGGTTTCGGGCCTGTCCGTCGATCTCACCATGCCGACCCTGGTGGCCGATCTCGTCGCTGCAGGCTGGCCGCTGGGCCGCGCCAGTGCCGAGGAGGTGCAGGCGCTGCTGGACGGCAAGGATGTCGGTGCGCTGAAGGCGCTGGGGGCCGATGCCTTCGTGCCGCTGATCGCCGCCGCCGGGCCGGTGGTGGCCGCACTGGCCGCCCTCAGGCAGCTTGATCTGCCCGATGTCGTGCTGGAGCGGCTGGACGCCATCGCCGGCCTGGCCGCCGGACTGGACGGGGTGGCCGTCACCCTTGATCCCACCGAACGCCACGGCTTTGAATATCAGACCTGGCTTGGCTTCTCGCTGTTCGGCGCCGGGCTGACGGCCGAAGTCGGCCGCGGCGGTGCCTATCGGGTGATCGGGGCCGATGGGCAGGCGGAAGCGGCTATCGGCTTTTCGCTCTATGTCGATGGGCTTGTCGAGCTTGGCCTGGGTGTCGAGCCGCGGCATCGGGTGGCGCTGCCGCCGGGCACCGCGCCGGCCGTGGGCCAGCGGCTGCGCGCTGCAGGCTGGATCACCGTGCGGATGCTGGATGGCGCCGCCAGCCCGGCAGCGCTTGGCTGTTCGCATGTCTGGACGGGCACGGACGTCGCACCGGCATGAGCTGGACGCTCAGCTTCTGGTGCAACCGGGCCGAGGCCGAAGCCCTGCCCGATCTTGCCGATCTCCTGCCGCTGGACGAGCCGCCCACCCTCAATGCCGAGGAGCCGGACCCGGCCAAGCCCGATGACTGGCTGGTCACCGCCTATTTCGCGGACGCGCCTGAACCGGCGACGGTGACGATGATCACCGGCCTGTTCGCGTCGGCCCGCGATGTGCGTGTGGCCGAACTGGCGGAGCAGGACTGGACCACCCTGTCGCAGCGCGGGCTGGAGCCGGTGCGCGCCGGGCGCTTCATCGTCCATACGGCCGATCATGCCGATGCGGTGCGCAGCGGGGACTGGCCCTTGCGGATCGAGGCTGGCCTGGCCTTCGGCACCGGCCAGCATGCCACCACCCATGGCTGCCTGAAGGCGCTGGTGCGGCTGGGCAAGGCGCGGCGGTTCGGCAACATCGCCGATATCGGCACCGGCACCGGCGTGCTGGCGATGGCAGCGCTGAAGGCCAACCGCACCGCACGGGTGATCGCCAACGACATCGACCCGATTGCCATCGCCGTCACGGATGCCAATCTGGTGATGAACAAATTTGCCGCAGGTCTATGCGCTGGACGCATTGCAACGGCCGTGGCGCCGGGACTTTCCGCCCCGGCGCTCACGGCACGCGCGCCGTATGATCTGGTGCTGGCGAACATCCTGGCGCCGCCGCTGATCGCGCTGGCGCGTGATCTGTCCGCCGTGATCGCGCCCGGCGGGGTGCTGGTGATGGCCGGATTGCTCCGCCACCAGCAACGCGCCGTCGCCAATGCCTATCGCCGGCACGCCCTGGTGCCGGCGTTCGCACTTGACCGGCAGAGCGAATGGCCCTGCCTGATCCTGCGGCGAAAATAAGTTGAACTTGTGAGGCTTGCGCCTGTTCGTGCGCGCCTTACAGCGCGTGGAACAGGCGGGCTTCGACAACCGCTGGCGTGAACATCACGCGGCGGCGGCGCTTCAGGGGCTTCGTCGGGGCCTGCGTTTCAGCAGCCGCCACGGCGCGCACCTGCGGTTCAAGTTCGGTCTGAATGACCTTCATGGTCGCGCTCCTTGTCTCGTGAGCCGGGCCCATTCCCGGCTGACAGAGACTGTGATAAGCGCATCACACACAATTTTGCAGTGCAGCAATCGGCGCATCAGCCATGCAAATTACGCATGGATTACAATCAATCAGGACTCAAATCACGGCCGGTGCGGCGGATGCTCGATCCCGTCCTCGATCTCGTTGGGCAGATGGGCCGCGGGCGTCACCGGCACCGTGCCATGCAGCGCATGAAAGGGCGGGGTCGCGGTGGGCACTGGTGTCAGCGTCACGTGCAGGGCCGGCTGGCGCCGGCCCTTCTGGCCGCTGGCCGGGCTGTTGCGGGGGGACTTCATGACGACGCTCCTTCTCGTCAGCAGGACATGTCCAGCTGCCTGAAGAGCCGTGGCGCGCGCGTCGCGAACTGATCTGCGGCGCGGCAGACTCAACGACAGCGTCTGCATCATAGCACGCCTTGATCAGCTTTCCGATTGCGCCCGCGCAACCAGCGCCAGCCAGCCATCCTCATCGACGACCTGAATGCCCAGCGCCTGCGCCTTGGCCAGCTTCGATCCCGCGCCAGGCCCGGCCACCAGCAGGCTGGTCTTTGCCGAAACGCTGCCGGCGGTCCGGGCGCCCAGCAACTGGGCCTGGGCCTCGGCCGCCTCGCGGGTGAATTTCTCGAGGCTGCCGGTGAACACGATGGTCTTGCCGGAAAGGCCGGTCTGGCGCACCTCCGGCAAGGGCTGCGGCGTCACTTCAGCCAGCAGTTCGGCCAGCGTTTCGCCATTGTGCGGTTCGGCAAAGAAATCGATCAGCGCCTGCGCCACGACGGCGCCGATCCCGTCCACCGCCGTCAGCCGGCCTTGCGCATCCTCCGCCTTCGCCGCCGCCTGCACCGCCGCGGCCGATCGGAACGCCCGGGCCAGGTCACGCGCCGTCACCTCGCCGACATGGCGGATGCCGAGCGCGAACAGGAAGCGATCCAGGCTCACGCTCCGCCGCTCCTCGATGGCGGCCAGCAGCTTGTCGACCGATTTTTCCTTGAAGCCCGGCAGCGCCAGCAGCGCATCGCGGCGCCGGTGCAGCCGGAAGATGTCCGCCGGCCCCGCGATCAGCCCCTCGGCGGCGAACAGCTCCAGCCGTTCCGTCCCCAGCCCCTCGATATCAAGCGCACTGCGCGACACGAAGTGCCGCAGCCGCTCGTGCCGCTGCGCCGCGCAGGTGAGGCCGCCGGTGCAGCGCCGTACCGCTTCATCCTCGCCGCGCACCGCCGTTGATCCGCACACCGGGCAGTGATCGGGGAACACGAATGCTGGCCCGCGCGGCGCGTTGGACGGCACCACCCCCAGCACCTGCGGGATCACGTCGCCGGCGCGCTGCACCCGCACCCGGTCCCCCGGGCGCACGTCCAGCCGCGCGATCTCGTCCTCGTTGTGCAGCGTCGCGTTGGTCACCACCACGCCGCCCACCGTCACCGGCTCCAGCCGCGCCACCGGGGTCAGCGCGCCGGTGCGCCCCACCTGGATATCGATGGCGATCAGCGTGGTTTCCGCCTTTTCCGCCGGGAACTTGTGCGCCACGGCCCAGCGCGGGGAGCGCGCCACCTGCCCCAGCCGTTCCTGCCAGTCCAGCCGCTCCACCTTGTAGACGACGCCATCGATATCGAACGGCAGATCCGCGCGGCGGCGTTCCAGGTCGGCAGTGAAGGCCAGGCAATCCTCGATCGTGGCATCGCCCATCGCCAGACTGCCGGTGTCGAAGCCCCAGCCGGCCATCGCCTGCGTCACCGCACTCTGCGTGTCGCCCGGCGTGTCACTCATCTCGCCCCAGCCGTGGACGATGAAGGCGAGCGGCCGGGATGCCGACACCGCGGGATCAAGCTGGCGCAGCGAACCGGCCGCGGCGTTGCGCGGGTTGGCGAAGATCTTGCCGCCGTCTCGCGCCTGCCGCTCGTTGAGTGCGGCAAAACCCGCCTTCGACATGTAAACCTCGCCGCGCACCTCGGCGACAGCCGGCGCGCCAGCGGGCAGGCGGTGCACGAGGCCGGTGACCTTGGCGAGGTTGGCGGTCACCTCCTCCCCCACCGCGCCATCGCCGCGCGTCGCACCGTGCACCAGCCGTCCCGCCTCGAAGCGCAGCGCGCAACTCAGCCCGTCGATCTTGGCCTCGGCCCGGAAGCGCACGTCTGCACCCTCGGGGGCCTCCTCGGGCAGACCCAGGAAGCGCCGCACCCGCGCCGCGAACTCGCGCGCCTCATCGTCGCTGAACACATTGTCGAGGCTGAGCATCGGCTTCGAATGGGTGATCTTGCCGAAGCCGGCCGCCGGTTTGGCCCCCACGCGATAGCTGGGGGAATCGCTGCGCACCAGATGCGGGAACGCTGCCTCGATGGCGGCGTTGCGCGCCACCAGCGCGTCATAGGCCGCATCCGAAATCTGCGGCGCATCCTTCTGGTAATAGGCCTCGCCGTGGTGGGCGATCGCCTCGGCCAGCCGCGCCAGTTCGGCGGCGGCTTCGGTGTCGCTTTCAGGAAGGGCGGCGGTCATGCGGCCGATGTATCAGCCAGCATCACCGCCGCAAAGCGCCCTTAAAAGCGAATGCCAACCATCACGTTGAACGTGCGCGGATCGCCGAAATAGACGGTCTGGATGTTGCCGACCGAGCTGAACTCCTGCCCGTCGGTGCGATAGCGGCGATCGGTCAGGTTCTTCACCCCGCCCTGCAGATACCAGCGATTGTCCGCGGCATCGAAGCGGATGAAGGCGTTGGCCAACCAGTAACCCGGCTCCACCAGCCCCGGCCGGTTGTCGACGCTGAGGAAATGCTTGTCGACAAAGCGGGCATCGCCGCCCAGCGTCACCGTGCCGGCATCGCCCACCGGGATACGGTAATCGGTGGCCAGCGTGAAGCTGATGGGCGGCGCGAAGGCGGGCGTGCAGGTCACCTGGTTGCCGGTGGGGTTGCAGCTGAACGTCGGCGGGCGGCGGCCATCATTGAACTCGTCATACTGGGCATCGAGCCAGCCCAGGGTGGAGCGCAGCGTCCACGCCTGCGTGGGCTTCACCACCGCTTCCAGCTCGGCACCCCAGATCGACATGCGCCCGGCATTCAGCACCGGGAACACGGCCACCGCGCCGCCGCCAACACGCGCCTGGAAATTGCGGAAATCGCTGTAGAAGACGTTTCCGGCGAGGAAGATGCGGCCATCAAGGAAGCTGGCCTTGGCGCCGCCCTCATAGGTCCACACGGTTTCCGGATCAAAGCGCGTCACCAGCGTCGGCGTGCCGTTCACCACCAGGGTGAGATCGTTGATGCTGTTGGCCCGGCCGTTGAAGCCGCCGGCCTTGAAGCCGCGGCTGGCCGAGGCATAGATCTGGCTGTTGGCATCCGGCTTGAAGGCCAGCGTCACGCTGGGCGTCCACGCATCATATTCGGCCCGGTTGTCGGTGTTGAACGGCGCCGGCAGGCTGCCGGGGAAGCTGAAATTGAGGCCGTTCAATCCCGGGAAGGTGGAAACCGTCGTGGTGAAGCGATTGTAGGTCCGCTCCTCGTGCGTGTAGCGCAGGCCGGCGGTCAGGCTCAGCCGGTCGGTGAAGCGATATGTCGCCTGGCCGAAGGCGGCATAGCTCCTGGTGTTCTGGGCATCGTCGATCAGCCGGGTGAACGGCACCCCGAACAGATCGTCGGCATAGGCTTCCTGGTGGGACCGGATATTCTCGTTCAGGTAGAACAGCCCGAACACGCCCGAGAAGGCCTCGGTATCCCACTTCAGCTGCACTTCCTGGCTGAACTGGCGCTGGTCGATGCCCACGAACACATCGCCCAGCTCGGCCTGGCTGGCATCGATGTCGACGAACAGATCCGGGTCCAGCTTTCGCCAGCTGGTGATGCTGGTGAGCGTCAGCGCGTCCGACAGCGACCAGTTGGCGGTGATGTTCACGCCCCAGTGATCAAGGCGCTGGCCCTCATCGCCGCGGAAGCTGGTGGAGGCGCGGAAATCATAATCGCCATAGGGGTTGGCCGGCACCGGCCGCACGCCGCCCAGCCGCGCCGTCGGATAGCCAAGGGTGAGCGCATTGCGCTGGCGGTTGTAGTCGCCCGAAACCAGGATTTCGAGCGCCTCGGCCGGCTTGGCGCGCAGGATGCCGCGCACGGTCAGGCTGTCGCGATCATTGTAGCGGCGCCCGGTGAGCGGATCGGTGACGAGGCCATCACGCTTGTCCCACTGGCCAGCGAGGCTGAGCGCCACCCGGTCGCCAATGATCGGCGCGTTCACATAGCCGTTCAGCACCACCTGGTTGTAGCTGCCATAGAGCGCCGAGGCTTCGGCCTTCACCCTGTTCAGATCGGGCTTGCGGCTGACGATGGAGATGGCGCCGCCGGTGGTGTTCTTGCCATAGAGGGTGCCCTGGGGCCCGCGCAGCACCTCGATGCGCTCGACGTCGAACAGGTTCAGCAGTGCGCCCTGGATGCGGGACAGATAGACGCCATCGACATAGATGCCGACCGCCGGATCAAAGGTCTGCAGCGCGTCGGGCTGGCCCAGGCCGCGGATGAAGATGTTGGCGCTGGCCGCCGAGCCGCGCCCCTGCACGATGTTGAGATTGGGGGCCGCGGCCTGCAGGCCGGACAGGTCAACCGCCTGGAAACGCTGCAGATCGGCCTGGCCGAACGCCGAGACGGCAACCGGCACATCGATCAGCTTTTCCTCGCGCCGGCGGGCGGAAACCACGATTTCGGCAGCCTCCACCGTGTCGTTCAGCGCTTCGGCGGTGGCAGCGGCAGCAGCGGCAGCAGGGGCGGTCTGGCCCACGGCCGGCACGCTGGCCAGCAGGCTGGCGCTGGCGAGCAGGAACAGGCGGGTTTCGGCAGGCAGGCGCATCGATTGTCTCCCCAAGCGTGCCGGCCACGCCCTCTGTCGGTTCGGGCTGCCGGACTTGTTTCGTCTGGCGCGATGCAATACTGAAACCTGAACCAGGATTCAACTATGCGCTGCGGCTTGACGGCAGCAGCATGACGTTATGGAGTATGCCTGTGACCGCGTCGCCACAGCCAGCCGCGCCAATGGCAGCGGTCAGCAAGGCGCCCCGCACGGCGCGGGGCCGGCGCACGCTGCGCCTGATCCTCGACGCGGCCGCCGAGGAATTCGGCGAACGCGGCTATCACGACGGCAGCATCGCCCGCATCGCGGCCCGCGCCGGCGTCGCCATCGGCAGTTTCTACACCTATTTCGACTCGAAGGAGGCCGTGTTCCGCGCCCTGGTCGCCGACATGAGCCGACAGGTGCGCGAGCATGTCGTGCCCCACATCCTCGCCGCCCCCGACCGCCTGAGCGGGGAGCGCGCCGGCATCGCCGCCTATCTCCACTTCGTCCGCGCCCACAAGGCGCTCTATCGCATCATCGATGAAAGCGCCTTCGTCGCCGAAGATGCCTATCGCCGCCATTATGTCGAGGTCGCCGATGGCTATGCCACATCGCTCGAACAGGCCTTCGGCCGCGGTGAGGTCCGGGGTGAGGTGGCCGATGGCGACTGGCAGGTGCGGGCCTGGGCGATCATGGGCATGAATGTCTTCCTGGGCCTGCGCTTTGGCGTCTGGTCCGACGCGGAGCCGGCGGAGGCCATCGCGGCGGCCGCCCATGCCCTGATCAGCGAGGGGCTGAAACCGCGCTGATCGCCCCTTGAAAGGCAGCATCAAACGTCAAATGTAAATACACGCCGGCACCGCGTTGGCACCAAGCCTCCGACGCCTGGTGCCATGCGGGTCGCGGCTGCCTCGCCCACCGGGACGGTCGCGACAGCCGGCACCCCGGTTCCGGTGAGCGATCCCCAATCGGCGGCACTGCACCCGCTGCGTCAGCGCGCCGCGCCTTGAACATTACATCCCCGTAATTATCTCCCGCTCACGCCGGCACCGCTGGCGCGGCCTTCCCCCACAGTCTGCCGCGCCCGCGGGCTGCGGGCGCCGTCCCCCGGCGTCCGCAGCAGCCGGCACCTGATGAAGGGAGAAAGACCATGCGTATCCTTGCCTTGATGGCCGCCATCCTGCTCACCGCGTCGGTGACCACCGTGGCGACTTCGGCGACCGGCGTGCCGGTGCACCCGATGCTGGCGGCTGATGCCGGCTGATTGGCGGGGGCCTTGCCGGCGCACGCCATCGCCGGTGAGGCCCATTGCCTGTGAGCACCCGTCTGCCAGCCGGCTCAGAGGCGCCGGCGGTCTGCCCGGTCGACCAGCAGCGCCACGCCCACCAGCACGGTAAAGGCCAGCAGCGACAGCAGCGCCATGTCCGTGGGTGTCGGCGGCGGGCCGGGGATCTCGTTGATGCCGGCCAGCACCAGCAGGGCGACAAACCAGCCGAGCGCCGGGCTGGTGGCCAGCCGCCCTCCGGACCGTCCGGCCGCGCGCCGCGCCGTCCACCACGCCACCGCCAGGCCCACCAGCCCGATTTCCAGCGTCACCGCCAGTTCCGGCAGCGTCCACAGGCCCAGGCCCAGTTTGAGCGCGCTGCCCGGCCAGAGCGGCAGATCGGGCCGGTGCACCACCAGATCGGCCAGCCAGTGCGAGAACACCACCGCGCCGATCCACCAGCCGTCCGCCCCCCAGCGCCGCGCCGCCAGCCAGCCCAGCAGCAGCGACCAGACGAGCGCCATCACGAGGCTGTGCGACCAGGGCATGTCGTAAAGATCAAGCGGCGAGCCGATGAGCCCCGGATCAACCCGCAGCCGCTCGACGCCGGCCAGGACCAGGCCGGCCCACAGATAGTCGAGCGCCTGCGCCGCCGCCACGCAGGCCCAGAACGGCAGGCGCGGTGCGGCGGCCTTGGCCACCACCGATGCTGCGAAATGGCCTGCGAACATCAACCCTCTCCCCGCCGGAATGGCCAGTCGATGACCTGCCCGGCCCACAGTGCCCACCAGATGATGACGGGCTGCGCTGCGAGGCGCGGCACATGATAGTCCCAGCCGAGCACGGTGCCGCCCACCGCCACCCCGTCCATCGCGTGCTTGATGTTGGCCGGAAACACGCACACCGCATAGGCCGCGAGGCCCCAGGCCGCCGCGCGCCTGAGCGCCGGGATCAGCAGCCCGATGGCGCCGGCGATTTCAGCGAGGCCCGTCCCGATCACCACGGCGCGCGGGGCTGGCACCCAATCGGGCATGATCGGCAGGAAGCCTTCAGGGCTTTTCAGGTGCACCACGCCGACGGCTGCATAGAGCGCCGCCAGCACCACACGGGCAAGGCGCCGGCGCCTATCGCCCATCCGCATCGCGGGCCAGCGCCAGGCCCATGTCAGGCTCGAACGGGAAGCGGCTCAGCGGCATGAACTGCAGCATCGCCACCATCGCGAACTGGCGCACCCGGTCCACCACGAACAGCGTGCCGGCCGCCCCGCCCCAGCCATAGATCAGCGCCGGGCCGCCGCTGGGGCCGGTGGGCGTGCGGGTGCGCGTGTCGAACAGGGTCAGCCGGCCGCCCGCGGCATAGCCATTGCGCCCCTCGTAAAAGACACCCGGCGGCAGCAGGTTCGACAGCGCCAGCTGAGCCGTGCCCGCCGGCACGATGCGGCGGCCGGCGAAATCGCCCTCGTTCAGCACCATCTGGGCAAAGCGCGCATAGTCGCGCGCCGAACTGACGATGCCGCCACCGCCAGAGAGCAGGCGCGGCCGGGTGGTGAAGCCATCCTTTTCCACCGGCATCACCGGCGTGGGCGTCGTGGCCGGCTGCCCGGTCTTCTGGTCCACCCACAGATAATTGCCGGCCAACCGGCTGGCATCCCTCGCCCAGAAACCGGTGGAGGCCATGCCGAGCGGCCCGAACAGCTGGCGATCGAGCACCCTGTCGAACGTCTCGCCGGTTATCCGTTCCAGCAGCGCGCCGGCGACATCGAGGCTCACCGAATATTTCCACGCGGTGCCGGGATCGAGCGCCAGCGGCACCCCGGCCAGGAAGGCCGCCATCGCCTGCAGGTCGGGCAGCGCGCCCTCCCCCGGGCGCAGGAAGCCCGGCACGCTGCCCGGCTGGATGCCCAGCCGCTTGTATTCGCGCTCCAGCGGGCCATTGCCGGAGATGGCATAGGTGAAGCCGGCGGTGTGGGTGAGCAGGTGGCGCACGGTGATCGGCTGCGCCGCCGGCCGCGCCTCCAGGCCCATTGCGGGATCGATCGCCACCTTCATGTCGGCAAATTCGGGCAGATGCTCGGCAATCGGCTGGTCAAGGGCCAGCTCGCCGGTCGCCACGCGCTGCATCACCGCCCAGGCGGTGATCGGCTTGGACATGGAATAGACCCGCCACAGCGTATCGGGCGTCACCTTCTGCGTGCCGCCGAACATCGTCACGCCGGCCGTGAGGAACGCAGGGCGATGGGCACCAGGCTCGATCAGCGCCACCACGGCGCCGGGCACCCGCCCCTCCTTCACATAGGCATCGATCAGCGACTGCACCGCATCGTGCCGCAGCGGCGCCGGCCGGCCCATCGGCAGCTGCGCGGCGGCCGGGGCGGCCGCGGCGGCGGCAAGCGCGGCCAGCATCTGGCGGCGGTCAGGGCGATGGTCAGGGCAATGGTCAGGCCAAAGTGCAGGGCGGGGTGCAGGCATCGGAAAGGTCATGGCTCAGGCTCCTTCCAGCAGGCGCAGGGCCTGGGCGCGGGCTTCGGTGGTGACATCGGCGCCCGACAGCATGCGGGCGATCTCCTCCTGCCGGGCATCCTCGCCCAGCAATGTGACGGATGTGCGCGTGGCGCCGCCTGTCACCGCCTTGGCGATCTGCCACTGGCTGTGGCCGCGTGCCGCCACCTGCGGGCTGTGGGTCACCACCAGCACCTGCGCATCTGTCGCCAGCCGGGCCAGCCGGTCACCGATGGCGCTGGCCACTGCCCCGCCCACACCCCGGTCGATCTCGTCGAAGATCATCGTGCCGGCGCTGCCGGCGCTGGCCAGCGCCACCTTCAGCGCCAGGATGAAGCGCGACAATTCCCCGCCCGAGGCGATCCTGATCAGCGGCGCGAAGTCCGCCCCGGGGTTGGTGGCGATCTCAAATTCGGCGCGCTCGCACCCCTCTGGCCCCCACTCGCTTTCGGGCAGCCCCGTCACCCGGGTGCGGAAGCGCGCCGCGTCGAGCTTCAGCGGCTTCAGTTCTGCCGCCACGGCCACATCCAGCCGCGCCGCCGCCGTGGCCCGCGCCGCCGACAGCGTGGCTGCCGCCGTTTGATAGGCATGCCGCGCGGTCGCCACAGCCGCCTCCAGCCCCTTCAGCCCATCCTCGCCGGCGACCAGCGCCGCCGCACGGGCGGTCAGCGCGTCGGCCAGTGCGGGCAGCGCATCGGCCTCCACCTTGTGCTTGCGGGCCAGCGCGCGCAGGTCGAACAACCGCGTCTCCACCTGCTCCAGCCGCGCCGGATCGGCATCCAGCGCGCGCACCGCACCGGCCAGCCTTGTCTCCGCCTCGCCGGCCTCCACCAGCGCGCGGTCGAGCGCGGCCAGCGCCTCGGCCAGGAGGTCATGCTCGCCGGCGATCCGGTCAAGCCGCCGCGCGGCCTGGGCCAGGGCGGCACTGCCGCTGCCCAGCTGATCGGTCACGCTGGCCAGATCATCGGCCAGCCGCGCCCCCTTCTGCATGGCGGCGCGCGCCAGCGCCAGCTCCGCCTCCTCGCCCGGCTGCGGGTTGGCGGCCTCCAGTTCGGCGATGGCATGATCCAGCCATTCCCGGTCACCACGATCCTTGTCGAGCTGCGCTCGCGCCGCCTCGGCCGCCGCGATGGTACCCTGCCATGCTGCCCAGGCATCGCGGGTCGCCGCCACCGGCCCCGCCAGACCGCCAAATTGATCGAGCAGCGCGCGGTGCCCCCGGGGGCTCAAAAGCCCGCGTTCATCATGCTGGCCGTGGATCTCCACCAGCGCGCCGCCAAGTTCGCGCAGCAGGGCCGCCGAAACCGGCTGGTCGTTGACGAAGGCGCGGCTGCCGCCATCGGCCTTCACTTGGCGGCGCAGGATCAGCGCATCGTCGGCATCAAGGCCGTTTTCGGCCAGCAGCGCGCGGGCCGGGTGATCGGCCGGCACCGCGAATTCGGCCACCACCCGCGCCTGATCGGCCCCGGCGCGCACCAGCGCAGCATCGGCCCGCGCCCCCAGCACCAGGCCCAGCGCATCCAGGAGGATCGACTTGCCGGCGCCGGTCTCGCCGGTGAGCACCGAAAGGCCGGGCGCGAATTCCAGCGCCAGTGCCTCGATCAGCACGACATTGTGGATGGCAAGCGCAGTCAGCACATGCCTGTGTTAGCCGATTGCGCGGGCGCCTTGCGAGAGGCTAATTGCAGCGGCGCCGCGGCCAGCCACCGATACGCCCCCCCCCACACGCCCGCGCACGGCCGGGCACTGGCCGGGCACTGGCCGGGCACTGGCCGAGCACGGGCCGGGCACGGGCCGAGCACGGGCCGAGCACGGGCCGAGCACGGGCCGAGCACTGAAGGCTTGCACTTGGGCCAGAATCCCCTATACGCGCGGGCTTCATTTGTCTTCCGGGGCGCGAACCCGGCCATGTTCCGTGGCCATCGTCCAGTCACCGGCAGATGAAGTCACTGCCCGCCCAACGATTGATGGATACAGGTGCCTCATGGCCGTTCCGAAGCGCAAGACCTCGCCCTCCCGCCGCAACATGCGTCGCAGCCACCACGCGCTGACCGCGACCCAGTTCCAGGAATGCCCGAACTGCGGTGAGCTGAAGCTGCCGCACAACATGTGCGGTGCCTGCGGCTTCTACAACGGCCGCGAAGTCGTCTCCGTCGAAGCCTGACGCGGCGTTCCGCGTCCCTCATGACCGTTCAGCCCAGCGCAGCACCGGTCGTCGCGCTCGACGTGATGAGCGGCGATGCCGGCGCGGCCGAGGCCATCGCCGCCGCCGACATCGCGGCGGAGCGCTACCCGCGTCTGTCGTTCCTGCTGTTCGGCCGGGAAAGCGAGATCGCGGCTGAACTGGCGCGCTGGCCGCGCCTGGCCGCGCGTGCCCGCATCGTCAACAGCGACGATGTGGTGCTGATGTCCGAAAAGCCCACCCAGGCGCTGCGCCGCGCCCGCACCACGTCCATGGGCATGGCCATCGATGCGGTGAAGCAGGGCGAGGCCCATGCCGCCGTCTCGGCCGGCAACACTGGCGCTCTGATGGCCATGTCGCTCCTGGCCCTGCGCACCATGAAGGGCATCGACCGGCCGGCGCTGGCCGCCCTGCTGCCCACGCTGAAATCCGAATCGGTGATGCTCGATCTGGGCGCCAATACCGAATGTGACGCCACCAACCTGGTGCAGTTCGCGGTGATGGGCGCCGCCTTTGCCCGCACCGTGCTGGGCCTCGAACGGCCCCGTGTTGCCCTGCTCAACATCGGCGAGGAGGAACTGAAGGGCACGGGCGAGATCCGCGCCGCCGCCGCCGTGCTGCGCGGCGCGACCCTGCCCATGCAGTTCATGGGCTTTGCCGAAGGCGACAAGATCGGCACCGGGGACATCGACGTGGTGGTGACCGACGGCTTTTCCGGCAACATCGCACTGAAGACCGCGGAAGGCACCAGCCGGCTGGTCACCGGCCTGCTCGGCAATGCCTTCCGGTCCTCGATCTGGGGCAAGCTCGGTTATTTCATCGCGCGCGGCGCGCTGCAGTCGCTGCGCGCCCACCTCGATCCCAACGCCCACAACGGGGCCGTGCTGATCGGCCTCAACGGCATCGTGGTGAAAAGCCATGGCGGCGCCAACGCCCGCGGCCTCGCCAATGCCATCGGCGTGGCGCATGACCTGGTGCGCGATGATGTCGGCCGCCGCATCAGCGCCGATCTGGCCGGCATCGACATGAGCCTGGGCAGGAGCGAATTGCCCGCCGAAGCGGGCGTGGCATGATCCGCCGCTCCGTCATCATCGGCACCGGCAGCTATCTGCCGCAGACGATCCTGTCCAACCATGATCTGGCGGCGCGGCTGGACACGTCGGACGAGTGGATCATCGAACGCACCGGCATTCGTCAGCGCCATGTCGCGGCGCCAGGTGAGTTCACCTCCGATCTGGGCAGCGAGGCCGCCCGCCGGGCGCTGGCCGCCGCCAATCTGACCCCGGCCGATATCGACCTGATCGTGGTGGCCACCGCCACGCCCGATCAGACCTTCCCGGCGGTCGCCACCGTCATCCAGTACAAGCTGGGCATGACGCACGGCGTGGCGTTCGATGTCGCCGCCGTGTGTTCGGGCTTCCTCTATGCCCTCACCGTGGCCGATGCGCTGCTGCGCGGCGGCGGCCACAATCGCGCCCTGGTGATTGGTGCCGAAACCTTCTCGCGCCTGCTCGACTGGGAAGACCGCACCACCGCCGTGCTGTTCGGAGACGGCGCCGGCGCGGTCGTTCTGGAAGCGCAGGGCGGTGAAGGCACCGCACAGGATCGCGGCATATTGGCGACCCGCCTGCACAGCGACGGGCGCTACAACGAGCTTCTGTACGTTGACGGCGGGCCGGGTTCCACCGGCACCACGGGCCATCTGAGGATGAAGGGCAAGGAGGTGTTCCGCCACGCCGTTGTCAATCTTTCCAGCGTGATGGGCGAGGTTCTTGAGAGCGCCGGCCTCCACGCGGAGGATGTCGCCTGGGTGGTGCCGCACCAGGCCAACCTGCGCATCCTGGAAGCCACCGCGAAGAAGCTGGGCCTGCCACCGGAACGGGTGGTGGTGACCGTTGATGCCCACGCCAACACGTCCGCCGCTTCGGTGCCGCTGGCGCTCGACGTCGCCGTGCGCGACGGCCGCGTGCAGCCAGGGGACCTGCTGCTGCTGGAAGCCATGGGCGGCGGCTTCACCTGGGGCGCCGCTGCCGTCCGCTGGTGAACGGTGCACGGCCAGCGCCGTGCCGAATTGCCATCTGCACAATAAGCTGTGGCGAATCGCCACAAGGGGCGTAAGATTGCGGCTTAAGTCATTCTGTTGCGGCAGGCTTTGCTGGTGACCGGGTTCCCCGCCACCACGACCGGCCGGAGGGGGCCAAAGGGAGGGCGAAGGCAATGGCGGTAACCTCAGTCACTCAGGCGGGGAGCGTGACCAGGGCGGACCTGGCGGATGCGGTACACCGGGAGATTGGTCTGTCGCGCACCGAATCCGCGCAGCTGGTCGAACAGGTGCTGGACCGAATCGGCGCGGCGCTGGTGGGCGGCAGCAACGTGAAGATCTCCGGCTTCGGCAGCTTCGTGCTGCGCAAGAAGGGCCTGCGCGTCGGCCGCAATCCCAAGACCGGCGTGGAGGTGCCGATCGAGCCGCGCACCGTGCTCACCTTCCGGCCCAGCCAGCTGCTGCGCGAGGCGATCAATCGGCCCAAGGTGCGCCGCTAACGCGCTCGTGCGGCGACCAGAACGACGAGGACGGGCGTGACGGACAAATCCGATTCCGCATTTCGCACCATTTCGGAAGCCGCCGACGAGATTGGTGTGCCGGCCCATGTGCTGCGCTTCTGGGAGACACGCTTTGCCCAGTTGCAGCCGTTGAAGCGGGCGGGCGGTCGTCGCTATTACCGCCCGGCGGACATGGCGCTGCTGCGCCAGATCAAGGGCCTTCTGCACGATCAGGGCATGACGATCCGCGGTGCGCAACTGGCGCTGGCCGGCAAGACGGCCTCGCCGTCACCCGGCACCGCCGCCCCGTCACCGGCCGCGCACACGCCGGCACCGGCCGCACACGCGCCGCCACTCGCCGGGCCTGCGCCGGGACCAGGCGGCATTGATCGCGCCGCCCTGATCGCCATCCGCGACAGACTTGCCGCCGCGCTGGCGGCCTGATCTGGCTCAAACGGTCAATGACATGCCGCGGTAGATGCGGCTGCGATAGCGGCTGTCCTCGGCATCCGGCAGCGGCGCCCCGGCGAGCAGGACCGCCCGGGCAAAGCGGCGCACCTCCTCGTGATGCTCGGCCTCGCTGCGCGGCTCTTCTGATCGCACACGCCGCGTAAGGTTGATCTGGTTGACCGCAACTTCGTGCACAAGCCGTTCATTTTCCACGGCAATGGTGGCGGTGAAGGCATGCAGCGTGGTCTTGACGAAATTGGCGAGCGCGAAGGCGCCCTTGGCGCCGTCGCCCATCGGGACATCAGGCGACACCAGCACCAGCTGGCAATGATCAAACAGCGAAACCTTGCGGGCAATGCGGAAATGGTGGGTCAGATTCTGCTCCACGACCTCTGCAAAGCCATCGCCATCCAACGGCTGGTCACCGTCGAACAGCCGATCCGGCAGCGGCGCCAGGGGCGTTGAGACGATGGTGGTTGGATGACCCCATCGCGCCAGCGCCGCGTCCATCGCGGCTTCGATTTCACCTTCTATTACAAGGGTTTCGATCCGGTCTGCGCCATTCGCGACCTGGCCGCGAATGGCCTGCGCGCCCGCCGCACTGGCCGTGATCAGCACCACGCGGGCGACATCGCAATCAAGGAAACCCTGGGCCGCAGCGGCGAGATAGTCACCCAGATGTTCACCCACCAGCCAAACCGTCTTGCCGCCCATCTGCGCCAGCCGTTCCGCCTTGGGGCTACCGAACAGCTCGCGCTCGGTGTGCGAGCGCTCGACGTTAAGACCGCCCGACGGCATGAACGTCTCACCCGAGACGGCCCGATCAGCCAGGAAAAACACGGTCGCCTGCGCGACTTCGGTCTCGGTCGGCATCTTGCCGAGGTGCAGTTGGCTCAGCACGCCGCCACGCACCTTGGCCGCCTCGCGCCCGATCTGGGCAACCGGCAACCACGGCACGTCATCCGGCGGCACCCTGAGTAGCCAGTCGTCATCACTCCGCGCCTGCCAGTCAGTGCCGATCAGCCAGCCCCCAAGACGGAGCCTTTTCAAGAGCTTGGCGGCCAAAGGCGGCGTGAGGATGTAACGGTCCCAGCAGCAGCTCTCATCGCCTTCGCGCGCGCAGGCCAGCGCCAGATCACGCAGTGGTTGCGGGTTGGACTTGTCGTGCGACAGTTGCACCGTGTCGTTGCGCGACAGCTTGCCCAGCAGCTGCGCCACCGGCGCGCCGCCACGCACCGCCTTGATGACGGCAGCGTGGACTGCGTTCAGCCGCTTGTTCTCCAGGATGAGCCGGCCGCGCCGGTCGAACAGGCCGGGCTTGCCCGACAGGCCGGCGAGGCGATCCCCGTCCACCGGGCCGGGCGCAATGGCGTTGATCTGGATCTGCGGTCCAAGGTGTCGGGCCATCGATTCCACCATTGCCCGCTGGCCAGACTTGGAGACCGCGTAGTCCGTGCGGTTCGGATATGAGACCGCAAGGAACTTTTCGCCGCCGAAGTAGCTGGAAACATTCAAAATATAGCCCGAACCCTGCTTGCGCATCAGCGGCACGACCATCTGCATCAGCGCATAGTTGGAGATGAGGTTGGCGAACTGGGTGTGGCGGAAGGCGCCCACGTCCATGTCCACCGCCATCTCCTCGGCGCCCGAAATGCCGGCATTGTTGATCAGATAATCGATGCGGCCGAAAGCCTTCAGCGTCTCGTCAACGGCGTGTTTCAGGGAGGCCATGTTGGCCACATCGATATTCGCCAGCGTCCGCACCCGCCGTTCAACCCCGGCAAATCCGATGTCCTGCAACTCACCCACGATGCGATCCCGCGCCGCATCCAGTTCGGATTGGCGGCGGGCGACCATCATCACCTTGGCGCCGGCCAACGCCAGCAAGCGGGCCAGTGCGCCGCCGATGCCGGCCGAACCACCGGTGATCAGCGCCACCTTTCCCAGGTGCAGACCGGTGATGTTCTCCGCCGTGCCAACCAGCGCACGGCGGGCGCCCGTCGCCTTGGCAATGCTGGCGGGGATATAAAGGTTGATCGGTTCCACCTGGCGGTCCCCCAGAAGCAGGCGGGCGGCATGGCCAGCGGCGAAATCGCGGTTTTCCACCTCGCTGTTGGCGAAGCGCACGATCTGGTTGCCCCACACCGCGCGCGGGCTCTTGCCCTGTGCATTTGCCACCCGCGCTTCGTCCCGCCAGACGCGAAGCAATTCCTCGATGGCGGCACGGCTCACATCGGCCCACAAATTGCCGCATCCATCGTCGGGGTTGGTGAGGAACACCACCCGCGGATCGCTCGGCAGGTCATCCGAGCGCTGCCAATAGCGGTCGAGCGTTCGGGCCAGCGCGATGGCACCTTCCAGTTCATCATCGACATAGCGTTCAACATCGGCATCGCTCGCCTCGCCCAGCGCGCCGCTGAAATAGCCAGGGCTGCGGGTCGGCAAGATCACGGCACCGTTGATCGGCCCGCCACTGGCGGTGAACGCGGCCAGCGCCGCGTCCATGCTCTCGTGATCGTGGCGCGGGAAGCGCACGGCTGTCACGTGATCGGGAAGGCGATCGGCTGCATCATCAAGGGCAGCCTGGGCATGGAAGCCAAGCAGCACGCGTGCGCCCTGCGCCGCGAACAGCCCAGCAATCGCCAAGGCATCGTCGAGCTGGTTGCCGGCCGCGACCAGGATGCCATGGCCGTCACCATCAATGGCGCGCATGTCGGGGCGGTGCAGGAATTCGCTGCGCGATTCCATCGGCACAGCCATGCCATGCGTCACCTCGAAATCGTGCGCGGCAAAGGCGGCACTTTCGTCGCTGCCCATGAACACGCACGCGTTGGCAATGTCGGCCGGGGTCGGGAAGGTCTTGGCCTTCGCCTCGCCGTCAACGCTGCGTTCCAGCGCCATCAGATCGAAGAAATGGTTTGCGGTACTGCCGGCGGCATCGCCCTTAAGTGCGTCCATGGCCGCAAAGACCGTGCGGATGCGTTCCGAAGCGATCGGACCGGGATAGAGGGTGTTGACCCGGATGCCGCGGGCGCCAAGTTCGCGCGCCAACCTCTTGGACAGGATGTTGAGCGCCGCCTTGGGCACCGTGTAGGCAGCCCGGCCGAAGTAGTCGGTACGGCTGAAGATGGTGGAAACATTGATGATGCTGGCGCCTTCCCCCATGGCAGGCGCCGCCGCGCGCACAAGGTTCCAGGCCACCACCATGATATTGCGGGCAGCATCACCCACCGTCTCGCTGTCGGGCGTGCCGGCCAGTTCATCGGCGTTGAGCGGCAGATCGCCCAGCACCTGCTTCGGCCCGGCTGATCCGGCGTTGTTCACCAATATGTCGATGCGGCCATGGCGCGCCACCACCTCGGCGATGCCGGCCCGGACGGATTCGATGTCGGCGCCGTCCATCGTGACGATGCTGGCCTGCGCCGTGCTGGCGCCGGTATCAGCCAGCGCGGCATCCAGCGCCGCCTGTGTGCGCGCCGCATCGCGGCCACTCATCACCACGCTGGCGCCTTCGGCCAGATAGCGACGCACAATGCTGCCGCCCAGGTTGCCGGCGGCACCGGTGATCAGCGCCACCTTGCCGGCCAGCCGGCCGGGACCATGTTGCTGCGGCGCGGGCACGGGTTCGCCCCCCTTTGTCTTCGACATCGCGTTCATTCCCCCTGCCCTTCAGTGCTGGCACCCAAGGATGCCCACGCCTCGTAGAGTTCGTCCTTGCCGCGCAGGCCTTGTCCCGGCAGCGCGTGGTTGACGATATAGGTCGCGCCAGTGTGGCGGTTGTCCCACATCGATTGGTGCGCTTCCGGCAGGCCCTCCCACGGCACAACCGTCGGCTCGGTCACATCCAGGATACCAGCCGCAATCATGTCGTTCATGCGGGTGACTTCATAAGCGTTGCACAGGTGGGTGCCGCGGATTTCGGCCATCGGCATGATGATGCGGCGCTGGCGCGTCCACACCTGGGGCGCATAGAAATTGTAGCGCTGCCCGGCCATGTCCTCCGAATAGACCACGCGGCCGGTAAACGGCTTGACCAGCGCCGTGGTGACCCCCAGCGTGTCCTGGCCGGCGCGTTCCATCACGATGTCCGGATTGCCGCGCGGATTGTCCGGGGATCTCAGAAGCTTGCCGACGGCATTGCCGAATGGCTTCAGCGTCTTGTCCTGGAACTGGCGCACGGCTTCGCGGAAATTCTCGATATCCTCGCGGGCAATCGGCAGGCGCGGCATGGTGTCGGGCCAATCGAAATTGGCGCCTTCCCGCCGCTTGATGCCTTCGAGGCTGACCACGCCGGCCACCGCGTCCTCGAAGCCGAGGGACAGGATGAATTCACGCTGCCCGTCGGTGTTGGTGACCACCACGATGCGACAGCCCAGGCCGCGCGCGGCCTCGATCATCTCTAGACCGGTCTCGTCGGCCAGTGCTTTCGTGCCTGGGCCATAGAAGATCAGCACCGCCTCGCCGCCGCGCGCACTGGCTCGGGCCAACATGGTGACGGGATCGGAACCGCCCTTCTTGCCCATGAAGCTGAGATGATAGCCAGACGATGCGCCATAGAAGGCCAGCACGCCGCCATCCCCCAGCAGCTGGAAACTGCGCGGGAAGGCCGTTTCACCAGCGTGGGACACGGCATAATCGGCCAGCCTGCCGCCGTTCAGCGCCTTGTATTCGGCGACCAGCGCCTCGCCAGCGGCCTCCCACGCCGCCCAGTCCGCCTTGCTGCCATCGGGGACGGCGGTGAACAGTGACTTGAAGCGCGGATCGGTGCGGTCGAGGGCGCCAATAGCGCCCTTCGATTTCACGAACTCCCCGCGCGCAGGGCTCGACACGAGACCGGTCACCGCCAGGCCGCTGGCCTTGGCCGACTTCAGCGCATCGAGGCCGGTGCCGGTTGCCGACCCTTCGATGAAGATGGTCTTGCCGCCAACGATCTCCAGCGTGGTGTAGAGGCAGCGCCAGATGGTGCCGAGGTTGAGGATATAGCTGCCGGCCTGTTCCAGCGTCAGATCGCCCGGCACCGGGTGGAGCTGCGGCGCCTGCACGGTGAGGAACTGGGCATGGCTGCCCGATTTCGTCTCATAGCCCTGAATGGCGAAATCGGCGTACATCGGGTCGCGCCCGGCCTGCGGCGAGAGCAGATCGGAGGTGCCGGAATAGACCGCCACGAGATCGCCCACCTTCAGCCGGCCCTGCCCGCGCACCTCGCTGCCCAGTGCCGCCACCAGTGCGAGACCGCCAGAGCCGGTGAGCTGCACATCCTCCTCGTGGTTGTCGAATGGCGACACCGGGATGCCGGTCAAAGCCCAGATATCGTTGAAGTTCACTTCCGAGGTGAGGAGATAGACCAGCGCCTCGTTCGGTTCGGGCTGCGGCGTCGGCACGATCAGCTGCTTCTCGTGCGTCGCCGGCTGGCCGAACTGCGGTGCGCCAGTATCCGGATTGCGCGCGATACCGAAGCCATATTGATGGCCAGGGATCGGGGTGACCCCCGGGAAGAAGGGCGCGCCCACGGGGAGCAGGTCGCCGGCCGCCTCCAGCCGCTTCGCCTTGGCGTCAAACTCGGCCTCGATATGGACACCATTGCGGCGGACGGGCAGCGGCGGTGCCTTCTTGTCCATGAACAGCCGGATGCCGGTCTTGCCGCCTTCGGGATCGATCACGGCCTGCGCGAACAATTCGGCCTCGCGGGCAAGGCCGGCGGTCATGCCCTGCGTCCAGCCAGTGCGGATGGCGTCAATGGCGCGCTCACCGGCCTTGCCGCGCCCGGCCCAGTCCAGCTGCTTCAGGATGCGCTGCACGAACGCGTCGTTCAACGCGGCATCGAGATCGATATGGCCTTCATGCTGCCAGGCGCTCTTCGCCGCCTTGCGCCGTTCAGCCCAGGCGCGCCCCAGGTGGCTGGTATCGCCAAGCCGCACGAACTCGCGCACGGCAGCATGCGCAAGGCTGAGCGCGTCGGTGGAACCGTCGGCAATGGCATCGATGGCGCCCATTTCAAGCGCGTCGGCCGCCTCGACGCTGCGGCCGCCCAGAATGAGGTCGAGCGCATCGAGCATTCCCTCCGGCCCGCGCCGATCGGTCAACAGGCGTGGCAGCCGTTGGGTTCCGCCATAGCCCGGCAGCAGGCGCAGGCGGATTTCCGGCTGGCCGAAGCGGGCGTGGCTTTCGGCCACGCGATAGTGGCAGGCCAGCGCGAACTCCATGCCGCCGCCCAGCGCCACGCCCTGGATGGCCGCCACGCAGGGCTTGCCCATCTGCTCGATCTTGCCGAACGCCAGCTGGGCGTTGGCCGGCAGCACGCGGGCCTCTTCCAGCGTGTGGATTTCCTCGAGGAACTGGCGGATGTCGGCGCCCGCCACGAAGCTGGCGGTGCCGTCACCGGTGAACACCACGGCGGCCACGTCATCGCGGCGCGACAGATGCTCGACGACGATCACCAGCTCGTCGATGGCGCGCTCGTTCAATGCGTTGACCGGCGGGTTGGTGACATAGACGGTCGCCACCTTCTTGCCCGGCGCCACCGTGTTGTACTGGATGCGGAAATAGCGATAGCGGTCGAAAATATCCTGGTCTTCGGACAGGCGCTGCTTGCGCTCCCAGGCGGTGATGACGCGCTTCAGTTCGTCCAGGCTCTCCGGGTTCTTCAGCGTCGTCACGTCGCCGATCGGCGTGCCCTCCACCAGCGCGCGCACCATGCGGCGCATATATTTGCCGCTGCGGGTTTCGGGGAATTGGCTGACGGTGATGAAGTCGCCGGGCACGGCGACGGCGCCCTTTTCGGTGCGGACGAGATCGGCCAGCCGGCGCTCGTCATCGCGGGTGATGACCTGGCCCGGCGCCGGCGTGATGAAGGCCAGCGGGGTCAGCCCCTTCTCGCGGTGCGGCGCGCCGACGACCAGCACGTTGCCGACCGGGCTTTCCGGGTTCAGCGCCTTGTCGCGCAGGATGGCGCCTTCGATTTCCTCGGTGCCCATGCGGTGGCCTGAGACGTTGATCACGTCATCACTACGGCCATGCAGCGAAAAGCCGTCGTCCTCACCCTGCACCGCGAAATCGCCCTGGGTATAGGCCCACACGCCCTGCCAGCGGCCCCAGTAGCCCTCGCGCCAACGGCCGGCGTCACCGGCCCAGCCGGCGGCAACCTTGCCGTCTTCGACGCGGAAATTCTCGCTGTCGCCCCACACGGTGCGGGCGAGATAGGGATAGGGCGCGGCGATGATGATCTCGCCCTTCTCGCCGCCGCCAGCCCTGCGCCAGTTGACGCCATCGGTGCCGCCACGCGTCAGCAGCACGGTGGCCTGCTTGTCGCCAGCTTCATCTTCAACCCACACATCACCGACGATCCATGGCAGCGGGAAGGTGCGGGCATCAGCGGCCAGCGGGAAATCGCCGTTGCCATAGAAATGCGTCCAGGCGATGCCGCCATGCTCGGTCGCCCAATAGCTGTTGATATACTGCGGCGTGATGTGGTCCATGCCGAACGCCTGCACTGGCGGTGAACAGGGCTCGGCGCAGAAGGTGGCGACCCTGAGTTTTCTCAGATCATAGGCCTCGATGTCCTTCAGGTTCTGCGGATCGGTCATCACCGCCTTGAGGAAGGTGACGCCGGCCTTGAAGATCGTCACCCCGTGGTTCTCGATCATCGCCGCGAACCGCCCGGCATGCGGAAACACCGGCGAGCCTTCGGCGAGAACTGTGGTGACGCGGGACAGCAGCGCGGCAGCGATCATATAGCTCTGGCCGGTGATCCAGCCCGGATCGGCGACCACGAAGATGGTATCGCCGGGCCGCGCATCGAAGGCGACCTTCATTGTCTCCATGATGCCGCTGGCATAGCCGCCGTGCACGTGGACGACGCCCTTGGGCTTGCCCGTGGACCCCGAGGTGTAGATGAAGAAGAGCGGATATTCGGCATCGACCGCCAACGGCCTGGACGCCTGCCACAGCGCCGCGACGAAGGCCTGATCATCCAGCGCGTGCAGCGCGGCTTCATCCGGCAGGCCAGCGGCCTGCAAGATCTCTGACAGTGCCGCATTGGTGAGATCATGACCCCACACGTCGCGTTCGCGCCACACCAGATCGGGCACATGGGCATGGTTGGCCACGATCACCGCATCGACGCGCGGCGGGGTCGAGACCAGCGCCTCGGCAATGGCAATGCGGATGCGCGCGGACTGTGCGGCGTCCACAGCGCCTTCCTTGCCCAGTTCGGCAAGTGCCCGGCCAAGGCCGCGCATCACATCGCCGCGCTCAACGGTCACCTCGCCCTTCAGCGCGGTGCCGACGATGCCGGCCATGGCGGCAGCAGTGTCGGCCGCAAGGCCCAGATCATCGCCGTGCAGCCGCTCTTCGAGCAGGCGCAAGGCAACGGCAACCGGCACATAATTGTCCAGCGCCGGATCGGTGTAGGCCGTCTTGAACGGCACGATCTGGGCGTTGCGATAGCCGCCATCGGCGGTGATGACGATGCGGGCGCCGGCATCGTGAATGCGGTCCGAAAGCGTCTTGTCCGAAAAGCCGCCGAACACCGGGGTGTAGATCACGCCGATGCGCTTGGCGCCTTCGGTCCAGTAAAGCTGCGCCGGCACGTTGGGCATGTTGAGCGCAATGCGGTCCCCCGCCTTCAGGCCCAGCCGGGTGAGCGCGACGGCGCACTTTGCCGCTTCCAGCAGCAGGCGCCGACGCGAGACGGTAAGGCAATCGACCGGCGCACCGCGGCCATTGTTGGCGGCCAGATCCCAGCGGTCGCCTTCAAAGATGAACGCCGCTTCGGCACCATGGCCGGCCAGCACGTGGCGATCCAGTTCGTTGAACGCCGCATTGGTGCGACCACCCTCGAACCAACGGAAACTGGGCGCATCATCGGCATTGAAGGCGCGGTCCCAAGGGGTGAAATCAGCGGGCATGTCGACCAAGACGCGTGCCGCCGTTTCGGCATCCCAACCGCTCCAACGACCATCATCCTGCCGCGACAGCCACGCCGCACGGCCATCCACATCCACCAGCCAGTGGAGGTTGCGCGCGGCATGTTCGCCATGAAAGGCACCAGGATCAGCCAGGACCGCGGCACGCATGGCATCCCAGTCGGCTCGTGTGCGCACCGGATTCACCTGCGGCGTCGGGATTGGCGGGCGCGTCGGGGCGGCGGGATCGTACATGGCGGCTCTGCCCTTGTTGCTGGCCAGCCAAACGAGCGCGAGGCCCGTCCAGCGGACAGGAAAAACGAATGAGAGCGCGGACTAGGGAAATATTATGTCCGCGCCAAGAGGCGAACGGCAATTTTTATACGAGTGCGACATATTGCCCAGCCGTCCCGGTCGGTCAGAAGGCGTTCTTTGGCAGCAAGACGGCGCCAATGGTGCGCACCAGGATGTAGAGGTCGAACCAGATCGACCAGTTTTCGATATAGTAAAGGTCATGCTCGACCCGCCGAATGAGCTTGTCCTCGGTATCGGTTTCCCCGCGCCAGCCGTTTACCTGTGCCCAACCGGTGATGCCGGGCTTCACCTTGTGGCGCGCGGCATAGCTCTGCACGGCCTCCGCAAACAGCTTGCCGCCTGCCCGGGTTGAAGGTGCATGCGGGCGCGGGCCGACCAGGCTCATGTCGCCCTGCAACACGTTGAACAGCTGCGGCAGTTCATCAAGGCTGGTCCGCCGGAGGAACCGACCGATGCGGGTGACACGCGGATCGTCGCGACCCGCCTGCTTGATGTCGCGATATTCGAGCCGGTCATGGTACATGGTGCGGAACTTGTAACAGCGGAACGTCTGGTTGTTGAACCCTTCGCGCGGCTGGCGGAACAGGATCGGTCCGGGCGAATCCAGCTTCACTGCCAGTGCGACGAGGGTCAACAGCGGCCAGATGACCAGCAGGATGAGACTGGCCAGAAGCTTGTCCTCGATCTGCTTGGCAATACCGGACAGGCCGGAGATGGGCCGTTCAAACAGGGTCATCACCGGTAGATCGCCCAGGATGACCATCGGCCGATTGGCAAAACTGAACGTGACGAGATCAGGAGCAAGCCGCAGTTTCACGGGCGTCTGCGCAAGGGCCTCCACCAAGCCACGCAGCCGACGTTCTGCCGACCATGGCAGAGCCAGCACGACCTGATCGATCAACCCGGCCCGGATCATGCTCACCAATGCGTCGAGATCGCCAAGCACGGGCGTGCCGCTGACAGCGCTCGGCAGCCGGTCAGGCCGGCGATCATCGAACAGGCCGACCAGCGTGATGGTGAGCCGATCGCTGGACTGGACATAATCGACAAAACGCTCAGCCTGCGGACCGGTACCGAAGATCGCCACACGCTCGTTGAAGACCCCGCGCCGCTTCAGTCGACGCACCCAGAACGTGCCAGCCGCGCGCGTCGCCAGCATCGACAGACCGGCGGTAAAGAACCACAAGATAGCCCAACCGCGCGAGATTTCCTCTGATGTCTTGAGCAGGAAGCCCATCGTCACCAGGAACAGCGAGGTCATCACCCAGGCCATCAAGGCCCGGCGCCAGCCCTCTCGCAGCGAAAACTGGGCTTCGATGTCATAGGCGCCAAGACTTTCAGCCAGCACCGCGAAGGCCAGGCTGGCAATCAAGGTCACGCGCAGATGGAGCTGGTAGAAACTACCAAGCTGAATGGGCAGCGAGTCAACGAGGACCAGGCCCACACCGCCGACCACGGCGAATTCAGCCGCGCGCATGAACAACACGGCAACCGCCAGCGGCACCCCGGGTCCGCTCGCCTGATTGGGATCTCCAGACTGCAGCTGGATTGGTTGAGGCTTGTTCATGGCCAGAACCTGTCCACAACAGCTTCAACTGGACGCTCGACCGGATATGCAAAGGGCATGGCAAGCGGCCCGCAACTTGATATAGATGGCTTGGCGAGGGAGTGAGTACGATGGAAACGCCTTATGATTGGCTGACAGTGATGACGTTTGCTGGTCTGATCGTGCTGTTCCTGCAACGCAGCCAGGGCGAACCTCGCGATCATCTCTGGCAATATATGGTGGCTGCCATTGGCTGCGCGGTCACCAACTATATCGGCAACGAAGCTGTGAAGTCCGGCGACATGATCATGCACGCTGGCGCCATCGCCCTGTTCGGCGCCACACTGGCCTTCATCTGGCGCGTGCTGCAACCGTTCGGCCAGAATTGAACTGACGGCACCGAGCAACGTCGCAGCTGGCGACAGCGCCGCGATGGCGCGGGTATGCCGCATCACGCCAGCCTTGCCGAAATCGTGCGTCCCACCAGTGCCGGTCTATCCGCAACCGGCACACCGGTCACCAACAGCCTGGCAAACTCCGCCAGCTGAGAGCGCACCTGCTCATCCGGCGGCATCGCACAGCTCATGCGCACCAGTATGCCATCGCTGATGTAGCCAGCCCATTGCTGGCGCAGCTTGACCAATCGCTGTTCGGTCCCGCTCGTCGGCAGATCATCGCCGACGCGAGTCCAGTAGGTGATGGTTTCGGTACGGCGGTCCGAGCGGGCCACCAGTTCGCGCATCGGCAATTCGACGCCCGGCTGCAATGGCAAGAGACGCTTCACGGTCTCCGAGATTTCAAACCCGACAGCGGAATAGCAGACCTCAGGACGATGCAACTGCAGCAGATCATTCTGGATAGGGCCATAGGCCATCACCAGCATTACCGGGAGCCTGTCCTCTGCAAAGTAGATGCGGCTAAGCTCCTGACCATAAATCTTGGCCGAGAGCGATCCCTCACGCCGCGGCATCACGATGCCCGGCGTTGGCACGTGGGTCCATGGTCCCAGCGTCTGCGGCACGAACCTGTCGAGTTCCTGCCCGTCCGGCAACAGCACGAGCCGCCCGCGCGGCACCAGAGCAGCAGCACCAGCTGCGCCCGCCAGCAAGACACCACCCATGACCACATCTCGCCGGCTGAACCTGCTCATGCCGGATCTCCATCCTTGGCCAGGCGGCGACGCAGGGGGGTGAGCGCCCAATCAAGCGCGAAGATCAACAGCAAGGCCGAAACAAAGGTCACCATACCGGCAAAATTGTGCAGATAGCCCTGCGCCATCGCATTGCCGAAATGGTAGGTGATGAGGACAAGCGCAGCCACGCGCACACAATTTGCCGCAACGGCAATCGGGATCACCATGGCCAGCAGCAACATCGAATAAAGCGGATTGGAACCACGAATAAGGTAGACGTAGAACAACCCGATGGCGCTGAGGCTCACAAGGGAATTGAGCCCGGCGCAGGCATCCTCCACCAGCAGCTGATACTGGCCGATATACAGGGTCACGCCCATCCGGCCGACGGGATAGCCAACCGCAGCAAGACCATTGGTGACGATCTCGGAGACCAGCTCCTTGAGAGGCAGGGTGATGGTGTCAAGAAACCAGCCTGGCAGCGGGATCACGAAGCCCAGATAGATGATCGGGAACCACAACAGCTTGAGTGCCGCGCCGCCAAGATATTGGTGCGCGACGGCCACCATCGCGAGCAGCAGGGCAGCCGTTTCGATGCTGATGAACTCGAACGCGCGACCAGCCATGTAGAGTGGCAGCGCGGCGGCCAGAAGCAGCGCCGTGATCCAGGGCCGGCCCTGCGTTTCCAGCGCGACAATGTCGGCCTGCCGCCGCCAGATCAGCCACAGTCCCGTGACCAGCACGATGATGCCGTGCACGCCCGATTCTTCTTGCCATGGCCCCTGTCCCAACGCGACGATGGTCGGGACAGCCAGGGCAGCAATCCCCAGCCACAATGGCCAATGCTGCGCCAGTAACGCCCGAGGGTTTGGCAAGGCCGGGGCCGAAACGCTGGTGAGGCCGGCGGGATCAGGCATCAGAATTCGTTCAACACCGCTCCAACCACGGCACAACGGGCAGCGGCAAGTTGGTTGGCAAGCGTGTTGACGTCCTTGTAATAGCTCTCATTCGTCCGTCCGACGATCAGGGCATAGCCTGCCGCGCCGCCAACGTTCAGGGCATCGGCGTTGGTGTTGGCCGCCGGCGTGTCAAACAGCACCAGATCATATTCGCGAAGCAGCGCGTTGACACCATCCCGGAACCGGTTGCCCGACAGGAGTTCCTGCGGGCGGCTGGTGGGCGGCCCGGCCGTGATCAGGGCCAGACCCGGAAGGACATTGGCATTCACCACCCGTTCCGGGCGGGCCACCTGCAAGGTTAGGAAGCTGGAAAGCCCTGGCGCGTTGGGATCGACACCAAAGATCTGATCCTGACGCGGATTGCGCATATTCGCATCGACCAGCAGGATCTTGAAGCCCACTTGCGACAGCGAAGCCCCGAGGTTGGCAGCCACGTAGGAGCAGCCGTGGCCATCGGCGGCAGCCACCACGGCCAGCCCGCGACGACCATTCTTGATGTGTTGGGCGATCACCTGCGTGCGCAGCATCCGGATGCTCTCGGCACGGACAGTGCCGGGATCGGACACCACCACCAGTTCAGCTGACACACTGCGACGCGCCACGTTCTGCAGTGCCATGCTGGTGATCAACTGTTCACGTGCGCGGTCCAGTTCCTCTGTCGTGATGAAGCCCAGTTCCAGCGCACCCTGATCGAAATCGAGCCCGCGCGCGTTGGCATGGGCCGCCACCTTGCCGACCTGATCTTCGCTCAGATAGCCCAGACGCACCAGCACGTCACGGATCGGGGCATCGAACCGATCAACACCTTCGGCGCCGCCTACAATCACCGTGTCGGCCACATCGCCTGCCATATCCCCTGCGACGCCCGCTTCAGGCTCCGGGACGACATCGTTGTTGTTATCCATGGTGCTCATGCTCACTGGGCCGGTTGAAGACCGGCAACGCTATCCTTGCCCCTGGTAAGCAGGCGCTTGAGGCTTTGCTGCCACAAGGGGCGTCGACGATCGGCAATAACGGCGAACACCGGCACCTTGGCGGCGAAATGCAGATCCTCTGCCCCACGCACGCGGCGGTTCAGCATCTCCACCAACATGCCCAATGCCAAGCCAAGTGCAAGGCCAGCCGCGGCACCAAGGCCGATGATGACGGGCCAGTTGGGAAAGGACGGCCTGGTTGCAGTCGTGGCATCCCCGAGCACGATCAAGCCAGCGTCCGCCACGTTGGATTCCAGCTGCAGTTCGCTGGTGCGCTTGGCTGCCTGTTCGTACTGCTGGCGCCTCAGTTCAACGTCACTGACAAGCTGGTTGAGTTTGTCCAGTTTGTCCTTCATGCCGAACACCTTGGCGCGCTGGGCATCATATTCGGCTTCCAGCGCTGCAATGCCGCTACGCGAGGCGCCAAGCTGCTGAGCGCCGGCCTGGCGCGCAGCAGCCTGTTCGCGTCCAAGCTGGCGTTCCAGCTGCGCACGGCGCGCCAGCATTGCGATGTAGGTCGGGTGCTGGGTTCCAAGCCGTTCCGACGCCTGTTCGATCGTATCGTTCAGCGTCGCCAGCTGCACCTTCAACTGCTCCACGACGGTCGAGGTGGTAGACTGCCGAACCGCTTCGAACTGCTGCACGGACTGGTTGCTCCGAGCTGCCGTCAACGCCGCCTGCAGACTGGCCAGCTTCACGGTTTCCGCTTCGCCGCTGGCGGTCATGACGATACCGTTTTCCTGCTCGAACCTTGTCTTCGACGCTTCGGCTGCTTCCAGCATGCGCAGCGCACGCGTTGCCTGTTCCCGATACCATTCGGCGGTACGTCCGGCCGAATCCGTTCGCATGCGCAAGCTGTTGTCGATATAGGCATCGCGCAGGGCATTGACCGTACGGCGCGCGATCTCGGGATTCGGCGCCTCGTAGCTGATGGTCATGATGTTGCTGCTTTCGACCATCGAGACCTGAACACTCTGGCTGATGCGGTCAGATATCCAGCGCCGAAAGTCGCCGGCACCGCCCGTCTCGCTCTGCCACGCGGCCAACAACTGCGGGTTGCTCGTCATGCCGAGCCGGTCGACGGCCTCGCCGATGATACGGAAATCCTTGATCAATTCCAGCTGAGTACGGGTAAAGGTACGCAATCCGGCACCATTGATCATCTGGCCAGTTACCGGGTCGGGCTTGAAATTGTCCAGCATGATGCGCGCCGTGGCCGAATAACGCGCGGGCAGTATCAGACCGACGGCAATTGCCACGACAAGGCTCAACATCGTGCAGCCAAGCAGGATGAAGCGGCGCGCATAGAGGATACGCAACAACTGGATCAGGCTCATGTTTCACCGTCGGCCAAGCCGACCCCCTTCCTCTGTATGGACATCGCAATCATACCGGAAAACGGCACGGATGTCAGAACAGACGCTCCTTGATGATGATGACATCGCCATTGCGGATCTTTTCGGCAGGATCAGCGTCGACTTCCTTGCCGACGCCACCACGGATCAGGCCCACCTTGTTGGCATTTCCGGATGCGGTCACACCGCCAGCCAGACCGATGGCCTGGCGCACGGTCATGCCGGGCAGGATGGCCTTCATACCCGGCGCATTTATCTGGCCATAGATGAAGAAGGTCTCTGCCGGCGGCACGAACAGCGTGTCGCCCGGTTGCAGCAATGGATCGGAATCCGCGGCTCCGCGCACCAGTTGCTCCACGTCCAGCTTGCGTTCTGGTTGTCCGGCGCGACGAAGATAAACGAAATTGGCGCCATCAGCCCGCACCCAGCCAGCCTTCAGCAAGGCTTCCAGAGCATGATACGGGCGGTCGAGCGGAACGATGCCCGGGGTGCTGACATTTCCCGCCACGTTGACACTGCGCGAGACATAGGACCCCACTTCGATGTTGACCAGCGGCTGCTTGAGAAAGCCGCCAGACACCAGCTTGTCGGTAATGAGCTTGGCCAGCGTGATGTTGGTCTCACCACCAGCCTGGACGATGCCAATCAGCGGCATCACGATCGTGCCGTCGGCCTTCACCCGGGTGGTGACGTTGAATTCACTCTGGCCATAGACGATGACCTGCACCGTATCGTCCGGCCCCAGGACATAGCCGGCATAGCCTGCGGGCACTTGCGCAACGGCAGCGCTGGCAAGCAGCAGTGATACGGCAGCGATGGACAGCGCACGCATGATCAGCGCCCTCTTCCGAAGTTGTAGCTGAGATTGAGACCCGCACCAGTCGAAGTGAAGTTGGCGATGGCCGGGTTGGAGCGACGGCGATTGTGCGTGACGTCAAGTGTAAGGTGAATGCGGCGCCCCAAATTGGCACTAAACTGGCCAAAAATCCGGTCAATCTTATCAGAAATGCGTACGAACGGTTGGACATCGGATACGAATCCGCCCCGGAAACTATTGTTGCGCCGACTGATACCCAGCGCCACACCATAACGATCATTCAATCGGTAACGAACGGCTGCAGCATATGTATCGGCAAGGGTGAACTGTGATCCCACCACCGGGTTGACAAACGTGTTGCGACCAGCGGTCAAGTCGATGGACAGGCGCGGGGAAATCATCAGATCGACCGCCACATCATAACCCAGCCCTTCAAAACCTTCGCGCGGGACAATCTGGATCACATCGTCGACAATCACGAGCGTCTCTTCGAGGATGGGGGCCGAATTGATATAAGAGACCCCCAACGCCACGTTGATGCGGCTGCCGATCGCCCGCTGGTAACCCAGACGTACCGATCGCTGCTTCAGCCCATCTTCCTGGAAACCAGTTGGCGTGATCACGAGCCGGCCCGGCATTTCACTGTCTGTGATGCTGCCGGTCAGCGAGAAATTTCCCAGCCCGGCATTTCCAAAGCCAAGCCCCGCCGAATACGCCCAGCTGTTGAAATCCAGCGCGCCACCAGCCCCGCGCTCGGTTTCAACGAGCTGCCTGATGACTGATCCCTGCACGCTGAGCGCGCCGCCAAGGCGGCAACTGGCTGTCAGGCCAAAGCCCGTCCGTTCCTGCTGGAAGCCGCCGAAATCAAGCGCATCCGTCAGGAACTGAAGGCTGCGACGCCAAGAGGCACCTGCCTGTCCTGTGCAGCGCGAAAGCTGATACGCCAGGCCGGCGCCGACTGCATAACGGTCGCGGTCGCCGAGGCGGTCGGTGTTGAGAAAGATATCCCGTGCCACCGAACCTTCGATGTAGAGACCCTGGCGGCCCAACCCCAGCCCGTAGGCGCCTTCGAGTTGGGGTCGCAAACGATAACCATCGTCCGCCGGCTGACGCCTGCCCAGGTTGCTTTCATAACGACCGAGCATGGAGGCCGTAAGGCTGAGCCCACGGCCGGGGAACCCACCAAGACCCGGCAATCCGGCGACGGCGCGCAGCGGAGCATCATCATCATCGCCGGCGCGCGGCGCCGCCTGCTGCGTCGGCACAATCTGGGCAAAGGCCGGTGCGACCGGAGCCGTCGCCAGCCCAAGTGCCACCGCCAGTCGTGACGCCAAGACGCGCAGCCCCTGGAAGCCTGCCCGCGCCGAACAGTCCGCAACACCAGCCGAATCTCTCGGCAGCCCCCCCGCCATTGCAGTCTGAATCAATTCCACCACCCCTCACTCTTGCGGCCTCATTACCACCGATTTGTGAAAAAACCATTCGCCAATAACGGCATTCGTGTCACCATCCCGGTGCAACAGCTACACCCAGATGGCAGTGCCAGCAACCGCTGCGCCCTGTTTGGTGCGGTTTTTGGGGCACTTCGGCGGGTTTCTTGACGATTTGCCCCTCGCTTCTGGACGCACTTCGTGGCACATCCCGGACTGCAGGCGGTGGGGACAAGGCTGCATCATGCCGGGCTGGTCCGGCGGTTGCGGCAATCGTCGCCGTTCGGCGTCTGGCCGGCAGTGTGGCCAGAGAGGCATTGGCGTTGCGACAAGCACAGGGGTTGAGATGATCTGGAAGCGCAGGACGCGGGATGAAGCGGGCGAGCCCGTGACCCAGACGCCGGCCGACGCGGAAACGGCTGCTGCACCGCCCGCGGACGCGCTCGCCGGCCTGCCGTTTTCGGCTGACATACCCGGACCGGCTGGCTCCTCGACAATGGCATGGGCGCCGCCGCTGCCGGTCGAACCGGGTCCAATGCTGCCGCGGTTCATTGCCAGCGCCTCGGACGATGTCGAAACCGATGCCGCCAACGATCTGGCGCGCCGCAGATTGGCCCTGCGCGATGCGCTCGGCGCATCACAGCCCGTCACCGCGCGCGACACCTTTGCAGGCCGCCGCGATGCCATGTCAGCGATAATCAATGCCGTCGAGGAACAGCGCGTCCATGTCATTGTCTACGGCGAGCGCGGCATCGGAAAGACCAGTCTCGCCCACGTGTTTGCCGAAACCGCGCGCGAGGCCCGCTATCACGTCATCTACGCCAGTTGCGGCACGGCGGCCAATTTCCCTGACATGTTCCGCTCGGTGCTGAGCCGTATTCCAAAGATCTATCACGCCTCCGTGCTGCCAAACTCGCCTGAAGGGGAAAAGGGCGGCTCGTTCGAGCCGATGCTGCCGCCGGGTCATTTTGGTGCGCGGGAACTGGCGGAAGTCCTGTCTGGCGTGGTGGGCACGCGGGTGCTCGTCATCCTCGACGAGTATGACCGCGTTGTGGACGTCAATTTCCGCCGCGAGGTCGCGGAACTCATCAAGAATCTATCGGATCGGGCCGCCAGGGTGCAGTTGGTGATAACCGGCGTGGCACTCAATCTCGATGAACTCATCGGCTATGCGCCATCGATTCGCCGCAACATCGCTGGCCTGCCGATGGCGCCGATGGCGCCTGCCGAAGTGCGTGAACTGCTGCGCATGGGCGAGGAGGCCGCTGACATCCGTTTTGGCAAGGATGCGCTTGCTCTCATCACCCGCATGGCCGGCGGCTCACCCTATCTCGTCCGCCTGCTCGGCCACCAGGCTGGCCTGACGGCGCTCGGCAACCGGCGGGACGAAGTGAGCTACAGCGACGCCCGCACGGCAGTCGAGAAGGTGATCGCCGATTGGCAGGCCAGCCTGCCTCGCCGAGTGCAGGCCAATCTGGTGCGGGACGAATCGCGCACCCACTGGTCGCTGCTGGTCGCGGCCGCCCGCGCAGGAAGCACGGCCGATGGCTGGTTCACCGTGGACGATGTGGTTACCGAGCTGGGGGGCGGTGTGGCCCCGATCAGCGTGGAACGCGACCTCAAGCTGTTCGTGAACGCCATCGACCTGCTGGAACGCCGTGAAGGCCATGGCGACCCGCAGTTCCGGTTCAGCTATCCCGGCGTATCCGCCTTGCTCACCATGTCAGCCGCCATGACGCAGCAGCGATCGCCGGGGCCTGATCGGGCACAATGAACCAAGCGGCCCTCACGTCGCCTCGCGTATCGGTCATCATTCCGCACTTCAACATGCCCGATGCGCTGGACCGTTGCCTCGCCTCGGTGCGGGCACAGGGCAACGTGGGCGAGGCCGAGATCATCGTGGTGGACAATGGCTCGACCATCACCCCGGATGCCGTGGTGGCGCGCCATGCGGGAGTCCGCCTTCTGGTGGAGCCAACAGCGGGCCCGGGCCCGGCCCGCAACACCGGGGTGGCAGCCGCCAGGGCAGACATCCTCGTTTTCATCGATGCCGACTGCCGTGCAGATAGCGGCTGGCTCGCTGCTGCCGTTGCCGCCGTGGCGGCCGGTGGGAAGCGGGGGCTGGCGGGCGGTGATGTCAGGATCGATTTTGTCGACGCCGCTCATCTCACCCCGATCGAGGCCTATGAGGCGGTCTTTGCCTATCGCCAGAAGATGTATATCGAGCGGCAGGGATTTTCGGGCACCGGCAATCTTGCCATGCACCGCGATGTCTTTGAGACTGTGGGGCCGTTTGCAGGTATCGGCGTTGCTGAAGACCGCGACTGGGGACATCGTGCGCGCTGCGCCGGCTATCGCTTTGTCTATGTACCGGCCATGCGCATCTTTCATCCGGCCCGTCCCGACTATGACAGCCTGCGCATCAAGTGGCAGCGTCACATCGCCCACGACTGGGCGGCACATCAGGCCAGTGGACAGCGCCACTGGCGCTGGTGGTTGAAGGCGGTCGCAATGCCGTTTTCGGTTATGGTCGACGCCGTGCGGTTGCTGCTGTCGGATCGACTGGCAGGCGTATCGAACAAGGTGCGCGGCATCGCCATTCTGGCCCGGCTGCGCAGCTTTCGCGGGCGGGAAATGCGCCGTGTGTTGGCACGGGGCAGTGCCGATGCCGGACGTCACTGGCAGGCCACGGGCTGAATGGCATGAGCCCCCGTGCATCAACAACAGCGATGGCGACTGCGGGTGCCAATCCGTCTGCGGGCCGCATGCGCACCCACGTCGCGGCAGCGCAGGCGGCCCGACTGGGCGTGGTGATCGTGAATTATCGTGGCGCTGTCGACACGATCGAGTGCCTGGAAAGCCTGCTGCGCACGCCGCTGCCGATGAAGATCGTGGTTGTGGAGAATGGCTCGGGCGACGCATCGGCCGATGTGATCCGGGACTGGGCAGCCGGGACCCATATGGCCAAGGCCGAATCGCCAATGATGGCGCCGCTTTCGTCGCCGCCTGTTGCCAAGCCTGTGCCGATTGCCTGCCTGGCGGCCGAAGCCGTTGGCAGCGAGCCGTCAGTGGATCGCTTGACCCTTGTGACCTCACCCGACAACCTCGGTTTTGCCGGCGGCAACAACCTGGGACTGCGGCACCTGCTTGCCGATCCGGGATTGACGCATTTCTGGTTGCTCAACAATGACACGGTGGTGACACGAGATGCACCGGCCGCGTTGCTCGCTCGGCTGCAATCGGGGCCGCGGATCGGCATGTGCGGCACGATCGTCCGTTATTACTTTGCGCCGGATCGTGTGCAGGCACTTGGCGGCTTTTCCTTCAGTCTGCTCACCGGAACCGGCACCGCGCTTGGCGGAAACACGTCGGCAACGCAGGGGTTTGATCCGCAGGCTGTGGCCGACGCCACCGATTTCGTGCTGGGTGCCAGCCTTGCGGTCAGCCGGGACTTCCTCACGAGGGTGGGCCTGATGGCCGAGGATTATTTTCTCTATTTCGAGGAGATTGACTGGGCGACCCGCAACCGGCGATTGGGCGAGGACGGGTTTGACATCGGGTTTGCGCATGGCGCCACCATCTTCCACAAGGCTGGTCGGTCAATCGGTTCGACCAGCAGCCACAGCGCCCGGAGCCCCTTTTCGGATTACTGGATGAACCGCGCGCGGCTGCGCTATGTCTGGCGCCATCACCGACTGCTGTGGCCATGGCACTGGCTGCTGGGCTGGGGCATCATCCTGCGTCGCCTGCTGCGTCGGCAACCACGCCACGCCGGCGCCATCCTGCGGGCCATGTTTGGCCGGCCCTTCTGATCGACACCGATGCGGGAATGACGGCAATGCCAGCGACCCTCACACACGCCATTGACCGCAACGGGCCGCAGCGGCAAGACATTGCACCGCGAAATAACCACAGTTCGGCAGGCCAATGACGGCCGCGCCCCGGGGGAGTGAGTAGGATGATGGGCAAACATGGACCCGTGTTGCTGCTGGCCGTTGCCAGCCTGGCACTGACGGCCTGCAACAAGGAAGCGGAGAAGCCCGAAGGCCAGGTCGTGGCCACCATCGACGGCACGGATGTGACCATTCATGAGGTCAATGCCGAACTCAATTCGATGGGCGCTGCGGCCCGGAACGCCCCACGCAAGCTGGCTGAATCGGTGGCGCTGGCGCGGGTGATCGAGCGCAAGATGGTGGCTTCGGAGGCGCGTGTCCGAAAGCTCGACCAGTCACCCCAGTTCGTGTTGGCCAAGGCTCGCAACGACGAGAACCTGCTGGTGCAGGCGCTGCAGGCGGACATCGCCGCCAAGGTTCAGGCAACCCCGCGAGAGGCTGCCCAGAAGTTCATCAGCGAGAACGACGTCATGTTCGCCAGCCGGCGCATCTTGTCGCTTGACCAGATCCAGTTCCTGCGCCCCAACAAAATTGACCAGATTCCGCTGAAGGATGCCAAGACGATGGCCGAGGTGGAGCGGCTGTTGCTTGCCAGCAACGTGGAATACCGCCGGGCCCCGCAACAGATCGACACGCTGCTCGTGGATCCCAAGATTTCGGCCGAAGTCTTGCGTGTGTCCGGTGGTCCCGGCAGCGAACCGTTCATGTTCATCGACCGGCCGGCAGGTGCCCCGGCGCCCGTCGTGTACATCAACGTGGTGACCGAGAACCGGCTGCAGCCGTTCATTGGCGAACGTGCCATTGGCTATGCGCAGCAACTGCTGCAGCGGCGGGAGGTCACCAAGCGTCTGGAAGCGGAATTGACCCGGCTGAAGGACGCCAGCAAGGGCAAGATCACCTATGCCACAGGTTATGAGGAGCCGCAGAAGGTCGCCGAACGGCTGAAGGCCGAAGATGCCAAGAAAGCGGGTGCGGCGCCGAAGGCGGCACCGGCAAAGGGGCCTGCTGCCGCGCCGGCAGCGACGCCAGCGCCAACACAGGCGCCAGCGCCTGCACCAGCGGCAGCGGCAGCAGGCGGCAGCACCGGTGCCTGAGATCAGGGTTGGTTTGCTCTGGCACGCCGCCAACGCAACCAACCTCGGCATCGGTGCCCTGACTGCGGGCAATCTGGCACTGGCCAGACGGGCTGCCGACAGGGTCGGGGTATCCGCGCGCTTCATTGTCATGGGTTCGCGTGAGACGGGGCCTGCCTCGGTGGCAGACGGCGACCTTGAACACCGCGAGATCACTGGCCGTTACATGGTCAGTCCTGCGGGCTTTCTTGCCGACGTGCGGAACAGTGATATCATTCTCGACATCTGCGGCGGCGACAGCTTCACCGACATCTATCCCGACAAGCGGTTCGCCTATGTCGCAGCCACCAAGATCATGACGATCCTGGCCGGCAAGCCGCTGGTGCTGAGCCCACAGACCATCGGCCCCTTTTCCCGCCAGCCGCACAGTGCCATTGCCGCCTGGATTTGCCGACGCGCCCGCGCCATCTTTGCGCGGGATCCGCTGTCGATGGCTGCACTCGACGCACTGGCGCCGGGAGTGACCGCACGTCAGGTCGTGGACGTGGCTTTTGCCCTGCCCTTCAACCCGCGCCCCAAACTGTCCGCCGGCGGTGGGCGATTGCAGGTTGGCCTCAACGTCTCCCAGTTGCTGATGCACGGCGGTCACGCCGGCGGCAACGAATATGGCCTTGAGTTTGATTACCCCGTGCTGATGCGCAGGCTTGTGGAAGCGTTGCTGGCCCGTGACGACTGCGATGTCCATCTGGTGCCGCACGTGCTCGCCACCGAAATGCCGTGGGAGGATGATCGCCGCGCCGCAGACGAACTGAAGCTGGCCTATCCTTCCCTCCATCACCATCCCGATTTTACGTCGGCCAGCGATGCCAAGAGCTTCATTTCCGGGCTCGACTTCCTGGTAGGCGGCCGGATGCACGCCACCATTGCGGCCTTTTCGAGCGGGGTGCCAGTGGTGCCCGTCAGCTACAGCCGCAAATTCGAAGGCCTGTTCGGTGCGCTTGGCTATGGCTGGCTGGTCAATGCCCGGGGCATGGACACGGATGCTGCGCTTGCCCGCATTCTGGACGCGCTCGACCGGCGTACCGAACTGGCTGCAGCGATTGGACGATCGAGCCAAACGATTGAATCCGGACTGGAAACCTATGTCGATGCCCTGGCTTCGCTGTTTGCCGAGGTGGCGGACCGGAAGGCATGACGGCACCGTTTCTTGCACGCGTGGAACGGGCTGACAGCTGCACAGGCTGTGGACTTTGCGCTGCTGTCTCTGCCGGTATCGAGATGGAAAGCCGGTCGCCCGGCTGGGCCCGTCCACGGCAGGTTGGCCCTGTCAGTCAGGCCGAGGATGCCAGTATCGCTGCAGCCTGCCCGGGGATCGTGATTGACGAACGCGACAATCCGCATGATCCGTCGGAACCGCTGTGGGGTCCGCAACGGTTCACCGGCGTCGGCCACGCCACCGACCGGACCTTGCGCCATCATGCCTCTTCTGGCGGGATGATCTCGGCGCTGCTGATCCACGCGCTCGAGAGCGGCCTGGTTGATTTCGTGGTACAGGTGCGCGCGGACCCCGCATACCCGACCGCCAACATCACCAGCATCTCGACAGCGGCAAACGACGTGTTCGAAGCGGCCGGCTCCCGCTATGTCGCATCTTCGCCCTTGGCCGGCCTGGAAGACTGGCTGGCCCGGGCCGAACAGACGGGCGGGCGCTTTGCCTTTGTGGGCAAGCCCTGCGATGTTGCAGCCCTGCGGGCACGAGCGCGCAAAGATGCGCGCATCGGCAGGCACGTGCCCATCATGCTGTCATTCTTCTGTGCTGGCATTCCCTCCGCCCGGGCGGTGGGCCGCATCCTTGATCGGCTGGGCGTCGCAGCCGCCGACGTGGGACGTTTTCGCTTCCGCGGCGATGGCTGGCCGGGCCGCTGCACCGCCACGCTGAAGGACGGCAGCAGTCGTTCCATGAGTTATGACGACAGCTGGGGCCAGATCCTGGCCAAGGAAATCCAGTTCCGGTGCAAGATCTGCGCGGATGCAGTGGGCGCCGCCGCCGACATCGCCTGCGCCGATGCATGGCATGGCGACGAGCGCGGCTATCCCAGCTTCGAGGAGCAGGAGGGCCGCAGCCTGGTGATGGCGCGGACGGCGGCCGGGCTGGATCTGCTGAACAATGCCCGCGCGGCTGGCCGCCTCGCCACTGAACCGCTTGCCGTTTCGGACATACAGACCATGCAGCCGCACCAGGCCCGCCGCAAGCGCCAGGTCGCGGCCCGGTTGTGGGCGATGCGGGTGGTCGGCCGCCCGGTACCGACCTACGCCGGGCTGGCGCTGGCCGAAGCGTCGCGGCGGGAGCCGCTGCTTCTGAAACTGCGGAGCTTTGCCGGTCTGGTTCGGCGCTTCATCAGGGGGACAGCATGACAGGCGTCACAGCCAAGCGTCGCGGCATCATTCTGGCGGGCGGCTCAGGCACCCGGCTGTATCCGCTCACCAGGCCAGTTTCGAAGCAGTTGATGCCGGTCTACGACAAGCCGATGATCTATTATCCCCTGTCGGTCCTGCTGCTGGCGGGAATCGAGGACATGTTGATCATCACGACCCGCGAAGACGCCCCAGCGTTCGCCAGCCTGCTGGGGGATGGCAGCCAATGGGGCATCAGCATCAGTTACGCCCAGCAGCCGCGCCCCGAAGGTCTGGCGCAGGCCTATCACATTGGCGCAGACTTCGTCGGCGATGATCCGTCGGTGCTCATCCTGGGCGACAATATCTTCCACGGCCACGGCCTGCCCGAACTGCTGAGCCGGGCCGCGCTGCGCGAGGAAGGTGCCACGGTGTTCGGCTATTATGTCAAGGATCCGACGGCCTACGGCGTGGTCTCGTTCAGCGCCGACGGCCGCGCCGAGACCATCGAGGAAAAACCGCGGCAACCAAAGAGCAACCATGCGGTGACCGGGCTCTATTTCTACGATGGCAATGCTGTGGCGCTGGCTCGTGACCTGAAGCCTTCGCCGCGCGGCGAGCTGGAAATCACCGATCTCAATCGCCTCTATCTCGAAGCCGGCAAGCTGAATGTCGAACTCATGGGCCGCGGCTTTGCCTGGCTCGATACCGGCACCCATGGCTCGCTGCTGGATGCAGCGCTGTATGTGCGGATCGTCGAGGAGCGGCAGGGCCTGAAGATCTGCTGCCCGGAGGAAATTGCCTGGCGGCGCGGCCTGATAGACGACGGACAACTGGAAGCCATCGCAGCGCCATTGCGAAAATCAGGCTACGGTGAATATCTACTGCAACAACTGTCTATCGGCCGCTGAGAAACGGGGAACAAGGCGATGCCCATCCTGGATGCCAAGCTGATCGATCCCGGCACCGGAGCTTTCAAGCTCGATGCGCAGCAGGCCGCGGCTGCCGGTCGCGCCCTCCACGCCCATTATGCCGCGGCCTCGCCGTTCCCGCATATTGTCATGGACGATTTCATCGACGCAGACTTGCTGCGCGGGCTCAACAGGGAATGGCCTGCCGGGGGCGCCAACGTTGGCTATGACCGCGATCAGGAAAGGCTGAAATTCGAATGGCAGCCGGTGAACCTGGACAGTGTGCGCATCCGCAACTTCCTTGCCGAAATGATCTCGGCTCCCATGGTTGCCTTCCTTGAAGCCCTGACCGGAATCGAAAAGCTGATCGTTGACCCGCATTATCTTGGGGGCGGTCTGCATGAAACCCGGGCGGGTGGACATCTTGGCGTCCACGCCGATTTCAACATCAACAAGCGCATGAACGTGCTGCGCCGCCTCAACCTTCTGATCTATCTCAATGAGGATTGGGACCCTGGCTGGAACGGCGCGCTCGAGCTTTGGGAACGCGACATGAGCCGGCGCACCCACAGTGTGCTGCCCAGCATCGGCAAGGCCGTGGTGTTCAACACGGATCTCGACAGTTTTCATGGCGTGCCCGACCCCGTGGCCTGCCCGCCCGACCGGGCGCGGCGTTCGGTGGCGCTCTATTATTACACGGCACCCACCGAAGGGCTGGACGATGTACCGGATCGCACCACCCTTTTCCGGGCTCGCCCCGGATCCGTTGACCGTACCGATTGGCAAGTGATGCGCCGGCATCTGCTGCACGACTGGCTGCCTCCTGTCGTCTACCGGGCGCTGCGCGGCAAGAACCGCCATTGATACGGCCGTGGAGATTACAGAAACCAGCCTGGCCGGTGTGCTGCTGATCGAACCTCGCGTGTTCGGCGATGCACGCGGCTTTTTTCTCGAAAGCTGGAATCAGCAGCGCTTTTCGGAGGCCGGGCTGGACCTCGCCTTCGTGCAGGACAATCACAGCCGATCCAGCCGGGGCGTGCTGCGCGGGCTGCATTATCAACTCGACAATCCGCAGGGCAAGCTGGTGCGGGTCACGCAAGGCGCGGTATTCGATGTGGCGGTGGACATCCGCCGGTCCTCCCCGCGCTTCGGGTGCTGGGTGGGCTATGAGCTGAGCGCTGAAAATCATCGCATGTTGTGGATCCCGCCGGGCTTTGCCCATGGCTTCCTGGTGCTCTCCGACACGGCGGATTTCCTCTACAAATGCACCAGCCTCTATGATCCGCCCAGCGATCGTGGCATCCGCTGGAACGATCCGGCCATCGGCATCGAGTGGCCGGATGTCGACGCGTCGCCCCTGCTGTCGACCAAGGATGCGGCGGCGCCCTTGCTGGCCAATGCCGAGGTGTTCGCATGAAGGTCCTGATCGCAGGCAGCGGTGGACAGCTGGGCCGGGCGCTGGCGGCCAGCGCGCCAGCCGGCGTGACGCTGTTCGCGCCGCCAGAAGCCGATTTCGATATCTGCAACAGCGCACAGGTGGCCGATGTCGTGGCCAGCGCCGCGCCCGATCTCCTGATCAACGCCGCCGCCTGGACCGCCGTGGACAAGGCGGAAGCCGAGGAAGTGGCCGCGCTGGCGGTGAACGCCACCGCTGTCAGTCATCTGGCTGCGGCGGCAGCCCGTGCCGGAGCCCGCTTCGTTCACGTGTCCACCGATTATGTCTTCGATGGCCAGGCCAGCAGTCCCTATGCGCCCGATGCCCTCCCCGCGCCGGCCAGTGCCTATGGCCGCACCAAGCTGGCCGGCGAAGTGGCCGCCCGCACGGCCCACCCGGCGCCGCTGATCGTTCGGACTGCCTGGGTCTATGCAGCCGGTGGCAACAACTTCGTGAAGACCATGCTGCGGCTGATGGCGGAACGCGACGAAGTTCGTGTGGTCGCCGACCAGATTGGCACCCCCACCCACGCTGCCAGCCTGGCCCGGGCGATCTGGGCCCTTAATGTGCAGGCCGGTATCTTTCACTGGACCGATGCAGGCACCGCAAGCTGGTATGATTTTGCGGTCGCGATCCACGATGAGGCACTGCGGCTGGGTATGCTCAGCCGCGCCGTGCCGATCATCCCCATCGCCACCAGCGACTATCCGACGCCGGCGCGCCGGCCGGCCTATGGCATGCTGGACAAGGCGAGCAGCTGGGCCATCACCGGCCCGGCCCGCCACTGGCGTCACGAACTGATCGATTGCCTGCAAGACATGATGAAAGTCGGGGCTGCATGACCAACCTGCTCGTCACCGGCGGCGCCGGCTTCATCGGCGCCAATTTCGTGCATTACTGGCGTGCGCGCCATCCCGCTGATGGCATCACCGTGCTCGATGCCCTCACCTATGCCGGCAACCGTGCCAGTCTTGCCGGGGTGAACGGCGTGGACTTCGTGCACGGCGATATCCGGGACACGGCGCTGGTGGAGCGGCTGCTGCGTGAAGGCAGCATCGACACCATCGTGCACTTTGCGGCCGAAAGCCATGTCGACCGCTCCATCCACGGCCCGGCGGCCTTCGTGGACACCAACGTGATCGGCACGTTGTCCCTGCTGACAGCGGCGCGCGCCGTATGGCTGGCCGGCGATGGCCGTCCGCACCGCTTCCATCATGTCTCCACCGACGAGGTGTTTGGTACGCTGGGGCCGGATGATCCTGCCTTCAACGAAACCACCCCCTATGCCCCCAACAGCCCCTATTCGGCCAGCAAGGCAGCCAGCGATCACCTGGTACGGGCCTGGCACCACACCTATGGCCTTGCCGTCACCACCAGCAATTGTTCCAACAATTACGGGCCTTACCAGTTTCCGGAAAAGCTGATTCCGCTGTTCCTGATCAATGCCCTCCATGGTCGGCCGCTGCCCATTTATGGCGATGGCATGCAGGTTCGCGACTGGCTGCATGTGGAAGACCATTGCCGTGGCATCGAGGCCTGCCTGACGCAGGGACGGGAGGGCGAGACCTACAATATCGGCGGCGGCGCGGAACTGCCCAACATTGCCGTGATCGACACGCTGTGCGCGGCGGTCGATGCCGCCTTTGCCGCCGATCCGGCACTGGCGACCCGCTTTCCCGATGCACCGGCCGCAAAAGGCCAGGCCACGGCAATGCTGAAGACGTTTGTCACCGACCGGCCCGGTCATGACCGCCGCTATGCCATCGACGAGACCAAGGCGCGCCGGGAGCTGGGCTATGCGCCAGGCCGCACGTTCGAACAGGGTTTTGCCGCAACGCTGGACTGGTATCTGGCCTACGAACCCTGGTGGCGGGCCGTGATGGACGGCAGCTACCGGGACTGGGTGGCGACGAACTACAGCGCGCGCGCCTGAGCTGCCTTTGCCGCCGACGGACACTGGGCGGCGAGCGCTTTTCCTTGGCCCACGGCGCCCCGGTTGTTAAGCGGTGGGCATGCGCATGCCCCTGCCCTCCTTGCGGTTGAGCATGATCCGCCAGTTCCTGTCCAACCAGGCAGCGGGCGGGCAATTGCTGATGCTGGCCGCTGTCCTGGCCATGATCGCGGCCAACAGCAGGCTTTCGGCAGACTATTTCCATCTGCTGCACATCAATCTGGGGCCAATGAGCCTGCTGCACTGGATCAATGATGGCCTGATGGCGGTCTTCTTCCTGTTGGTGGGGTGCGAGATCAAGCGCGAGTTCCTCGATGGCCAGATGGCCAGCTGGCCGCGGCGCATCCTGCCCGGTTTGGCCGCTGCGGCGGGAATGGCGGTGCCGGCGCTGGTTTATGTCGCCTTCAACCTGGAAGCCCCGGCGAACCTGCGCGGCTGGGCAATCCCGACCGCCACCGACATCGCCTTCGCGCTGGGGGTGCTGGCGCTGCTGGGTGACCGGGTGCCCGGCAGCCTGAAACTGCTGCTGACCGCAATTGCCGTGATTGACGATCTGGGCGCCATCGTGGTGATCGCGGCCGTCTACACCAGCGATCTGGCCGTACCGGCACTGCTGGCCGCCGCCGCGATCACGTCACTGATGGCGCTGCTGGCCTGGCGGCAGGTGCAGTCGCTGTGGCCTTACCTGCTGCTGGGGGCGGGGCTGTGGCTGGCCATCCATGCCTCCGGCATCCATGCCACGCTGGCCGGGGTGATCACGGCCCTGCTGCTGCCCATCCGCAAGACGCCAGGCACGCCCGAAGATGATGACAGTCCCCTGCTGCGGGTCGAGCATGCCATTGCGCCGTGGGTTTCGTTCGGCATCGTGCCGGTCTTCGGCTTTGCCAATGCCGGCGTCGACCTGCGTGCTCTCTCGCTGGAAACCGCGCTCGATCCTCTGGTGCTGGGAATTGCCGCTGGCCTGGTCGTCGGCAAGCAACTGGGCATCTTCGCGGCGATCTGGGGCCTCGCCCGGACCGGCATTGTCGACATGCCGGTGGACGCCACCATCCGGCAGGTGTGGGGCCTTGCCCTGCTCTGCGGAATCGGCTTCACGATGAGCCTGTTCATCTCGGCCCTCGCCTTCGGTGAAGGCAGTGCCCAGGAAGCAGCGGCCAAGCTGGGCATCATCGCCGGCAGCCTGGCCTCTGCTCTGGTTGGCCTCGCGGTATTGGCGGGCAGCCATCGCGAGGAGCGCGTCTGACATCAGCCGAGCGCGCGTTCAGCCCAGCGTGGCGCGCAGCATCCACGCCGTCTTTTCATGGATCTGCATGCGCTGGGTCAGCAAGTCGGCGGTCGGCTCGTCGTGCGCTTCGGCCGCCAGCGGGAAGACGCCGCGCGCGGTGCGGACCACGGCGAGCTGGTCTTCGGCCAGGATGCGCACCATCTCGGCTGCATCCGGAACCTCGGTGGCTTCCTTGATCGACGCCAGCCTGGCAAACGCCGAATAGCTGCCCGGTGCCGGTTCGCCCAGGGCACGGATACGCTCGGCGATCAGATCAACCGCCAGCGCCAGTTCGGTATATTGCGTTTCGAACATGGTGTGCAGCGAGTTGAACTGCGGACCAGTGACGTTCCAGTGAAAATTGTGGGTCTTCAGATAGAGCGTGTAGGTATCAGCCAGCAACCGTGACAGGCCATCGGCAATGGCCCTGCGATCCTCTTCAGCGATTCCAAGGTTCAGATTGTGATGCTTGTCCTTTTTCTTTGACATGAAAAATCTCCCTTCTTTTTGAATGATATGAAGAAATGGCCAATGGCGTCCACCGGAAATTTCCGATGAACGCCATCGATATTCTGCACATGGATTCAGCAGATCAGCGGCACACGACCCGATTGCGGTCGACACTGTTGCCGATCACGGCGCCCAGCGTGCCGCCAATGATGCTGCCCAGCACCTTGGAACCACCCGGCGCCAAGACGTTGCCAAGCGTGCCACCGGTGAGGCCGCCGATGATCAGGCCGGTGGTGCCATCGCTGCGCCGGCAATAGAAGCGCCCGTCATAGCCCCGCCAGACCGGATCGTTCCAGCCCAGCACGCGCGGGCGATAGCGACGATCATCGACATAGAAATTCTCGGCATGCCAGCCTGGCCGGTTCCAGCCATCCCGGCGCCAGCGCCAGTCCTGGGCACGCCTTCCATTGGCCCGGGCCCACGGCGGCGGACCGCGCCAGCCCCAGTCATCGTTCCAGCCACCGCGCCGCCAGCCGTCATCCCACCGGTCATCCCAGTCATCGCCCCAGCGCCGGTCATCCCAGTCACGGTCGCGCCCCCGGCCACGGCCGCGACCGCGATCATCGTCCCATCCGCCATCCCAACCAGCGCGATAGAGATCGGCACGATCCTGGCGGAATTCGCGCTTGGCGCGGGCCAGTTCGCGGGATTCCTCGCGCACATCGCGCCAGTCACCGCGCCACTGGGCCCTAGCCAGATCGCGGCGCTCTTCCTGCACGCGGTACCAGCTCCGTTCCACCTCACGTGGGCTGGCCGTCTGACGGTCGCGCCAATCCGGGCCGCCCGCCTGGACCGGCGCAGCCGCCGCCAGCGCGAGAAGTGCGCCCGTCATCGAAGCCTGAATGAAACTGCGCATGTCCCTCTCCCTCACCTGTTCACGCCTCAACGGCACACAACGCGGCCGCGATCGATGCTGCGGCCCAAGAGGCCGCCGACGACGGCGCCGGCCACAGTCGCCACCGTGCGGTCATTGCGGCGGGCAACCTGGTTGCCAACAACACCGCCCACGGCTGCGCCAAGCACGGTGCCGGTGGTGCCATCACTGCGCCGACACCAGCGACCGGAGCCGTCGTTCCAATTGCCGTTCGGACCGCCCTGATTCCAGCCGCCGTTCCAGCCGCCGTTCCAGCCGCCGTTCGGGCCGCCATTCCAGCCGTTGTTCCAGCCAGCATTGTTCCAGCCGGGGCCGCCCTGATACCCACCCGGATAACCGTTGGGATAGTCGCCGGGATGGCCGCCCCACTGCGCCGCGGCCGGCGTTGCCAGCGTGATGCCAGCGAGAACACCCAGGATCATTCCGTGACGCATTGTCTGTCTCCACCAATGTTGGTGGTACATGATTCGCACAAAGCATCTGTTGCTTTGCTGAACGGCGCTGTCAGCCGCCGTTCATCTTGTCGGCAGTTCAGCCAGCGGTGTCTTGCTCTGGCGCCCCGGCACTTCGCGTACGAAGCGCGGTACCAGATAGCCCGGCAGCATGGAGCGCATCGCCGCCTCGATGCGCCGGGCCCGTGCCTCGTCCACGTCGAAATGTGCGGCACCCGCCACCGGATCGGCAAGGTGGACGTAATAAGGCAGCACCCCGATCGCGAACAGGCGACGGCTGTGGGCGGCCAATATGTCGGCATCATCGTTCACCCCGGCCAGCAGAACGGACTGATTGAGCAGGGTGACGCCGGCACGGCGCAGCCGGCCCAAGGCCCGTTCCACGGCCTTGGACAGTTCAGCGGGATGGTTGCTGTGGGTCACGATCACCGTCTGCAGTCGCGTCTGGCCCAGCAGGGTGAGCAGGCCATCGGTCACACGGTCCGGGATGGTGGTCAGGGTGCGGCTGTGCAGGCGCAGCGTGTTGACATGGGGGATCATTGCCAGCGCTGTCACCAGTGCAGTCAGCCGCTCGTCGGGCAGGCTGAGGGGGTCCCCACCAGACAGGATCACCTCGTCGATGGCCGGATCGGCGGCGATGGCGGCGATGGCGTCCGCCGCCCGACTGCGGGTCAGCATCGCCTCGCCATAGTCATAATGGCGGCGGAAGCAGTAACGGCAATGGATGGCACAGGCGCCCGACGCGATCAGCAGCGCGCGGCTGCGATACTTGCGAAGCAGGCCCGGCGCGGCGCGATAATCGGCCTCCGCAAGCGGATCGGTGAGGCGATCAGGCTGTGGCAGCGCCTCTTCGCCGCGTGCGAGAACCTGCAGAAGCAACGGGTCGCGCGGATCGCCAGGGCGCATCAACGCGCGGAAATGCGGCGGCACCGAAAGCGGAAAGTCTGGTGCTGCCATCACGCCGTGCGGGAAGTCGGCTGGCGACAGCCCGAGACTGGCCAGCAGATCGGCCGTGCTGATGCGAGCGGCCCGCTGCTGGGCCTGCCAACCGGCAGCTGCTGGGACAATATGGTGGGCCGGAGCGTTCATACATGTCTTCCGGCGTGACCGGCGCGACGCGCGTGTCTTGAAGTGGTGGGCGCGACAGGGATTGAACCTGTGACCCCTGCCGTGTGAAAGCAGTGCTCTACCGCTGAGCTACGCGCCCACTGAACCGCGTCGGGAGCGGCCGATTAGGCGAGATGGGCGGCGCTGTAAAGCCCCGCCCATCCCTGCCTTGCGAAAATCAGTGCCGGACCGCCGGTTCGGTGGCGACCGCTGCCGGCGGCTGCACCGCCTTCTCATCGGTTTCCGTCCACTCGATCGGCACCAGCGGCTGGGTCAGCGCCAGCGCCAGCACTTCATCGACATGGCTGACAGGAATGATGGCAAGGCCCTGCTTCACATTGTCGGGGATTTCGGCCAGGTCCTTCTCGTTCTCGGCCGGGATCAGCACAGTGGTGATACCGCCGCGCAGCGCCGCGAGCAACTTTTCCTTGAGGCCACCAATCGGCAGCACGCGGCCGCGCAGCGTCACTTCGCCGGTCATCGCCACATCGCGCTTCACCGGCACGCCAGTCAGTGTGGAGATGATGGCGGTGACCATGGCGATGCCCGCAGAGGGCCCATCCTTGGGCGTCGCACCTTCCGGCACGTGCACGTGGATGTCCTTCTTCTCGAACAGGCTCGGCTTGATGCCATAATGGGTGGCGCGCGCCCGCACGAAACTGAGTGCGGCCGAAATCGATTCGGTCATCACGCTGCCCAGCTTGCCGGTGGTCTTGATATTGCCCTTGCCGGGGCTGGTGACGGCTTCGATGGTGAGCAGGTCGCCGCCCACTTCCGTCCAGGCGAGGCCGGTGACGGCGCCGATCTGGTCTTCCGCATCGGCCAGGCCATAGCGGAACTTCCGCACGCCCGAAAAATCGGCGAGGTTTTCGGACGTCACGGTGACGGCCTTCTCCTTGCCTTCCAGGATGCGGCGCAGCGCCTTGCGCGCCAGCTTGGCGATCTCGCGCTCCAGTTTGCGCACGCCGGCTTCGCGGGTGTAATAGCGGATCAGATCACGGATGGCGTCGTCGGTGACCGTGAACTCCGCCTTTTTCAGCCCGTGCGCTTCATATTGCTTCTCGATCAGGTGGCGCTTGGCGATCTCCAGCTTTTCATCCTCGGTGTAACCCGACAGGCTGATGATCTCCATGCGATCGAGCAGCGGCTGGGGCATGTTGTAGCTGTTGGCCGTCGTCACGAACATCACGTCCGACAGGTCGTAATCGACCTCCAGATAATGGTCGTTGAACGACTTGTTCTGTTCCGGGTCCAGCACCTCGAGCAGGGCCGAGGCCGGGTCACCGCGGAAATCCTGGCCCAGCTTGTCAATTTCATCCAGCAGGAACAGCGGGTTGGAGGTGCCCGCCTTCTTCAGGTTCTGGATGATCTTGCCCGGCATCGAACCGATGTAGGTGCGGCGGTGGCCACGGATCTCGGCCTCGTCGCGTACGCCGCCCAGGCTGTGGCGGATGAACTCGCGCCCCGTCGCCTTGGCGATGCTGCGGCCCAGCGACGTCTTGCCGACACCCGGCGGGCCGACGAGGCACAGGATCGGCCCTTTCAGCTTGTTGGTGCGCGCCTGCACGGCCAGATACTCGATGATCCGGTCCTTCACCTTCTCCAGGCCATAATGATCGGCATCGAGCACGGCCTGCGCCGCCACGATGTCCTTCTTCACCTTGGACTTCTTGCCCCACGGCAGGCCCAGCAGCGTGTCCAGATAATTGCGCACGACCGTGGCTTCGGCCGACTGCGGCGCCATCGCCTTGAACTTCTTCAGCTCGGCCAGCGCCTTGTCACGCGCTTCCTTGGACAGCTTGGCCTTGGCGATGCGCTCCTCGAACTCGGCAGCCTCGTCCTTCTCGTCATCCTCGCCCAGCTCCCGCTGGATCGCCTTCATCTGCTCGTTGAGATAATATTCGCGCTGGCTCTTCTCCATCTGCCGCTTCACGCGGTTGCGGATCTTCTTTTCCACCTGCAGCACGCCCAGCTCACCTTCCATGAAGGCGAAGATCTTCTCGAGCCGCGTGCCGACATCCGGCTCTGCGAGCAAGGCCTGCTTGTCAGCAATCTTCAGGCCCAGGTTGGCGGCGACCGTGTCGGCAAAGCGGCCCGGCTCTTCGATCTGACTGATCTGGCTGGCGATTTCCGGCGCCACCTTCTTGTTCAGCTTGACGAACTGTTCGAACTGGCTCTGTGCCGACCGCAGCAGGGCGGCGATCTCGTTGTCCGCACGCTCGGCATCCGGGCGCTCGCGGACCTCGGCTGTCAGATGGGTTTCATTGGCGATCAGCTCCACCAGGCTGGCCCGCGTCTGGCCTTCGACCAGCACCTTGACCGTGCCATCGGGCAGCTTGAGCAGTTGCAGCACCGTGGCAACGGTGCCGACATCATAGAGACCGTCCCCGTCAGGATCCTCATCGGAGGGGTTCTTCTGGCTGAGCAGGAACACGGTGCGATTGTCGGCCATGGCGGCTTCCAGCGCCGCGACCGACTTTTCGCGCCCCACGAACAGCGGCACGATCATCTGCGGAAACACCACGATATCGCGCAGCGGCAACACGGGCAGGGTCTGGCTTTCGGTCGTCATCTCATCTCCGTCGCAGCCGTGGCGGGCTGCCTGTCCTGCCCGATATGGGAAGCTGCAGCCGCCCCTGCAATGGCAGAATCAGCGCAGGCTTCGCCAACGATGATGCAAGAGCCATGCCGGGCCGGCCAGCGGATTCGGACGACCGTTCAGACCTTGACGACGCCGGCAGCAACCAGAGCGGCAATGGCGGCATCATCATGGCCAAGCGCGGCGAGCAGTTGCCGGCCGTGTTCGCCCAGGTGCGGTGCCGGGCCGGGCCGTGGCGGCGCGGTGCCGGCAGGTGACGGCGCGGTGCCAAAGCGTGCCGGCGGCCGCGCCTGGCGCACGCGGCCCACGCTCTCGTCATGCGGGATCTCGATGCAGATGCGGTTGTGCTGCACCTGCGCGTCGTCCGGCACGTCTTCCAGCCGCACCACCGGGCCGCCCACCGCGCCATGTTCGACAAAGCCGGCCATCAATTCAGCGCGGGAGCGCCGGGCAATCTCGGCGGAGACCTGGGGTGCCCATTCGCGCTGATACTTGATGCGACCAGCGGGTGAGCGGAAGCGCGGATCATCGGCCAGGTCATCGCGGCCCAGGCTGCGGGTGAGCGCCACGAACTCGGCATCCTGCAGCGCACCGATCGCCACCTGGCCGTCGGCCGCCTTCCACAGCCGCATCTGCGCGCCATATTCGGGCCAGCGTTCCGGCGCGTCGTCGAGGAAGGCGTAATTGTACATGCCGTCCGGCCAGTTGAAGGCGATGGCTGCGTCCAGCATCGCCACCTCCACGCGTTCTCCCGGGGCATTCGCGCCCCCGCGCTCTCGGCGCAACAGGGCTGCGGTAATCGCCTGCGCCGCGGTCAGCGCCGTCACCTTGTCGGCCACGAGGTGACGGACAAGGCCGGGCGTGCCCTCCTTGTCCACCTGGGAGGCCGCGATACCAGACACCGCCTGGATGACCGGATCATAGACACGCACATTCTGGTAAGGTCCATCGGGGCCAAAGCCGGTGATCGAGCAATAGACCAGCCGCGGGTTCAGGGCCTGCAGACGGTCCCACCCCAGGCCCAGCCGTTCCAGCACGCCGGGGCGGAAGTTTTCCACCAGCACGTCGGCCGTGGTGATCAGTTGTTCGAGGATGGCGAGGCCGTCCGGGTGCTTCAGGTCAAGGCACAGGCCCTGCTTGCCGCGGTTGACGGCGATGAACATCGAGGAGAGGTCACCCTTGCGCGGCCCCAGCGCGCGCACCGGGTCGCCGCCGGGGCTTTCCACCTTGATGACCTCGGCGCCCTGATCGGCCAGCATCTGGCAGGCCATCGGGCCCGACACGATCTGCGAGCAGTCGATGATGCGATAGCCCGCCAATGGGCCGCCGTGCTGGCCTGTCATCGCCTGCTCCTCAATCATGGATGTCGACGTGGCGCGTGTCCTTCAGGAACAACAGCATCACGAAAAGCCCCACCGTCACGACCGCGATCGTGTACCACAGGCCGGCGAACACATCGCCGGTCGTCACCACGATATATTGCGAGACCACCGGCAGGAAGCCGCCGAAATAGCCGGTGCCGATATGGTAGGGCACCGACATCGAGGTATAGCGCACGCGCGCCGGGAACATCTCTACCAGCAGTGCGGCGATCGGCGCATAGGTCCAGCCCGAAAGCAGCCCGATGGCCATCACCGCCAGCAGCAGCTGCCAGGCAACGATGCGATCCGGATCGGCCTTTTCCGGCCAGCCGGCCGCGCTCAGCGCCGCGTTCCACGCCTCCTTGTCGAAACCTTCCAGCCGCTGGCCAGCAACGGCCAACGCCAGCGTGTCCGCCGGCTTCTTGCCATAGGAAATGCCGCGCTTGGTCAGCCATTCCAGCGCCTTGCCGCACTCTGCCTCCTGTTTCAGGAAGACATTGTAATCACACGGCGGCAGCTCCACCGTCACCGGCGCGTTGGCCACCGCCTCGGCCAGCGCCGGGTTGGCGCCCCTGGCCATCAGGTTGAAGATCGGGAACAGCGCCACCAGCGTGAGCGCGAAGCCGGCGACCAGCACCTGCTTCCTGCCGAACCGGTCGGACAGGCCACCGAACCAGACATAGGCCGGTGCCGATACAGCCACGCCAACCGCCAGATACAGCAACGCCTCGGTTTCCGGCAGGCGGGCGGTGTTCTGCAGGAAATAGAGCGTGCCGAACTGGCTGGTGTAGAAGATCACCGTGAAGCCGGCCGAGACGGCGAGCGCAATCAGCAGCCGCCCCTTGTTGCCGGGTGCCGACAATGCATCCTTGAAGGGGTTGGCCGATGTGGTGCCAGCGGCCTTCATCTTCTGGAACACCGGGCTTTCGGCCAGCATCAGCCGCACCCACAGCGAGATGCCGAGCAGCAGCACCGACATCAGGAACGGCACCCGCCAGCCCCAGGCGGCAAAATCGGCTTCCGGGATGATCGCCCGGCTGGCCAGCACCACGGCGAGGGTGAGCATGAAGCCGCCGGCCGCTGCCGCCTGGATCCAGCTGGTATAGGCGCCGCGCTTGCCGGGCGGGGCATGTTCGGCAACATAGATGGCCGCGCCGCCATATTCGCCGCCCAGCGCCAGCCCCTGCAGGGTGCGCAGCGCCAAAAGCAGGATCGGCGCCATGATGCCGGCCTGTTCATAGGTGGGCAAGAGGCCGATGCAGGCGGTGGCGCCGCCCATCACGCTGATGGTGATGAGGAAGGTATATTTGCGGCCCACCTTGTCGCCGAACCAGCCGAACAGCAGCGCGCCCAGCGGCCGGAAGAAGAAGCCGATGGCAAAGGCGAACAGGCTGAACAGCAGTTCCGTGGTGGGGTTGCCGGTGGCAAAGAACAGCTTGCCGAGCAGGCTGGCGAGGATGCCGTAGAGGAAGAAATCATACCATTCGAACACGGTGCCCAGCGAGCTGGCGACGATCACCAGCCGGTCCCGCTTCGGGTCGATCACATCCTCGACCCCGACCCCGGCCGCCCCTGCTTCTGCGCTCAAAACCCGGCCTCCCCGCCTGTTCCTTGGCTCCCGGCATAGCGGATGCGAGCATAGTTGCAACCGGCTGCGACCATCGGCATGGCTGCACCAATGCGATACGACGCGATCATCATCGGTGGCGGCCACAACGGGCTGGCGTGCGCCTTCTATCTCGCCCGCGCCGGGCTGAAAGTGCATGTCTGCGAGGCGAGGCACGTGGTGGGCGGTGCCTGCGTGACCGAGGAATTCGCGCCGGGCTTTCGCAATTCGACCGCCAGCTACACCGTCTCGCTGCTGCAGCAGAAGGTCGCCAGCGACATGAAGCTGGCCGATCATGGCCTGAGGATCGTGCTGCGGCCGCTGAACAACTTCCTGCCGCTCGACGGCGATTATCTGAAGGTGGGCGCCGGGCAGACGCAAGGACAGGTGGCGCGCTTTTCGGCGAAGGATGCCGCTGCCCTGCCCGCCTATGATGCGCGGCTGGCGCAGCTGGCCGACCAGATGCGGCGCCTGGCACTGAAGACACCGCCGGGGCGCGGCCTTGCGGGCATGGCGGCGCTTGCCCTGCAGGGCTGGCCGCTGCTGGGGCTGGAGGCGGCCGAACAGCGCGACCTGCTGGCGCTGTTGACGCGGTCGGCCCGGGAGTTTCTCGACGGCTGGTTCGAAAGCGCGCCCATCAAGGCGGTGCTGGGCTTTGATAGCATCGTCGGCCATTTCGCCAGCCCGGACACGCCTGGTTCGGCCTATGTGCTGCTGCACCACGTGTTCGGCGAGGTGAACGGCCTGAAGGGCGCCTGGGGCCATGCCATCGGCGGCATGGGCAGCATCACGCAGGCGATGGCCCGCGCCTGCGCAGCCCAAGGCGTCTCCATCGGGCTTGAGGAACAGGTGGCGCGGGTGAACATCGTCGCCGGGCGCGCCACCGGCGTCACGCTGGCCGATGGCCGCGTGCTCGACGCTCCCATCGTCGCCAGCAACGCCGGCCCGGCGCTGCTCTTCCGCCAGCTGCTGGACCGCGCCGAGCTGCCCGCCGATTTCGCCCGCGCGGTGGATGGCTATGCCTGCGGGTCGGGCACGTTCCGCATGAATGTCGCGCTGTCGGAACTGCCGGATTTTTCGGTGCTGCCCGGCTCAGGCGCGCATCTGGGGGCCGGCATCATCATGGCGCCCAGCCTTGATTACATGGACCGCGCCTACAGCGATGCGAAGGCGCACGGCTGGTCGCGCCAGCCGATCGTGGAGATGCTGATCCCCTCGACGCTGGATGACACGCTGGCCCCGCCCGGCGCCCATGTCGCCAGCCTGTTCTGCCAGCAGTTCGCGCCCACGCTGCCAGATGGGCAGAGCTGGGACGATGTGCGGGACGAAGTGGCCGATCTGATCATCGACACGGTGACGGCACACGCCCCCAACTTCCGGGCCAGCATCATCGCGCGGCAGATCCACTCGCCTCTGGATCTGGAACGCACGTTCGGGCTGGTGGGTGGCGACATCTTCCACGGCCGCATGAGCCTTGACCAGTTGTGGGCGGCCCGCCCGGTGCTGGGCCATGGCGATCACCGCATGCCGGTGAAGGGCCTTTACCTGTGCGGCAGCGGCGCCCATCCCGGCGGCGGCGTCACTGGCGCGCCCGGCCACAACGCGGCGCGGGAAATCCTTTCAGACAGGCATCTTCATCGCCGGCTGCGGGTGTAGACCAGCACGGGCACGCCGGCCGCGACCAGCGCCAGGCACCACAGGTTGGGCTCCAGTCCGGCGGCATAGAGGGCGAACAGCGCATAGGCGGTGCCGGCCAGGCCGACCAGCCGCAGCACGCCGGGCAGCAGCTTCACCGCGGCAAGCGCCACCGCCAGATAGCCAACCAGCATCGCCGAGGTGGCAACGAGGATGGTGAATTCGAACAGGCCAGCGAGGCTGCGATCGGCGTTCAGCAGCACGAGGGCGATGGCGAGCAGGCCCGACAGCAGCAGCGCGGGCGCCGGGGCGCCGGCGCGATTGAGCGCGGCAAAGCGCGGTGGGAACTGCCCGGCCAGCGCCATCGCGCGGGGCAGTTCCGCCGCGGTGAGCGTGAGGCCATTGATGGCGCCCAGCGCCGAGACGGCGGCGAACAGGCCAATGAGGGCCGCTGCCTCCCGGCCGATGAAGGGGGCGGCGAAATCGGCAAAGGGCGCGTTGCTGGTGGCCAGCGCGTCGGCCGGCACGAGCGCGATCATGGCCGCCGAAATCGCCATGTAGAGCACGCCTGCCAGCAACGGGCCCAGAAGGGTGACAAGCGGCACGGTGAGTTCGGGGCGGCGGATCTTGTCGGCCGGGACAGTCGCCGATTCAAAGGCCAGGAAGGCCCACATGGTGAGCGTGACCGAGGTGATGACAGCATCGGCCTGCAGCGGCGTCGGCGGCGTCGCAATGGCGGCGCTGCCCCTGGTGGCCATCAGCCAGCCGGCGATGGCCAGCACTGCCAGCAGGGGGACCAGCTTGATGAGCGTGGTGGCCTGCTGCACCAGGCTGGCGGCCGGCGCGCCAGCCAGATTGATCAGCGTGACCAGCAACAGCATGGCGACCGACATCACGGTGCCGAGCACGGGATCGGCGGCCAGCGCCGGCCACAGCACGGTGAGGTTCGAGACCACGGCCACGGCGAGCGCGGCGTTGCCGACCCAGACGCCGATCCAGTAGCTCCACCCGGCGATATAGCTCGCCGTCTCGCCGAAGCCCGTTTCGACATAGGCGTGCGGGCCGCAGCTGCCGGGCATCTGCCGGGCAAGGGCGGCATAGCAGCCCGCCAGCGCCAGTGTGCCGACCAGCGCAATGACCCAGCCGCCCATCGCCGACCAGCCGTAAGGCGCCAGCGTTGCCGGCAACAGGAACACGCCGGACCCGACCATGTTGCCCAGCACCAGCGCCAGCGCGGCGACCAGCCCCAGCTGGCGGTTCGGATTGTTCATAGAGCCCCCTCTTGCCGCACGTGCTGCACGGCGGCGCAGGTCACGTCAACGCCGAACGGGCACAAACGAAAGCGGGCACAAATGAAAACGGCCGGGGCGTTGCCGCCCCGGCCGTTCGTTCAGCGGGAAAACCCGGTGTTGGCTTACTTGGCCTGCGCCAGGTAGGCCGTCATGCGCTTGGTGGCCAGCGGCGACAGCTTCACGGCCTTGGCGGCGGCAAGGTTGGCCGACGGGCCATTGCCGGCCTGCACGACGGCGACCATGCCCATCGAGAAGTGCGGCAGGCACTTGATGCCATAGATGCCGGGCTTGCCAACCTTCAGCACGAAATCCTTGCCCATGGCGCCCTTCTGCTCGGCTTCGCCGGCCGGCAGCATGCCCGGGATGGTCTGGGCGTTGTGGCCCGGGTTGGTGGCGACGAACTTCACGGTGTCGCCCGGCGCCGCCTTGATGAAGGCCGGTTCGAACACCATGGCGCCTTCGGCACCCTTGTTCAGCATCTTGACGGTGATTTCCTTGGCAGCCGCCGGAGCAGCGATCACCAGGGCAGCAGCAACAACAGCCAGAGACTTCATTCGCAGTTCCTCCATGCGGCGCTGGTTGAACGGGGGGCGCGCCTGTCGATGTGTCACGCCCTGCCCTCCCGGACAGGCCGTCAAGGGGGGGCCTTTACGCGGGTGGAGGGGCGCGCTCAAGACCGCAATTTGCGACAGTTTGTCCGCGCATCGACGATCCAGCCGCGCCCCAATGCTGCACGGCGGCTTTCCAAAGGCTGAACGATCAAAGCTGGGCGATGATCCCAACCGCCGGATCGATGCGGCCGCGCACCAGATCGGCCCAGGCATCCGCCACCTCGTGACGCCCGCTGGCGCGTTCGATCCTGAGCCAGCCCAGCGTTTCGGCAAAGCGCCGCCACGCCGCGCCCAGCCGCGCCTCGAATCCGGCGCCGCCCCATTCGGCGACCCGCGCCTGTGCCACCGTGGGCGCGAAGAACAGTTCGGCCGGCGGGCCTGGCAGTTGCACCTGGTTGCCCACCTGCCAGTGCGTGTCTCCCACCACGTGGCTTTCCTTCAGGCGCCCGGCCAACTGGCTGTGCACGTCCAGCCTGACCGCGCCGTTGCCGGAAAAATCGACGAAGGCGATGGCTTCCCCCGGCACGGCCGCGACATCGGCATAGCTGAGGACGGCGTCGTAATAACCGGTCGCCTCGCAGAAGGCGCGGTTGCCCGGCGAGGTGAGGCCCACCACCGTCTGCCGACCCTGCGCGGCCTGCGCGACGCCCAACGCCGTCTTTGACGAGGCGGAGGACAGGAGCAGCGTGTCCACCGGCCGCGTGGCGAGCAGCGCATCGATCAGGAAGCTGGTGGCATAAAGCGGGCGGAACAGGCACTGGAGATCATCGGCGCCCCAGTCGCTGCCGGCCGCGGTGTAGCGATTGTAGAAGGGCGGCAGCTGTGCCCGGTGCGCGGCGCCGTCGGTGAAGCCGGCGCGGTTGGCGGCCACCGGTTCGAGCAGCACGGCGCTTGCCATCGGCCAATAGCCAAAGAATCGCTGGCCGGGCGCAGTTGCGTCGCTGGCGCTGGCCTCCACCGCGCCAAAGCCCCACACCGGCACGATGCCCAGCCCATCCTGGCCGCTGGGGAAGAAGTGCCAGTAGGCAAAATCATCGCCGTGGACGGCATAGGTGACGTTGTTGGCGGTCAGCGCGAATTTCTCGACAGCGAACCGTGCCTGCCCGGCCGCTGGCGGCGGCGGGTCGGGCAGCGCCATGGTGGCCGCCAGTTCCGCCTTGTGCACCGCCAGCGTCGTCATGCGCGTCTCCGTTCAAAGATTGGCGAACTGCTTCTTGCGCGGCCCCAGATAGCCGAACAGATAGGCCGCCACCTTGCGCATCTGGATCTCTTCCGATCCTTCGGTGATGCGATAGCGGCGGTGATGGCGGAAGATATGCTCGAACGGCTTGTGCCGGCTATAGCCTATGCCGCCGTGCACCTGCATCGCGCGGTCAGCCGCCTCGCAGACAAGACGGTTCGCCCAATAGTTGCACATGCTGATCTTGTCGGAGAGCTCATGCTCGATGGCCTCGTGAGGCATGTGGTCCATCTGCCACGCGGTCTTGTAGATTAGCAGTCGCAGCATCTCGCACTGGGTGGCCAGTTCAACCAGCGGGAACTGGATGGCCTGGTTCTTCGACAGCGCCTCCCCGAACGGCTTCCTCGCCCGCGCATAGCGCACGCTTTCCTCCACGCAGAAAGTGGCGGCGCCCAGCGAGGAGGCGGCCTGCCGGATGCGGTTCTGGTGAACGAAGCTCTGCGCCAGCGCCAGCCCGCCATCGATCGGCCCCAGCAGCGCGCTCTCCGGCACCCACACGTTGGTGAAGCTCACCCGCGGGTGATCGGTGGGCATGTTGAAGGTCCACAGATATTCCTCCACCTTCACGCCCGGCGTGTCCGTCGGCACCAGGAAGCAGCTGATGCCGCGCGCCGCGCCATCGGCCCCGCTGGTCCGGCAGAAGGTGGCGCAGTGGGTGGCGACATGCATGCCCGTCGTCCACATCTTCTCGCCGTTGATCAGCCAGCCAGCGACCCCGTCACGGGTTTCCGGCACGGCGCGGGTTTCCATGTGGGTGGCGTCACTGCCGTGGTGCGGCTCGGTCAGGCCGAAGGCGGTGATGCGTTGCCTCGCAAAGCCGCCCTGGATGAACTCCTCCTGCTGGGCCGGGGTGCCGAACGTCTCGAACATGGCGACGAAGGGGAAATTGCCCACGATGCTGTGTTCGTTCTGCAGATCATTGTGCAGGCCCAGGCCCTTGGCGGCGAAATGATCGCGGATCAC
>ERZ1066122.46-NODE-46-length-145712-cov-26.563179_pt1 | contig 145712 bp, 126 predicted proteins | sample MGYA00382769_ERZ1066122 | MGnify/ENA primary metagenome ERZ1066122 (study PRJEB33369, sample SAMEA5778352) | biofilm metagenome | biome: Industrial cooling water; feature: Water cooling tower basin; material: Biofilm | place: United Arab Emirates | collected...
ACTACACCACCGAAACCTACCGCGACAGCAAGGGCCAGAGCCGCACGCGGCAGGTGCAGCACACGCGCTGGGTGCCCGCGGCCGGGCAGCTGGCGCATTTCTTCGACGACACTCTGGTGCCCGGCACCACCGGCGTGCATGCGCCGCTGCTGCGCGGGATCGAGCCCTTCCCGCTCGCCGGGGGCCTGGTCGGCTACAGCCCGGAGTTCGTGCGTGGCTGGACCGTCGAGCGCTACCAGGTCGATCTGCGCAAGGCGTCCGAGCTCAACATGAAAGACCTGCAGGCGAAGACCCGCGCGCTGTGCGCGGCACAGGTCCCCGGCGACACCCATCGCAACCTGCAGGTGCAGGCGGAGTACTCGGGACGGACGTTCAAGCACATCCTGGTGCCGGTGTGGCTGGTCAGCTACACCTACGGCAGCCGCAGCTTCCAGGTGGTGATGAACGGGCAGACCGGCACGATCGCCGGCGAATACCCCTACAGCTGGATCAAGATCGCATTCGCCACGCTCGGCGCCGCGCTCGCGCTGATGCTGATCTTCTGGATGGTGGCGCAGTCGCAGTAATCTCGGACGCACGTGCAGAGTTGGGTTTCGGGTGGTCGGGCCTGAGGGGACCGCTGTCGGATGCAGCCTCTCCTGTGCCGCAAGCCGCCGTGCGCGGCCTGCGATCGTGTCGCGGAAGACCCTCGGAGCCTTCAGGTCCGACCTGCTCGATGCACCGCGACACGACACTGCTCACTGGATTCGACCCGGCCACGGCCCTCGCCGTGTGCGTGAAGCAGTCGCAACGCCACGTTCGCGGGAGCCCCGGCAAAAAGAAACCCCGCCGAAGCGGGGTTTCTTCGATCCATCCGTAGGGCCGGACATCCATCGGACATCACGGCCGCGGGACGTGCAGCGCGATCAGAACTTCAGCTGCGCCGACAGACCGAACAGGTTCACACCGCTCTCGTACTCACCCACCAGGGTGTGACCGAAGCTGTTGGTGGTGCGGATGCGCGGGGTGTTGGGCTTGATGCGCGTGTAGGCCGCGTTCACTTCCAGCGACTCGGTCGCGTTCCAGGTCAGACCCAGCGAATACCAGTTGCGGTCTTCGTCGGGCAGACGCGGGGTGCGGGTGGCGATCGAGGTCGGGGTCTCGTCGAACGCGTAGCCGCCGCGCAGGGTCAGGGTCTCGCTGATGCGCCAGTCGGCACCGACCGACCAGAAGATGGTGTCCTTCCAGCTGAAGTCCTCGACCGAATCCGGATCCGGATTGACGAAGTCGATGCGGACTTCTTCGATCGAATGCCAATCGGTCATGTCGTAGTTGCCGTAGACCGTGAAGGCCTCGTTGATGTCGTACGACGCGCTGAACGAGGTGATGCTGGGCGTGGTCAGCTTGGCGCGCACGGCGCCGTCGTTGAACAGCGCGCCGCGGCCGACCGCGTTCAGCACGGTGCGGGCGTTGCCCGGCACGGTCCAGTCGGCGCTGCCTTCCAGGTCGTGATCGATCTCGCTGCGATGCGACAGGCCGAGGGCCAGACGCTCGGTGGGACGGAAGTTCACGCCGACCATCCAGCCGAAGCCGACGTTGTCGCCGGTGACCACCGCCTCGCCGTCGGCCGACTGCGGCAGGAAGCCCGGGACGCCGCTGGCGAACAGCAGGGTGCCGAAATCGACCGAGTTGGACAGGGTCACTTCGGCCTTCTCGAAGATGGCGCCGACGCCGACCGACAGGTGATCAGGCACGATCTCGTAGGCGCCGGACAGGGTCAGGTCGACGATCTTGACCTCGGACTTCAGCGCCTTGTAACGGCCCTGCCAGCCGCGGTCGTACTCGGTCTTCAGACCGAACGGCGCGTGGATCATGGCGCCCAGGGTCAGGCCGTTGTCGAGCTTGTGGATCACCGACAGCGCGGGAACCGGGGTCAGGCCACCGGCATCGCCGCCGTCGCCGCCGGTCAGCGGACGGCCGAGGGCATCGGTGCCGCGGCCTTCGAAGTTGAAGCCGAGGTCGATCACGGTCACGTCGTTCTGGACGGTGGTGCCTTCGAACTCGGTCATCGAGGCCGGGTTGTTCACGACGACAGACGCGTCGTCCTTGGCGACGCCCGAGCCGGCGAACGAGCGGCCCTGGGCCTTGACGCTGTTTTCCTTCAGCTGGAAGCCGGATGCCTGGGCCTGGCCGATGGCCAGCGCGCCGACGATGCCGAGCGCGAGGGCGGACATCTGGATGAAACGGTGGTGGGTGTGCATTGTCGCTGCGTCTCCGTGGACAGGATGAATGCGCCGCGCGGCCAGCCGGAAAAGGCGACTGTACCGTTCCTGTCGGAAGCCCCTCCCGACGAACGACGCAGCGCGTACTATACCGCGCCCGTTAACTCGAAGCTAACAACCATACGCTGGCGCCCGGTCATGCTGTTCACCTGTGTGCCGCCCGGGTTCTGCAGAGCCGGTTCAGTCGGCCCACCGCACCGGGAGCGGTTCTTCCAGATCATGATCGAAGACTGAATTCCACTGACTCACTTCCGCGACAGATTCGCCTCACTTCGATGTTCGTCCCCCTCCCTCACCGCCGCAAGTCGGGCCCCCGCTGGGTCACCCCGCTGCTGGTCGCGACCCTGCTCGCCGGACATCTGTGGGTCAGCACCCGTCCCGCCGCGGAAGGTCAAGCCCTGCTCCAGAGCTGGGCCGCGCTGACCGGCGGCAACGACCTGGCCGCGACCTGGCGCCTGCTGGGATCCGACGGCCGATGGCTGCGCCTGGTCACGACCCTCGGGCTGCATGCGGACTGGACCCATCTGGCCGGCAATCTGGTGTTCCTGCTGATCTTCGGCCTGCCGAGCGAGCGCGCCATGGGTGCGTGGCGCTTCCTGCTGCTGTTCGTCCTGGGCGGAGCCTTCGCCAATCTGGCCGTCATTCTGGCCGCCCCCGGGCCGGAGCGGCTGGTGATCGGCGCCAGCGGCGCGGTGTCGGCGGTGATCGGGGCGTATCTTGCGCTGTTCCCGGGCGCGAAGCTGGGCGTGGTGCTGCCGCTGGGGCTGTTCCTGGAGTTCGTGCGCGCACCGGCCTCGCTGTTCATCGGCTGCTGGGTGGTGCTGCAGGTGGTGTTCGCCTACATCGGTCCGGCCTTCGGCGAGGTGGCGTGGATCGCGCACCTGGGTGGCTTCGTGTTCGGCGCCCTGTTCGCGCTGTTCGCCCGCGCGGGCATCGCCCGGCGTCACCGTCGCGAGCGCGGGTTCTGACCCGCGGGCCCGCGCCGCGCATGCCTTGCCTTCCATCGCAGGCGCCCACATCCAGCACGTCCGGGTCAAGAACCTTGATCGCGTCGCCCGCGACAGATCCATGCCGCTCTCCGGCCGCAGCCACGGCCGTTGCCGCCACCTCCCCCGCTCTCCCTGGTCCCGCCGCCATGCCAAAATCGCTGTACAAGGTCAGCTTCCACAGTCACGGAAAGATCTATGAGCTCTACGCCGAGCGGGTGAGCACGGGCGAACTGTGGGGCTTCGTGGACGTGGCGGACCTGGTGTTCGATGTCCACGACGGCATCGTGATCGACCCCACCGAAGAGCGTCTGCGCGACGAATTCGCCGGCACGCGCGTGCTGCACCTGCCGATGCAGAGCATCCTGCGCATCGAACAGGTGGAGAAGAAAGGCCAGGCCGTCATCCGCGACGCCAGCGGCGAGAAGGTGGTCACGCCCTTCCCGCTGCCCGGCAAGCCGCGTTGAGCATCGCGGCCGCGTGCGCTCGACGCGAGGTCAGGGCGTCGCGGCCGTCTGCGGGGTGGCGGCAGGACGCTTGAGCACCTCCAGCGCGGCCTGGATCGGCGCGTCGCCTTCGAGCACATCGCCGACGCTTCCCGACGCATCGCCGTCGTCGGCGCCATCCTGCGTCTGTCCGCCCCCGGCCGGCGGCGTCTCGCCTTCGAGATGCCCGGCCAGCGCCGCTTCGGAGATGCGCCCGGGACGTCCCTTGAAGGTGCTGCCATCCGGCTTGAGCACCACGTCGGGACGGATGCCGCGGGCCTGGATCGACACACCGTTGGGCGTGTAGTAGCGCGCGGTGGTGAGCTTGATCGCATCGCCGTTGTCCAGCGGCAGCACCGCCTGCACCGACCCCTTGCCGAAACTGCGGCTGCCCACCAGGGTGGCGCGCCGGTTGTCGCCGAGCGCGGCCGCCAGCACTTCCGAGGCGCTGGCCGAGCCGGCGTCGATCAGCACCGCGATCGGTGCGCCGTTCATGCGGTCGCCCTTTTCGGCGATGTTGACCACGTTGTTGAGCGGGTCGCGCGCGCGGGTGGTGACGATGGTGCCGCTGTCGAGCAGTTCGTCGGCGATGCTCACCGCCGCGCTGAGCACGCCGCCGGGATTGCTGCGCAGGTCGATCACCAGACCGCGCAGCCCGCGGCCGCGCGCGGCGCCCGCTTCGGCCTGCAGACGGTCGAGCGTGGCGACGAAATCGTTGCCGGTATCGGCCTGGAAGGCGCTGATGCGGATATAGCCGTAGCCCGGCTCGAGCATTCTGGAGCGGATGCTGCCGACCTTCACCACCACACGCTGCACCTGGATCTCCAGCGGCTCGGTGCGGCCTTCGCGCATGATGCGCAGCGACACCGTGGTACCGGGTTCGCCGCGCAGGGGGTTTTCGCTTTCGGGCGTGGAAGCCAGCAGCTTGCCGTCGATCGCGATGATCACATCCCCGGCACGGATGCCTGCGCGGGCCGCGGGGGTGTCGTCGATCGGCGCGATCACCAGAATGGTGCCGTCCGGCTGTTGCTGGACTTCGACACCGATGCCCGCATAGCTGCCGTCGGTGCGCTCGTGGAGGGTGTCCGCATCGCTGCGCACCAGATACGCGCTGTGCGGGTCGAGGTCCAGCAGCAGGCCGCGGATCGCCGACTGCATGAGCTTGCGGTCGTCGACGGGCTCGACGTACCCCTGCTTGACCACGTTGAAGACGTTGACGTAGCGCCGGATCTCCTCGAGCGGGACGGCCTGCGCGTTGTCGCGCGACGCATCGTCGCCCTGCGACCCTTGGGATGCCGGCTGCGGCTGAGACTGCTGCGCCCAGGCCGGGGATGCGCATGCGGACAGGGCGAGAACGAGGGTCAGGGCCGGGTACAGCAGCGGGTGACCGACGGAATGACGCATGGGCAGGCTCCGGTACGGAACGTCTTGGCGACGCGAAGAGTATGGACAGCCGTGGACTCCGGCGAGGCCGACGGAGTTCCCGCCGGCGGCCGGGGCGGGCGCAGGAAGGAGTGTGTCGCGACGGACGCCTTCACTGCAGACCTGGTCAGACATGGCACGTGAGGGATTAAAGGCGGAAAGCGCTCTCGACGTCCAGCGCAATGCGGGGCATGCGCACGGGATTGCGGAACGACGCGGTGTCTGCGGCACTCGAATGCACGGGCATGATGGACCGACGCGATGAGCATGCGTCATGAACATGCGTTCGATGAGCATGCGCGCCATGAGCAGGCGCCATGGGCAGGCGCGGCATCGCGGCGTGTCAGTCGAGCGATGCGTCCAGGCGCTCGCCGATCTGCGCGGCGCAGCGCCGCACCGGCCACAGGACGGCGCCGAGCGTGGCCTTGTCGGCACAGAGCACGGTGAGCAGGCGTTTCTGGCCTCGACCGGGAATGTCGACCATCACCAGCTTGCCGCGGTCGGCTTCGATCACCACGTTGATGCAGCGGCCCAGACCCGTTTCCGCGCTCATGGCCTCGGCGAGCGCCAGCTGCGAGCTGGTCATGGCCGACAGCGTGGCCGGCGAGAGCCCCTGGGACAGTTTGGCGGCGATCTCGAAGCCGTCCGCGGTCGAGACCACGGCGCCGAGCATCTCGGGCAGGGATTCGGCGAGTGCGTCGAGCATCTTCTGGCAGACCGCCGACTCGGTGCGGCCCAGGGTGTCGGCGACTGCAGGAGGCGTGTGTGGGTTCATGCGATGGACTCCGGAAAACCGTCGGACGCGTCATCCGACGCGTGGGTTTCGATCTGATGGAACAACACGTCCAGCAACAACAGCACATCGTCGCGTCGCCGCACGTCGACGGACAGGAGAGGCGCCTGGATCTGCATGCGATCCAGCAGCGCATGGTACGCATCGAGCCCGGGGTCCGGGTGGGTCTCGGTACGCCCGATGCCGACCACCGCGCGGTTGCGGCGCACGATCTCGGAGAAGGATCGCAGATAGTCCTCCAGGTCGGCGAGCGGGTCGGGGCGGCTGTTGTCGACCAGGATGACCGCGCCCAGCGCGCCGCCGCCGAGGATCTTCCACATGAAATCGAAACGGCTTTGACCCGGTGTGCCGTAGAGGCGCAGCTTGTCGCCGCTGGCGAGCGTGACCTCGCCATAGTCCAGGGCGGTGGTGGTGGTCGCCTTGGCGTAGCCCGCCATGTCGGTATTGGCCACATCGGTGGACACCGGCGGGATCTCGCTCACGCACGCGATCGCCGTGGTCTTGCCGGCGCCCATGCTTCCGGCGAACAGCAGCTTGTATTCCCGTCGCGACATCCGCTTAGTCCCCCATGCGCAGCGCAGCGCGGAAGCTGCGCATCAGTTTGGTCAATCCGCCCGTGGGGCGCGTGGCGATGGCGCCCCCCCGCGTGCCGCCGGCCTCCACCTGCACCAGGTCCAGCAGCGCGCATGCGTTGAGGAAGGCGCGGACGTGGTCCTGCTCGCAGCCCACCGCGGACGCCAGCTCGGTCGGGGTCATCGCGACGCGGGTCAGCTGGCTGGTCATCGCCAGATGCGGGCGATGCGCGCCCAGATGGCCGAAGTCGGGCCAACGTCGCAGGCGCAGTGCGTTTCCGTCGCGCGCCCAGACCGCGGCCGGGCCACCGGCCTGGCGCAGTCCGATTTTCCACAGCAGCACATCCAAGGACTTCATGCCGGCGCGCGGCTTGACCGGGCCATCGGCAGGGGCGATCACCACCCTGTCGACCACCGTGGTGCAGGCCGCATCCAACAGCGAGTCGAAGGCGCAGTCCGGCGGCGCGACGATGTCGAGGATCCGCTGCGGCATGGACAGGTCGACGACGATCGCGCCGATCCGCAGCGACCAGCGTTCGGGATCGTCGCGCCTCTCGCCCACCAGCGTGGAGAGCACATGGGCGACGGTGTGCCCCGCCAGGTCGGGACGCGCCTTGCCGGTGGCGGGAACCGGCGCGTCGTCCGGACCGTCCGGCATCCGCACGAGGGTGTCGAGCAGCGCCCAGAGCTCGCTGACCCGGATCGGGGTGCGGATCGCGGCGTCGTACTGGGCGCGGGCGACATCGTCGCCGCCATAGCAGACACAGCGCGGACGGCCACTCTGGCGCCCACGCCCGAGCGCCACGCGTGCGAGCGCCGAGTCGGGGGCGCACAGTGCGACATCGGCCTCGATATCGTCCACGAAACGCCATTGGAGGCCCGGCCGGTCCTGGGCCACGCTCACGAGTGAGCGGATCATGGTCTCGTCGCGCAGGCCCAGGCCGATGGTGGTGATGGTGCGCTCGGGAGAGGTCATGGCGGCATCAGCTCCCGTCGACCCAGCCGTTGTCGGGCGAGGATCGCGGCATCACTTCGCGCTGCAGCCCGATGAAGTGCGTGACCTCGCCGCGTTCGTCGGTGACCGGCGAGATGAGCAGCTCGTTGCGGAACGGCGTGCCGTCCTTGCGGTAGTTCCTGAGCACCACATGGCAGCTCTGACGCATTTCCACCGCGCGCCGGAGCTTGTCGATCTCGGGTTGATCGGTGTCCGAGCCCTGCAGGAACTTGCAGTTGCGTCCCACCGCCTCGTCCGCCGAGTAGCCGGTGATCTGCTCGAATCGGCGGTTCACGTACACGATGGGCTGCCCGCCCGTCTTCACGTCCACCACGACCATGGCGGTGTTCAACGCATCCAGCTGGCGGCGCAGCAGCATGTAATTGTCGCGGGTGATCCCGAAATCGGTGATGTCGACCAGGGTGAGCACCCGGAAGCGTCCCTCGTCGCCCCGATCCAGGGTGCGCGCCTGCAGCAGCAGGATGGTGTCGCGGCCGTCTTCGGTGCGGACCCGACATTCGGTCGCGACCTCGGCATTGTCGAAGGACAGCAGCTCCTGCAGACGGTCCACCCGCACCGGGCCGGAAAACAGTTCGCGCACCGGCCGGCCGATGGCGAGATCGGCGCGGATCTGCAGGCGCCGCGCGAAATCGCGGCTGAAGACGATCACCAGCTGCGCTTCGTCGATGACGCACATGCCGATCCGCGCGGCGTTCAACGCCTCGCGGAACAACTCGTTCTCGAACGCACGGCCTGATTCACTCATCGCGACGCCTCACTCGAATGGCAGATGGCATGAACGATGCCGACGACATGGACGCCAGAACCTCACCCGCCCGGACCGGACGGAGAGCGGCAATGAGCGAGCGCCGCATCCATGTGCGCGTGTAAAGGGGGTGCAGACCGGATCACGCCCGGTCTGCCCGCTTGTTTGCAGTGCAGCAAGGACCGTGCCGACCGGAATGGCGACCCTCGTCCCGCCACCCGGCACCGGCCCGCCGCGGGATGGGTCAGAAAGCAGCGTGGAAGGTCGGGACCTGCCACACAGCGACTATTGCCGACTGAGCCACCGTTTCGGGTCTACCGGCTGGCCGTTGCGGCGCAGTTCGAAATACAGCGCAGGGCGCGCCTGGCCGCCGGAACTGCCGACCCGGGCGACGGTGTCCCCGCGCTTGACCCGGTCGCCCGGGTTCCTGAGCAGGCTTTCGGTATGGGCGTACAGGCTGAGATAGCCGTTGCCGTGATCGACGATGAGGATCAGCCCGTAGCCGGTCATCCATTCGCCGAACACGACCTCGCCGTCGGCGACCGCGCGCACCGGGCTGCCGGCGGATGCCGCGATCAGCAGCCCGCTGCTGTTCCGGCCATCGGGCATGCGCGCGCCGTAGCCCGCCAGCAGATCGCCGCTCGCAGGCCATCCCAGCCCGCCGACCCGCACCGGCGCGGCGCTGGCGACCGTTTTCGACGGACGGGGCGCGCTGCGCCCGGTGCCGACGCGCGGCCTGGCCGCCGCGGCCTCGCGCTGGGCCTCCCGCCTGGCGGCACGGTCGGCGGCGGCCCGTTCGGCGGCTGCGCGTGCCGCCGCCGCGCGCAGCCGGGTCACGACGGTCTGCAGGTCCTTCGCGTCGCTGCCGAGCGCGCGTTCGCGTGCTTCGCGGTCGCTGTAGCGCCGCTCCAGATCGCCCAGCGTCTGCGCCCGACGGCTGCGCTCGCGGCCCAGCGCGGCCAGCTGTTCGCGACGCGTGTCGCGCGCCGCATCCAGCGCGGCCTGGCGTTCGCGGATGCCGGCTTCCACCCTGTCCAGTTCCTGCAGCTCGGCGGCCAGCAGCGCGCTGCGCCGTGCGCGCTCGCGCTGCAGATAGCCGTGATAGGCGAGCCGACGTCCGGCGTCGGCCACACTGTCCTGGGACAGCAGGGCCTGCAGCGCGCCGTTGCCGCCTTCGCGGTGGGCCGCGCGCAGCAGCGCCGCCAGGGCACGGCGATGGTCGGCCTGGTCGGCTCGGAGTGTCTGTCGACGGCGTTCCAAGCCGGCCAGCGCGGCCTGCTCGGCGGCCAGCTGGCGTTCGGTCTGCCCGAGCGAACGCCCGAGTGCGGCCACGCGCTCATCGGCCGTGCGCAGGGCACGGCTGGCCTCGCCGCGCTGGCCTTCCAGACGGCGACGCTCGGCCGCCACCTCGCGCAGTTCGCGGCGCACCGCATCGAGCCTGCGCTGGGCGTCCCGGGTGGTGCCGGGCGATGTCTGGGCCTGCGCGTCGCCGCCGCAGGGCAGGCCCGCGAGCACGCCCGCCATCAGCCCTGCCGTCAGCCACAGGACCAGCCTCGCGCCCGGCGCGCGCACCGGACCCTGGCGGCGCTGGCCTGCGGTCATCGCGCTCAGTCCGCGGCCAGCAGGCTGCGGCCGGTCATGTCCGAGGGCACCGGCAGGCCGAGCAGATCCAGCAGGGTCGGCGCCACATCGCGCAGCGCGCCACCGCTGCGCAGTGGCCTGTGGTCGCCCTGCCCGTCCTCGCCCATGCCCACGTACACGAAGGGCACCGGGCCGACCGTGTGCGCTGTATGTGCCTGGCCGGTCTCCGGGTCGCGCATCATTTCGAGGTTGCCGTGGTCGGCAGTGACCAGCAGCGCGCCACCGGCTTTGCGGACCGCCTCCTCGACCGCACCCAGCGCCACATCCACGGCTTGGGCGGCCAGGATCGCGGCCTGCAGGTCGCCGGTGTGGCCGACCATGTCGGGGTTGGCGATGTTGCAGATCACCGCATCGAAGCGGCCCGAGCCGATCGCCTCGACCAGCTTCGCCGTGACCTCCGGGCAGCTCATTTCCGGGTGCAGATCGTAGGTCGCGACCTGCGGGCTGGGCACGAGGATGCGCTCTTCTCCCTCGAAGGGGTTCTCGCGCCCGCCGCTGAAGAAGAACGTCACGTGCGCGTATTTCTCGGTTTCGGCGATGCGCAGCTGGCGCATGCCGCGCTGGGCCAGCAGCTCGCCGAAGGTGTTGCGCAGGTCGTCCGGCGGATAGGCCACCGGTGCGCGCAGCTTGGCGTCGTATTCGCTCAGGCAGACGAACCGCGCCAGGCGCGGCCGGCGCGCCTCGAAGCCGTCGAAACCGGGTGCGACGAAGGCCGCGGCGAGCTGGCGCGCGCGGTCGGCACGGAAATTCATGAACACCACCGCATCGCCGTCCTGCATCGGCTGCGCGCCCTCGATCACCGTGGGCGCGACGAATTCGTCGTTCTCGTCGCGCGCGTAGGCAGCCTGCAGCGCGGCCGGCGCATCGAAGGCGTGATGCTCGGATCGCGCGTCGACGATCACGTCCCAGGCACGGCGCACGCGGTCCCAGCGCTGGTCGCGGTCCATCGCGAAATAGCGGCCGCCCACGCTCGCGATGCGTGCGTTGCCGAGCGCCGCGCAGGTGTCCTGCAATGCGCGCAGGCTGGGTTCTGCCGACCGCGGCGGTGTGTCGCGGCCGTCCAGAAAGGCATGCACCGCGACCTGCGGCACGCCGGCGCGCGCGGCCAGCTGCAGCATCGCCGCGATGTGGCGCTCGTGGCTGTGCACGCCGCCGGGCGACAGCAGACCCATCACGTGCAGCACCCCGCCGGAAGCCTTCACCGCGTCGCAGGCGGCCTGCAGCTCGTCGTTGCGGAAAAAACTGCCGTCTTCGATGGCGGCATCGATGCGGGTGAGATCCTGATAGACGATGCGCCCGGCGCCGAGATTCATGTGCCCCACCTCGGAATTGCCCATCTGCCCGTCGGGCAGGCCGACATGGCGGCCTTCGGTATGGATGAGCGTGTGCGGACAGTCGTTCCAGAGCCGGCGCCAGTTCGGCAGGTCGGCCTGCGCGAGGGCATTGTCGGTCGGGTCCTCGCGGTGGCCCCAGCCGTCGAGGATCATCAGCACCACGGGGCGCACCGCGGCCTGGCGGCCGGATCCGTCGGGGCGCGGATCGGTCCTGGCGTCCGGCGCCGTGTCCGTGGCGGCATCTGTCTTCGCGTCGGTCATGAGGATTCGCACTGTGACTTCGGGCAGATGCGATTGTAGCGGAGCGGTTCCATGCTGGGGTTTCGGCGCGCCCCTCCGGCGCGCATAGGGAGTTCCGCGATGATCCGCTCCGCACATGCAGCCCGCCCCCGCACCCGCCTCACGCCGGTCGCCGCGGCCTTCGCCCTCGCCTTCTTCGCCGGCATCGCGCTGGCCGGCGCCGCCGACGACGGCAAGAATGTCGACAAGGTGATGGGCGGGATCACCGCCGAGCCCGGGCAGACCTACGGCGAGCTCAGCACCGTGAACGGCGGCGTGAACGTGGAAGCCGGCAGCACCACCCGCGACATCAACACGGTCAACGGGGGCATCCGCATCAAGACAGGCGCCAAGGTCGGCGATGCCGAGACGGTCAACGGCGGCGTGCGCCTCGACGATGACGTGACCGCGGGCCATGTCGAAACCGTCAACGGCGGCATCCGCATCGGCGCGCGCGCCAGCGTTGAACGCGTGGAGACCGTCAACGGCGGCGTGTTCGTCGATCGCGGGTCGCGCGTCGCGCGCGGGGTGGAGACGGTGAACGGCGCGATCGGCATCGTCTCGACCGAGGTCGGCGGCGACATCGTCACCGTCAACGGCGACATCACCGTGGGCGCCGACTCCCACGTGCACGGTGGTATCCGGGTGAAGAAGCCGAACGCCAACTGGACCCCCGTCGGCACCGGCCGGCGCGTGCCGCGGATCGTGATCGCACCGCGCGCGAAGGTCGACGGCACGCTGACCTTCGAGCGCGAGGTCACGCTGTACGTGCATGAAAGCGCGACCATCGGCAGCGTCGAAGGCGCGACCGTGGTGCGCTACAGCACGGCACGCGCGCCCATGGACTGAGCCCCACGCCCGGGTCGCACACGCCCGGAGCGTTACACTTGCCCGCTCCCGCCGCAGCCGCCGCTCCTCGCGGCGGCGTCTTGCGTCGTGGGGCCCGCCCACCACGCCCCCGGCACGTCCGGGGGGCGTCACGCCATCCACAGCGTCGAGCCCGTCTCGACCTTCCCCGTTCAACACAGGTCGACCGCATGACATACCGCCCGCTTCTGGTTCCACTGCTCGCCGCACTCGCACTCGGCGCCTGCCGCAGCGAGACGGACACCCCTGCTCCGGCTGCCGATCCCGCCGCAGCGCCCACCACGGCAGCGGATGCGCATGCGTTCAAGCCGGACATCGATGCCGCCGACTTCGCCGAACACGTGCGCGTGCTGGCTTCGGACGAATACGAAGGCCGGGCACCGGGCAGCGCCGGCGAAGAGAAGACCGTGGAGTACATCCGCGCCCAGTTCGAACGCATCGGGCTGGTGCCCGGCAACGGCGAGAGCTGGTTCCAGACCGTGCCGATGATGGAAACCACCGCCGATCCCGCGACCACGCGCATGACCCTGACCGTCGGCGGACAGGCCATGCCGCTGGCGTTCGGCGACGACATGGTGGTGGGCACGCGCACCGGACAGGAGAAGGTGGACATCGCCGGCAGCGAGCTGGTGTTCGTCGGCTACGGCGTGGATGCGCCCGAGCGCGGCTGGAACGATTACGCCGGCGTGGACGTGAAGGGCAAGACCGTGGTGATCCTGGTCAACGACCCCGGCTTCCATGCCGGCGACCAGAGCCTGTTCGAAGGCAAGCGCATGACCTACTACGGCCGCTGGACCTACAAGTACGAGGAAGCCGCACGCAAGGGCGCGGCGGCGGCGCTGATCGTGCACGACACCGAGGGCGCGTCCTACGGCTGGGACGTGGTCCGCAATTCCTGGTCGGGCGCGCAGTACGACCTGCGCACGGCCGACGACCCGGAGCCGCGGCTGCCTGCGCAGGGCTGGATCACCGGCGACAAGGCGGCGGCGCTGTTCGCGGCCTCCGGCCAGGACCTGGAGGCGCTGCGCGCGGCGGCCAACACGCCGGGGTTCCGCGCGGTGCCGCTCAAGGCCACCCTCGACCTCAGCCTGAGCAGCCGCATCGCGCTGAAGGAATCGCGCAACGTGGTCGGCCTGCTGCCCGGCAGCGAGCGCCCCGACGAGGCCATCGTCTACATGGCGCACTGGGACCACCTGGGCAACCATGGCGGCGAGGCGCACGGCGACGGCGACGCGCACGCCGCGGCCGGCGGCGGCGACACCATCTACAACGGCGCGGTCGACAACGCGACCGGCGTGGCCGGCATCCTGGAAGTGGCCGAGCGCTTCGCCAGCGCGCCGCAGAAGCCGAAGCGTTCGCTGCTGTTCCTGGCGGTGACCTTGGAGGAATCCGGGCTGCTCGGCTCGAAGTATTTCGTGGCGCAGCCGACCGTTCCGCTCGACCGCATCGTGGCCGCCATCAACATCGACGCGATGAACGTCGCCGGCCGCACCCGCGATTTCACCGTGATCGGCAAGGGCAATTCGGAGCTGGAGGACATCCTCGCGCCGATCGCGCAGGCGCAGGGCCGCACGCTGGTGGAAGAGTCGAACTCGGCCGCGGGGTTCTACTTCCGCTCCGACCACTTCAATTTCGCCAAGGCCGGCGTGCCGGCACTCTACGCGGAAGGCGGCAGCGACCTGGTCGACGGCGGTACCGCGGCCGGCGACGCCGCGGCACGCGACTACACCACGCTGCGCTACCACAAGCCCGCGGACGAATACGACGCGGCGACCTGGAAGCTGGACGGCGCGATCGAGGACACCCAAGCGCTGTACGCGGTGGGCGAGAGCCTCGCCAGTGGCGATGCGTGGCCGAACTGGTACCCGGGCAATCCCTTCCGCGCCGCACGCGAGACGATGATGGCTGCCCGCGCGGCGGCGTCCTCCGCGGCACCGGCGGCGGCGCCCGCACCGGCCGGCACCGGCGGCGGCGCCCGCTGAGGCGCGGATCGGGTGCCATCGGCCGGGGCCCGCCCGCGGCCACCTGCGACAACGGCGCCCTGGGGCGCCGTTGTCGTTCTGGCCGCGCGGTCCTGAGCGGCGCGCGTCGCCGACGCGCTACATCCTGCCGCGCAGGATCGGGTTGGCGATGCCTTCCACCACCTGCTGGATGTTGTCCTGTCCGGGCGTGCGTTCGCCGTCCTTGACCTGACGCATGTGCGCCTCGTTCCTGGCGGTTTCCTGCGACTGGTTCTTCTGCTGTTCGGCGGTGGGGCGCTGGGCCATCTGCTCCATGCGCGCCACGCTCTGCTCGAAGGCGGGCGAATTGTTGAGGCTGGCGGAGTGGGTGAAGATCGGCTCCTTCATCCCGTGCTGCATGTAGGCCAGGGTGACCAGCGTGTCGCCGTCCACGCCACGCGAGAGATGCACGTGGTCCACGCGCGGCACCAGGCGCTCGTTCTCGCGCCAGCTGGCCACCGTATGCGCCGCCAGCGTATCGGCGCGTTCCCTGGGCAGGCCCATTTCCTGGGCCTTCTCGCGGACGCTTTCGTAGACCTTCTTCTGCTCCTCGGACCACTTCTCGATCGCCAGCTGGTGCGGGTCGATCGCGGCCAGGCGGCCGGCAACAGCCGCCTCCTCTGCGTCCAGTGCCTGCGCGGCCGTCTCCAGCGCGTCCTCCTCGCGCGCGCTGCCGCCGGCGGTACCGGTGTTCTGGCCGGGGATGCGCAGCAGCAGCACATGGCCTTCGTCGCGTTCGAGCAGGATGTCGATGCCGCCGTCGCGCTGGCGCATGCGCTGCAGATGCTCGCGGGCGAAGCGGTGCCAGCCACCGTCCACGGCGGCCACGCCCTCGCCCTGTTCGGTCCACAGCGCGAAATTCCCGCCGGCGGCATAGAGACCATGACCGAGGAAACTCCGGCCGTCCGGCACATGGCGGCCGATGCCGAAGGCCGTGCCCTGCGCGACCGCCGCAAGGAAGGCCGGCGCATGCGTGCCGCGCAGGAACCACTCGCGCACGGCGAGGTAGTGCCCGGCGGTGTCCGGGCGGTGTGCCGCCATCTGCGGATCGCCGGGCAGCGCCAGCGGTTCGGCGAGCACGCTGCGCCAGGCGACACCGGGAGCGCTGTCGGCCGGCGCGGCGCGCAGTGCGCGGAAGGTCTCCAGCGCCGCCTGCAGGCCGGATGCGGCGGGGTCCGCGGGGTCGGCCGCGGCCGCGAGCACCGCACCCACATCGCGATGCATCCCGCGTTCGACATCCGAATGCAGGCGCGCCGCAGCCTGCGGGCTGCGCAGCCAGGCGACGGCGAAGGCCGCGGCCAGCGTGGTCTGCTGTTCCGGCGCGGCATCGCGGTACATCGCCAGGGCACGCAGGGGCGCATGCACCTCGCGCATCAAGCGCTCGCAGCGCACGCGGTCGGCCGCATGCGCGAAGCGGATCCCGTCCTCGCCGGCCAGGAAGGCATCGATGTGCGAGAGGATGGTGGCGTTGGGCGCACGCCCGCCCTCGGCACGGATCGCGTCGCCGTCGCGGGCGAGGTCGGCGAGGGTCTGTTCGGCCTGGCGCGCGGTCAGCACACGCTCGGGACGTTCGGCTGCGGCCCAGGCCTGGTAGGCGTCGATCAGCGCCTCGACCAGGCCGCGGTCGGCGCCCAGGTCGCTGCGCAGCACGCCCAGCGCATGGCCGCGCGTGTCGAGCGGCGCCAGCCCGCCGTTGCGGTCGGTACCGCCGGCGAACCACAGCCCGGCGCCCGCCGGACGCCCGGCTGCGCCGACGCCGGCGACAAAATAGTTCAGTGCTTCCAGCTCCGCGTCGCGCAGCGCGGCGGTGGCCGCATCGTCTCGCGGAATGGATGCGTCATATGCGGGGCGCTCGCCCATCGCTTGGCTCCTGCTGTCGCGGCCGGCGGGCACTGCCCTGCCCGGCCGGTGGGATCAATCGCCGCTGCGCTCGGGCCAGACCGTCTTCGCCAGCAGTTCGTCGTTCCAGTCGAACTGCGGCGCGCCGCCCTTGGCCAGCATCAGCGAGACGAAGTTGAAGACGTTGCGCGCGAACATGTCGCTGGCGTGGATGGCGCCGGCACTGGCCAGATCGACCGGGCCGGCGACGACCACGCCGCCATGCTCGACGGTCTCGCCGCGGCGGGTGAGTTCGCAGTTGCCGCCGGTTTCGGCGGCCAGATCCACGATCACGCTGCCGGGCTTCATGCCGGCGACCATCGCCGCCGAGACGATCTTCGGCGCCGGGCGCCCGGGCACCGCGGCGGTGCACACGATCACGTCGATGTTCTTCAGATGGTCGGCCAGGCGCTGCTGCTGCAGCGCGCGCTCCTCGTCGGTGAGCTGGCGGGCATACCCGCCCTCGCCCGCCGCACTGACCCCGAGGTCGAGGAACTTGCCGCCGAGGGACTCGATCTGCTCACGCGTTTCGGGCCGCACGTCGAAGCCTTCGACCTGGGCGCCCAGCCGGCGCGCGGTGGCGATGGCCTGCAGGCCGGCGACGCCGGCGCCGATCACCAGCACCTTCGACGGACGGATCGTGCCGGCGGCGGTGGTGAGCATCGGGAAAAAGCGCGGTGCCAGCTGGGCCGCGATCAGCGTCGCCTTGTAGCCGGCCATGCCGGCCTGCGAGCTGAGGATGTCCATCGCCTGGGCACGGGTGGTGCGCGGCAGGCGTTCCAGCGGGAAGGCCACCAGCCCGCCGGCGGCGATGGCATCGCCGCGCGCCGCATCGGCCTGCGGCTGCAACTGACCGATGAGCGCCGCACCGCGCTTCATCGCCTGCAGCACGGCGACCGGCGGCGGCTGCACGCACAGCACGAAATCGGCGCCATCCACGGCATCGGCGGCACCGTCGCAGAGCTGCGCACCGGCCTCGGCATAGGCGGCGTCGGCGAGACACACGCCCGTGCCGAGCCCACGCTCGACCCGCACCTGCGCACCGGCGGCGACCAGCTTCCTGCAGGTCTCGGGGGTCAGCGCCACCCTGCGCTCGCCGGGCGCGGTCTCCCGCAGCGCGGCGATGCGCGCGGGCGCCGCGGCGTCGATCGCCACAGGTTCCGCGCCGGCCTCGGGGGACATCTCCGTCATCGCACGCTCCTCATCGGCATGCAGCCCATCGCCACGTTTGCCATCGGCACACCCCATCGGTATCGAGATGAACGCATCCTAGCAGCCCGCGCGGCGCATGCCAGCGTCGAAGCGCAGGCAAACACACGGTCCGCGGAGCCTGCCGGGCGCGGGGCGGGCGAATGACCGAGGGCGGATCGGTGGCGGCTGGCGGTCGATCGACGGAGGCCGCTCCGACGGAATACGGCCTGCGGCGCCCGCGCGCCGCTCGCACCGCGCTGCAGGCATGCAGATGATCGAGACACAGAAGTGCGGCAGTCCGCGTGACACGGCCGCGGACGCACAGACATACCAGGCTGAGGCGCAGACATGACGACGTCGGCCTGACGACCGGCGTGCCATGTCCCTGTCGCAAAGGCTCAGGCGCCTGCGGCGTTGCTCTGCGGCGGGTTGAGCTGCTGCCACATCGCGCGCATGGCCTCTTCGAACGGGGCCTCGGCCGACCGCACCTCGATCCGGCCCTTGTCGACCAGCGCACCCAGTTCCTCGGGTGTCACCACCAGCTTGCGCATGCCGCGGCGGTTGACCACCAGGAAGCGGTTGGTCAGCGGGCTGAGCCAGGCGATGCGGCCCAGGCTGTCGCGGCCGTCTTCCTCGATCAGGCGCAGGGTCTGGCCGATCTTGAGCTTGCGCATCTCCGCGACGCGCTCCGGCGATACGCGCAGACCTTCGGGACCGGCCGGACGCAGCCCGCCCCAGGTCACCGCATCGGAGACTTCCGGACGCTGCTCGTCCGACGGCATCGGGTGCATGGTCCGCGGCTGGTCGGGGAAGGCCAGCGCGGTCACGATGCGGGCCATGGATTCGCGCGCGGCGGTCGCATCCAGGCCGCAGTTGGCGTAGACCCGGCCCAGCGGCCCCTGCAGTTCGATCACGCGGGCCGCGACCTGCGCGCCGCGGGCGTCGGCGGCATCGGCATCGGCCTGGATCAGGCCGTCGCCGACCGCGAGCGCGGCCAGGTACTGCGCCGACTCGGCGCCTTCGCGCAGCCAGGTCTGGACCAGGTGATGGCGCCAGTGGCCGCTGATGAATTCGGCGATGCCCGAGGTGAGCGGACGCTGCTGCAGGCGCAGCTGCACCTGCTCGTCCACCGAACGGCGGGCATGCAGAAGACGTTCGCGACCGTGCACCGACTCGGCCGCGCGCAGTTCGGCGATCTCGCGCATGCGGCGCTGCTGGTCGAGATGGTCGCGCAGCTCGGTGGCGGCCATCTCGAAGATCGCCTGGTCGTCGCGGTAGTTGCCGACCACCCGCTCCACCGCCAGCTCGGCATGGGTCAGAGTCTGCTGGTCCTGCGGCGTCTCCCCGGTGTTGCCGTCGCAGGCTTCGCTGAGCGCTTCCAGCAGTCTGCGCCCGGGATGGGCGTGCTCGTCGAACAGCGCGCTGTCGCTGAGCGCCAGCTTGAGGTAGGGCACCACCAGGCGGCCGTACATCGCGCGGCTGCGCTGCGACGGCGCATGGCTCTGCGCCAGGGTCTGCAGCAGGATCGCGACCAGATCGATGGCGTCCTCGTCGATCTCGTCGAAACGCATCTGGGTGGGGTCGTAGCCGAGCTGGCGCGAACCGCTGGCGATCTGCGCACGGATGGTCGCCGAAAGCGAGCGCGGGTCGTCGCCGGACAGCGCACGCACGTAGGGGGCGGGGTCGTTGCCCTGCAGGAGCGAGGCGATGCCGAACAGTTCCTGCTGCGCGAGCACGCGGTTGCCGGTCAGGTCCTGCGGGCCGCGCGCACCGCCGCCGAAGGCCGGCATCGACGCGGCGGGCGAACCTGCGCCCGGCCGCGGCGACATCGGCTGGGGCGTACCGCTGCCGAGCACGGTCCGGCGCCAGGCGCGGATCTGGCGATGGATGCTTTCGCGGTAGCGGTATTGGTGCGCACCATCGCCGCCGGAATGGCCCGCGCCCTTGGGATCGGCCCCCCAGCTCTGCGGCTGCGCCGGAGGCTCGGGCTGCGTAGCCTGCTGACGCCCTTCGACCATGCCGCCTTCGGGCGTCCAGGCGTCTTCCTCGGTCTTGCGGCGGGCCGCGAGCGCGGCGGGGTCGACCTTCTGGTGTTCGAGCTGGGCGATGATCTTGTCGTACAACTCGGGCAGGGTCTTGGACAGCCGCTTTTCCAGCTGCAGGAAGAGCAGGCGACGCAGCTCGGGAGTCAGCTCCTGGTCGGCCAGCAGTTTGACGAAGGCCTCGACCGCCACTTCCGCGCGCAGCGGATTGGTCTCCGGCGCCTGCAGCGGGAGGCCCAGCAGCGTGCCCAGCACTTCCATGCGCTCGTTGAGCAGATGCAGCGGGTGCATCAGCTGGTGTTCCAGCAGCTCCACCACCTGCTGCCCGGCCAGATGGGTCTCCAGCTCGCCCTCGCTCATCAGGCTGAGACCCTTGTTGGTCTCCACCGCGCGCGGGCGCGGGTTGCGCCAACGGTCGAAGCCGCGCTCCAGCGACTCGCGGTAACGACTCGCCAGCTCCAGCGCGCGCTGGCTGAGCAGCTGGATCGCCATGCGATCATCGTAGATGGCGCGGTTGTCGTGACTGGCGATGGCGGCCAGCCGGACCTGCTCTTCGATGTCGCCCCAGAACCCCGCGAGCACACCGACCAGGGCCGTCACCGACGTACGCCGCACGGTCTCGAACTGGCGCTCGGCATTCTGCCGTTGCGCCTGAGACTGCGGGTTGGACCAGGGCGGATAAGCATCCATAAGGCGTCGGCGGCTCGGTTGGGTGACAATGTAGGTCAACTTTTGACCCTGGCCGCTACGATCCACCAACCACCCGGGAACCGTCTGTGACCCCATTCGCAAATCACCCAACCGTCATGCTCGAGACCCTCGATGCCCGACGATCGGTCCCCAGCCGCCTGCTCGGCGCGCCCGGTCCGGACCAGGACACCCTGCTGCGCATGCTGCGCTCGGCGGTACGCGTCCCCGACCACGGAAAACGCACGCCCTTCCGCTTTCTGCGCATCGAAGGCGACGCCCGTCACGCCCTCGGCCGCTTCCTGGCCGCACGCAGTCGGGCGCGCACGCCGGACGCACCGGAGGCGGTGTTCGAAAAGGACGCCGGGCGCTTCGGTCATGCGCCGGTCATCATCGCGGTGGTGGCCCAACTGGGGCCGGACGAGAAGATTCCTGCACAAGAGCGGCTGCTGACCGCCGGCTGCGTGTGTTTTGCACTGTTGCAGGCGGCACAGGCCTGCGGCTTCGGCGCCCAATGGCTGACCGGCTGGGCCGCCTACGACCCGGAGGTGACGGCCTACCTCGGCCTGGCCGGGCACGAATCCATCGCCGGCTTCATCCATATCGGCACCGCGCAGGGCGAGGCCGCGGAGCGGGAACGGCCGGAACCATCGGCGCTGCTCACCGACTGGACGCCGGCATGAGCCCGCCGAGCTGGACGGGCCCGACCGGCGGTACCGATGCGGACGACATCCTCGACCGCGCTCTCGACGATGGCGCATCGCCACGCACCGGCCGCGAACCGCCGCCGCTGTATCTGATCGACGCCAGCATCTATGTCTTCCGCGCCTGGCACACCATGCCGAACGAGTTCACGGATACCGACGGCTGGCCCACCAACGCCGTGCAGGGCTTCACCCGCTTCCTGCTGGAGCTGGTCGAACGCGAGCGCCCGCGGCATATGGCGATCGCCTTCGATGAAGCGCTGGACAGCTGTTTCCGCAACGCCATCTACCCGGCCTACAAGGCCAACCGCGAGCCGGCGCCGGAGGAGCTGCGCCGGCAGTTCGCGCACTGCAAGGCGGTCTGCGCGGCGCTCGGCCTGCAGGTGCTGGCGCATACCGACTACGAGGCCGACGACCTGATCGGCAGCGCGATCGTCGCCGCCCGCACGCTGGGCCACCGCGGCATCATCGTGTCCGCCGACAAGGACCTCTCGCAGCTTCTGCACGTCGGCGACGAGCAGTGGGACTACGCGCGCAACCAGCGCTGGGGCGCGCACGGCGTGCGCGCGCGGCACGGGGTGGACGCGCACCAGCTCGCCGACTATCTGGCGCTGTCGGGCGACGCGATCGACAACATCCCCGGGGTACCCGGCATCGGCGCCAAGACGGCGGCCACCCTGCTCTCGCACTTCGGCGACCTGGACAGCCTGCTGGCACGGGTGGACGAGGTGGAATTCCTCAGTTTCCGCGGCGCGAAACAGGCCGCGGCGAAACTGCGCGAACACCGCGAGGCGGCGCTGCTGTTCCGGCGCATCACCACCATCGCCTGCGATGCGCCCCTGAGCGAAGCCGCACCGGCGTTCCACCGCGGCGGCGGCGCGCAGGCCGACCTCGACGCGGTGTGCGAACGCCTGCGTTTCGGCCCGCTGACGCGGCGCAGGCTGTACGCGGCGGCGGGGCTGGACTACGCACCGCCGGCCTCCCCCGACTCTTTCTGAACGAAGCAACCCCATGAACGACCACGCAGAGCCAGGCCACGCCCCCATGGACGAACTGCTGTACGAGGGCCGCTGGCTGCGCCTGAAAAAACGCGGCCGCTGGGAATACTGCGAACGCACCCACGGCCAGGACGGCATGGCGGTCATCATCGTCGCGGTGACGCCGCAGGACGAGGTGTTGTTCGTCGAGCAGTACCGGGTGCCGCTGGGCGCGCGCACCATCGAGATGCCCGCAGGGCTGGTGGGCGATCTCGCCCACGGCAACGGGATCGAGGACAGCCTCGAATCCGCCGCCCAGCGCGAACTGGCCGAGGAAACCGGCTGGTACCCGCACCAGGTCGAGGTGCTTCTTGTCGGCCCCACCTCCTCGGGCATGAGCAACGAACGCATCGCGTTCGTGCGCGCCACGCAGCTGGAAAAGGTGGGCGACGGCGGCGGCGTGGCTGGCGAAGACATCACCGTGCACGCCATCCCGCGCGCCGAAGCGCCGGCCTGGCTGGCGCAGAAGGGCCGCGAAGGCTACGAACTCGACCTCAAACTCTGGGGTGGACTGTGGATGATCGACCGCGATCCGGATGGGACGCCGGCCGGCTGAAGGCGTTCGCCTCGTCGAGCTCTCATCGACTCCGTAGAGCGGAGCGAAGCGCCGCTGCGGATCGCTTCGGTCGCATGCGCAGCCGTGCGTTGCTCGACTCTACGGGTCGTGTCGCCTGTCGAGCGCAGCTACACGACGTGCCTCAGCGCGCCATCGCCGCCTCGGTCTCCTCCGCCGAGCGCGGCAGCGCGTCGGTCAGCACCTTGTGCCCGTCCTTGGTGATCAGCACGTCATCCTCGATGCGGATGCCGATGCCGCGCCATTTCGCCGGCACCGAGGTGTCGTCGGCGTTGATGTACAACCCGGGTTCGATGGTGAACACCATGCCCGGCTCCAGCAGCCGCGATTCGCCGTCGATGCGGTATTCGCCCACGTCGTGCACGTCCAGGCCCAGCCAGTGGCCGGTCTTGTGCAGATAGAAGCGCTTGTAGTGGCCGTCGGCGATGTTCTGTTTCAGCGTGCCCTTGAGCAGGCCCAGCGACAGCAGGCCCTCGGTGAGAGTTTCCACCGCGGCGGTGTGCCCGGCCTCGTAGGCCACGCCTGGCCGCGCCTGCGCCAGCGCGGCGGCCTGCGCGGCACAGACCAGGTCGTGCAGCGCGCGCTGTTCCTTGGAAAACCGCCCGTCGACCGGGAAGGTGCGGGTGATGTCGGCGGCGTAGCCGCGGTATTCGGCGCCGGCGTCGATCAACACCAGATCGCCGGCCTTCGCCTGGGCACGGTTGGCGTGGTAGTGCAGGACGCAGGCATTGGCGCCGGCACCGACGATGCTGCCGTAGGCCGGTTCGGCGTCGTGACGGCGGAAGACATGCTCCAGCGCCGCCTGCAGTTCGTATTCGTGGATGCCCGGCCGGGCCACGGCCATCGCCGCGCGGTGCGCCTCGATGCTGATGTCGGCCGCGCGCTGCATGAGTTTGAGCTCCTCGCGGTCCTTGAACAGGCGCATCTCGTCCAGCAGGTGACCCAGCTCCAGGAATTCGTGCGGTGGCTGCGCGCCCATCTTCACCAGCGCACGGACGCGGTTCACCCAGCCGATCAGCTTGAGATCGAAGTCGGTGTCGCGGCCGAAGTGGTAGTACACGCGGGTGCGGCCTTCGAGCAGGCCGGGCAGGATCTCGTCCAGATCGTCGATGGGGTAGGCATCGTCCATGCCGTAGCCGTCGACCGCACCCTCGGGCCCGGCACGCGGTCCGTCCCAGGCTTCGCGCTGCGGGTCGCGTTCGCGGCAGAACAGCAGGGCCTCGCCGTGCGCGCGACCGGGGATCAGCACCAGCACCGCGTCCGGTTCGGCGAAGCCGGTCAGGTACCAGAAGTCGGAGTCCTGCCGATACGGGTAGTGGGTGTCCCGGCTGCGGATGCGCTCGGGCGCCGACGGGATGACCACGATGGCGTCGTCGCCGACCATGCGCATCAGCTGGCGGCGGCGGCGGGCGTAGGTGCGGGCGGCGATGCCGGTGGCGGGAGGCGTCGGGACGGGCGTCGTCATCGGTGCGGACATTCCGGAACCTGTCTTTGGAACCTGTCGGTACGGGAGCGGTGGCGTCAGTGCAGGCGCCCGCGGTGGCGCGGCCCGAGCACGCAGTCGCCGTGCAGCAGCAGGGCCGCCACGCGCACGAATTCCTCGATCTCCACCAGCGCCTCCTCGTCCTCCTCGTCGCCGTCTTCCTGACCGGTGGCGGCCGCGAGACGGGCGAGGTCCTGGAGCGCTTCGCCGCTCTCCTCCGACAGCGGCGGACGCTCGCCCGCCGCCAGGCCGAAGCCGCCGAGGAAGCCACGGCACCAGTCGAACAGGCCTTCGCTGCGCACCTGCAGCGACGCAGCGGCGTCGGGCAGCAGAAGATCCAGGCCGAAGTCGCGGTCCTCGAACTGCCCTGCACTGGTCTGCGCGAGACGGTCGAGGGTGTCGCCCATCGGCGGTTCCGGCAAGGCCGGGTCGGCCAGCACCCGCGACAGCCAGCCCTTGAGGGCACCGCCTCCGGCCAGCCAGCCGCAGAGCGCGCCGTGCAACTCGGCCGCAGTGACGCCCAGGCCACCGTCGCGGATCGCGCGTTCGACCTCGGCATGGGCGGGAAGCGAACGTTCGGCGGGAGCTTCGGACATCGGCAGACAGGGCGAGCGGGCGTGCGTGCAGTGTACACGCCGCACACGGCGGGCCGGACGCCACCGCCCGCATGCGGATCCCGCCGCGGCGCGCAGCGACGCGGCGGCGCCCTGCCCGTCGCGACCTGCCGCCACGGGCGATTGCTTCCGTCCGTTCCGCCACGGCGAAGACACCCGCAGGCGGCCAATCAACAGCCCGTGCGCGCCCACGTCCGGGGGCGTCTCCCCTGCCGGCCGAGCGTTGTCCTCGTTCAGACAGAATCCCATGCGCCGATTCGCCCCCATCCGGGTTTCACAAACCCGCTGCGCGCGCCTACACTGCAGGTCCAGGGGGCGCTGGCACTGCCGGAGGCCAGATGTCGTTGAACCGGATCGGGACCGAATACGTCGTGGCGCTGGTGCCGGCCATCGTCGCGCTGCTGGCCATCGTCATCGCCGTCCTGCTCTACCAGAGGCTGCGACGCGAGCGCGGGCAGACGCACCGGCTCCGCGAGCGCGAAGAACGGCTGAAGCTGGCACTCTGGGCGTCTTCGGAGCAGTACTGGGACTTCGACCTGGACACCGGCGTCATGCGCCGGATGTGGGTCGACACCCCCACCCGCGGCAGCGAACTGCAGGTCGCCACCTTCACCGACCGCCAGCACCGCATCCACCCCGACGACCTGCCCACCGTTCAGGCCAGGTTGCGCGCGCACCTGCGCGGCGAAACCGAGCTGTTCCTCTCCGAGCACCGCATCCTCGCCGAGGACGACCAGTGGTTCTGGGTGCGCGCACGCGGACGCATCGTGGAGCGCGGCCCCGATGGCCGCGTACGGCGCATCGCCGGCACCGCACGCAACATCACCAACGTGCGCCAGGCCGACCGCGAACGGCGCATCGCACTGGCCGTGCTGCGCAGCATGGACGAGGCGGTCGCGGTGCTCGACGGCAACTTCGACTTCATCTCGATCAACCCGGCCTTCACCCGCACCGTGGGCTACACCGAAGGCGAGATCATCGGCCAGAACGCCAGCCTGCTCGACAGCAGCCAGCACGACGCCGCCTTCTACCAGCGCATCCGCCAGAAACTGCAGACCGAAGGCCACTGGGCCGGCGAGATGTGGCAGCGGCGCAAGAACGGCCAGGAATTCCTGTGCGCGATCCAGACCCTGATCACCCAGGTGGCGCAGGGCGAGCCGCAGGTGTTCATCGCCGTGCTCAGCGACATCACCCAGCAGAAGCGCGCCGAGCAGGAGCTGCGCTACCTGGCCAATTTCGACACGCTCACCAATCTGCCCAACCGCGCCCTGCTCTCGGAACGGCTCTCGCGCGCGATCGTGCGTGCGCGCCGGCAGAACGGCCGGGTGGCGGTGCTATTCCTCGACCTGGACCGGTTCAAGGACATCAACGACTCGCTCGGCCACACCGCCGGCGACCGCATCCTGCGCGCGGCGGCGATGCGCCTGCAGCAGACCGTCGGCGAGGAGCAGACCGTCGCGCGCCTGGGCGGCGACGAGTTCACCGTGGTACTGGAGAACATCGTCGAACCGGCCGACGCCGACCACATCGCGCGCGAGATCATCACCGCCTTCGAGGCGCCGCTGAGCCTGGACGAGCGGCAGGAAGTGGTGATCTCGCCCTCGATCGGCATCAGCCTGTACCCCGATCACGGCCAGGTGCCGACCGAGTTGTTGAAGCAGTCCGACACGGCCATGTACCAGGCCAAGGCGATGGGCCGGCGCACCTTCGCGCGCTACGACGACAGCATGGAGATCGCCAACCGCCAGCGCGCGCAGATCGCCGGCGCCCTGCACAAGGTGCTGGACCGCGGCGAACTGCGTCTGGTGTACCAGCCGCGCCTGGATCTCGCCCGGCAGCGGATCGTCGGCGTGGAAGCGCTGCTGCGCTGGACCAGCGGCGAATACGGCGAAATCCCGCCGGCACAGTTCATTCCGCTGGCCGAAGAGAGCGGCATGATCCTGGAGATCGGCGAATGGGTGCTGCGCGAGGCCTGCCGCACCCTGCAGGGCTGGCGCAGCCGCGGTGGAGAAGGGCTGAGCGTGGCGGTGAACGTGTCCGGGCTGCAATTGCTGCGCGGCGACTTCGCCGAAGTGGTGAGCCGCGCACTGGCCGACACCGGCCTGCCGCCGGACGGACTGGAACTGGAACTCACCGAGAGCGTGCTGATGGCCAACGCCGAGCAGGCGCTGGACAAGCTCGCACGGATCCGCGCACTGGGCGTGTCGCTGGCGGTGGACGACTTCGGCACCGGCTATTCGTCCCTCGCCTACCTGCAGCGTCTGCCGCTGAACACGCTGAAGATCGACAAGGCCTTCATCCACCATCTGGACCAGGACAGCGGCGACACCGCCATCACCACCACCATCATCGCGATGGCGCATTCGCTGGGCCTGACCGTGGTGGCCGAGGGCGTGGAAAGCGAGACCCAGATGCGCTTCCTGCGTCACTACGGCTGCGACGAAATCCAGGGGCACTGGCTGTCGCGGCCGATCGATCCCGACCGCTGTCTTGAATTCATTCGCCACTGGGCCCCCGGCGGCCCGGTGCCCGTGGCCCAATCGCGCTGAGCGCCGCCACGCCGGCCCCGCAGGGCGCCGGCTTGACCGCCGCAACGCACCTGCTATCGTGCCCCCAGATGGACACACCCGACCTGATCGCCGAACTGCGCAGCCTCACCGCACGGGTCGAGGCCCTGGCCCAGCGCGTCCAGCGCCTCGGCGAGGAGAACCGCAGCCTGCAGCTCCAGCAGGAGCAGCTGGCCGGGGAACGCGCTCAACTCCTGGCCAAGAACGAGCAGGCGCGCACGCGGGTCGAGGCGATGATCGCCCGCCTGAAGTCGCTGGAACAGCACACCTGAACGGGCCCGGGGCATGAGCGCCAGCAACGAAGCGGTCAACATCCGCATCCTCGACCGCGAATACACCGTCGGCGTGCCCGCCGAGGAACGCGAAAGCCTGCTGGCCGCCGCGCGCGTGCTGGAGGAGAAGATGCGCGAAGTCCGCGGCGGCAACCGCATCGCAGCGGTCGACCGCGTGGCCGTGCTCGCCGCACTCAACCTCGCCCACGAGCTGCAGCAGCTGCGCACCGAGCAGCGTGCCCGCGAACGCGAGCTCACCCAGACCCTGGCCGCGCTCAACCGGCGTCTGGACGCACTGGGCGAGTGAGCCGCACTGCAATCGCGGCGGCGGCCCCGCGATGAATCCTCGCTGACCTCGCGAGCGACGCGCATCCGCGCGAAACGCCGTGTTTCCGTGCGATGCCGACAAAAGGCGCACGCATGCCCTTGCGTCGTCGGTGTGCGTCCCTATACTGGCGTGGCGTCCTCTGCCGTGTACGACGGCATGCGCAAACATTCGCCTTGTCCCTTAATGACGACCGCGGGGGCGCAGCGGAATCCGGGTGTGCAGGTCCGCCACGCAGCGGGAAGCCCGATGGAGTCCAAGCGTCCCCACTTGAACCCCGGGTTCAAGGTCGTTTCGCAGGCATCGTCATGGCGGAGGATGCATTGATTTCCACGGCCGGCCCGCGCTCCCGCGCGGGCCGCGTCGTTTCCGGCGCAAGCATCTGCGGCATGCGCACTCCGGCAGACGGGCGCGGGTCTTGCGGGCTCCGTCTTGCGGGATACGCATTGCGCGTCCGCAAACGCAGACCTCGAACCGCAGGCCTGCGTGCGCAACGGGCATCCACTGCCGTCGCACACGACCGCGCTTTGCCCGCCCGCTGACCCATCGCGCACAATAGCCCGCCTCCCCGACGCCCTTTCGCCATGCAGCAGCCCGATACCGACGCCGCCGAACGCAAGCGCCTGCGCCGCGCCCTGCGCGAGACCCTGCGCGCGCGCCGCCGCGGCCTGAGCCCGGCCGAGCGCATCGCCGCGGCAGAGGCGGTGGCCACGCGGTTGCTCGGCCTGCCCTGGGCGCCGCGACGCGGCCATGTGGCCGGTTACTGGGCCAGCGACGGCGAACTGGCACTGCACGTGTGGCAGCTGCGCCTGCCGCCCGAAGTGCGCTACTGCCTGCCGGTGCTGGGCGATGACGACCGCCTGCTTTTCGCGCCCTGGCGCGCGGGCGAGCCACTGGCGACCAACCGCTACGGCATCCCCGAACCCGAGCGCCTGGACGACGCCCTGCCTGCGGACGCGATGGATCTGATCGTGCTGCCGCTGGTGGGCTTCGATGCCACCGGGCAGCGGCTGGGCATGGGCGGCGGCTGGTACGATCGCACCCTCGCCTTCCGCCGCGACCGCGCAGCGCCGCCGCATCTCGTCGGCGTCGGCTTCGAGGCGCAACGCCTCGCGTCGCTGCATGCCGAGCCGTGGGACGTGCCGCTGGATGCGGTCTGCACCGAAGCCGACACCCTCCTCTTCCCCGAGCGCCCGTCCGTCACCGCATGAGCACACGCACCCGCTACTGGCTGATGAAGTCCGAACCCGACGACTTCTCCATCGACGACCTCGCCCGCGTGCAGGTCGAGCCCTGGACCGGCGTGCGCAACTACCAGGCGCGCAATTTCATGCGCCAGATGCAGGTGGGCGACGGCGTGCTGTTCTACCACTCCAACGCCAAGGTGCCGGGCGTGTACGGCATCGCCGAAGTCGCCTGCACGGCCTACCCGGACCCCACCCAGTTCGAGCGGAAGTCCAAGTACTTCGACGAGAAGGCGACGCGCGAGCAGCCGCGCTGGGACCTGGTGGACGTGCGCTACGTCCGCACCCTGAAGCGCCCGCTGTCGCTCGACGAGATCCGCGAACACGCCGACGCCCTGGGCGAGGACTTCGCCCTCCTGCGCAAAGGCAACCGCCTGTCGGTGCTGCCGGTGACCGCGGCGCAGTGGAAGACACTGCTGGCGTTGGAGTGATTTTGACGGGATTCGTGGGTCGGGACTCTTGGTGCGGGATTCGGGATTCGGGATTGGGGATTCGCAAAAGCCTCGAACCGGACCCATGATGCCGATCAGCTCTCCCGAATCCGCTTCCCCGAATCCGCTTCCCCGAATCCCGAATCCCGAATCCCGAATCCCGAATCCCGAATCCCGAACCACGGCCCCACCCCATGACCGAACAAAAACGCCTCGCCGCCGAAAAGGCCCTCGAATTCGTCGAAGACGGGATGATCGTCGGCGTCGGCACCGGCAGCACCGTCGCCTATTTCATCGATGGCCTCGCCCGCATGCGGCACCGCATCGCCGGCACGGTCTCCAGTTCCGAGCAGAGCACCGAGCGGCTGCGTGGGCACGGGATCGAGGTGATGGAGCTCAACCACACCGGGCCGCTGCAGCTGTATGTGGACGGTGCCGACGAGTGCGACCCGCACAAGCGCCTGATCAAGGGCGGCGGCGCGGCGCTGACCCGCGAGAAGATCATCGCCGAGGCCAGCGAACGCTTCGTGTGCATCGTCGACGCGAGCAAGCAGGTGCCGGTGCTCGGCCGCTTCCCGCTGCCGGTGGAGGTGATCCCGATGGCGCGCAGCCTGGTGGCGCGCGAGATCGTGCGTCTGACCGGCGGCCAGCCGGTGTGGCGCGACGGGGTGGTGACCGACAACGGCAACTGGATTCTGGATGTGCACAACCTGTCGATCGTCGACCCGGTCGCGACCGAACAGGCGCTCAACCAGGTGCCCGGCGTGGTCTGCGTGGGCCTGTTCGCGCGTCGCCCGGCCGATGTGGTGATCGTGGGCGGCGAGCCGCCGACGGTGCTGTAAGCGTACGGCCGCCGCGCACGGCGCTCTCGCACGGCCGGCGGCGCGGGCGCCGTCGAGACCTGTAGAGCGGATCGCAGATCCGCTGGGCAGGCATGCGGGATACGCATCGGCCGGTCTCGATCCGCGCTCGGGGCGAATGCGACGCGGCATCGGGCCGCGGTGGCGCCTGGTGCCCGTCGCGACGTGCCGAGGCAGCGGATCTGCGATCCGCTCTACAGGAGGCAAGGATCCGGTGCGGCCATCAGGGCGTCGCATCATCCCGTGCGACGGCACGGCGGGATAATGCCTGCCCTGCTCCGGCAGCCGACGGCGAACGGCACCTGAGCGCTCCCTGCGGCCCGTTGGGGCGGAGACCGCAGCCACGCCGCCCTGCTCCGGCAGGTGCGGGCGCCGCGAGACCGCCCCGATGACCCTGCGCTGCCTGTTCGTCGACTTCAATTCCTATTTCGCTTCGGTCGAACAGCAGGACGACCCGCAGCTGCGCGGGCGCCCGGTCGGCGTGGTGCCGGTGATGGCCGAAACCACCTGCTGCATCGCCGCCAGCTACGAGGCCAAGGCCTTCGGGGTGAAGACCGGCACGCCGGTCTGGGAAGCGCGGCAGAAATGCCCCGACATCGTGCTGCTGCCCGCCCGGCCCGCACGCTACGTCGAGCTGCACCACGCGCTGATGGACGCCATCAACGACTGCATCCCGCGGGGCAAGACCGAATCCATCGACGAAGTGCCGTGCTGGCTGATCGGCCGCGAGCGCCAGCGCGAGAACGCCGAGGAGATCGCGCTGCGGATCAAGCGCACGCTGGTGGAGCGCGGGTATGACGCCATCCGCTGCTCGATCGGCATCGCGCCCAACAAGTTCCTGGCCAAGACCGCCTCGGACATGCGCAAGCCCGACGGGCTGACCGTGCTCGAACAGGCCGATCTGCCGCATGCTCTGCATGGGCTTGAGCTGCGCGACTTCTGCGGCATCGGCCCGTCGATGGAGCAGCGCCTGCGCCGCGCCGGCATCGCCACCGTCGCCCAGCTGTGCGCGGCGACGCGCGAGCACCTGCGCGCGGCCTGGGGCAGCGTGGAGGGCGAGCGCTTCTGGCTGCAGCTGCGCGGGTTCGAACTGCCCGAACGCAAGAGCGAGCGCGCCTCGGTCGGCCATTCGCATGTCCTCGGCCCGGAGCTGCGCAGCTACGACGGCGCGCGCTCGGTGCTGTTCAAGCTGCTGGCGAAGGCGGCGATGCGCCTGCGCGACGAGGAATTCCTCGCCGGCGGGCTGTCGATCCGCATCCGCTTCGTCGGCATGGAGCAGCGTTTCGAGCGCGACCTCGCCTTCGCGCCGCTCGACGACACCCCCACGCTGCTGAAACTGCTGGGCGACGCCCTGCGCCCGCTGGAGCGCGCGCTCGCGCGCGGGCGCTGGAACCCGCAGCGCCATCCGCCGCTGTCGGTGTCGACGACGCTGGTGCGGCTGGAGGCGCGCGGCGCGGTCAGCGGCGAGCTGATGGACGCGCGCCGGCGCAGTCGCGACATGAGCGCGGTGCTGGACGCGGTGAACCGCCGCTACGGCAACAACGCGCTGTATTTCGGCGCGATGCAGAACGCGCTGGACCGGCACGCCGCACCGATGCGCATCGCCTTCGGCCAGATCCCGACGACCGCGGTGGAAGAAGATGTACTCGACGGGCACGAGCTGTGGCTCAAGCGCGAGCGGCAGTTCAAGGTGATGGCCGAAGCCGCGCACCGCGACGCCCGCGATAAGCCCCGCCGCCCCGCGGCGAGACCGTAGGGCGGGCCCTGGCCCGCCGAAAGAAGGCTGGACACTTCAGCTGACTTCAACGCCGCGAACGGGCGCGGGGGCGGGCGCAGCGAGCCGAAGCAATCTGGATGACGCAGGGGATGTCCGAACGGCGGGCCGGGACCCGCCCTACGGCTGCGATGCGTTCAGCGGCGGCGGATACACCCGCCCCTCGCGCAGAGGCCGGAAGCACGGCGTCTGCGCATAGAACGCCGCGTCCTGGCCGGCATGCCAGCCCGGGACGCCCGACAGCGGCAACGGGCGGAGTTCGGCCGGGTCGCGCAGCACGCGCTCCTGCGCGACCGCGTCGACCACGGCGTCGACCGCTGTCGCGTCGTCGCTCTCCGGTGCCTGCAGCACCACCAGACACTTCGCCACCGGGTGCAGGCCCGGCAGCAGCATCAGCTCCGGCAGCGCATGGCCCACCACGGCGGCGATGGCGATGCGTCCGTCGCGCCAGGCGTCAGCCTGGGTGTGGAACAGCCCCGACCAGTCGTGCGCATCCCACAGCGCCAGCAGCGCGGGATCGCGCACCGCGAGCACCGCGCCGGCCTCGTCGAACTGCGCGATGGCGTCCTGCACGCGGTCGCGGCGGCCGGTGCCGGTCTGCGCCACCTGCGCGGCATGACGGGCGTTGAGCACGCGCTTGAGCCGCGGCTGTGCGCACCAGACCGCGGCGTTGAGCAGGTCGTGCCAGTTGCCGAAACGGGTCGCGATGCGGCCCAGTTCGGCGATGCGGGTTTCGTAATGCAGACCGTCTGCAAGCACGTCGCCGCTCTGTTCGACCAGACGCACACGCGGCTCGCCCAGGCCCGCCGCATGCCAGGCCGCGGCCAGCGCCGCGTCCATGGCCGACACCGCAGGCCAGTCTTCGGCCAGCAGCCAGTCGCGCCACGGCGCCATCCAGGCGTAGAGCGGGTGCGCGAAACGCGCGGGGTCGACGTCGGCACGCGCAGGCGCCACGAAACGTCGCTTGCTCATCGGCGCGCGGGCGTCGCGTCGGCGGCGGGTCAGTCGTCGAACACGACTTCGCCGAACAGGTCGTGCTCGTCGCTGCCCATGATCTCGACATCGACGAATTCGCCGACCTTCAGCCCGGCTTCGAAGCCGTTCTGGATCTGCACCAGGCCGTCGATCTCCGGCGCATCGGCCATCGAACGCGCGATCGCCAGCTCGCCGTCGAGCGCATCGACCAGACAGCGCTGCACGCTGCCGATCTTCGCTTCCAGCCGGTCGGCGGAAATCTGCGCCTGGCGCGCCATGAACCGCGCGAGGCGCTCCTGCTTCACCTCCTCCGGCACCGGGTCGGGCAGCGCGTTGGCGGCGGCGCCCTCCACGGGCGAATAGGCGAAGGCGCCGACGCGGTCGAGCTGGGCCTCGTCGAGGAAGTCCAGCAGCGCCTCGAATTCGGCCTCGGTCTCGCCCGGGAAGCCGACGATGAAGGTGCTGCGCACGGTCAGCTCCGGGCACACCGCGCGCCAGCGCTGGATGCGCTCCAGCGTCTTGTCCACCGCGCCGGGGCGCTTCATCAGCTTGAGCACGCGCGGGCTGGCGTGCTGGAACGGGATGTCGAGATACGGCAGCAGCTTGGGCGTGCCGTCCGCGTGGCGTTCGGTCATCAGCGGAATGATGTCGTCGACATGCGGATACGGGTAGACGTAGTGCAGGCGGGTCCACACGCCGAGTTCGGACAGGCCTTCGCACAGCGCCTTCATCCGCGTCTGGTAGGCGCGGCCGTGCCATTCGCGCTCGGCGTATTTCACGTCGACGCCGTAGGCGCTCGTGTCCTGCGACACCACCAGCAGCTCGCGCACGCCGCCCATCACCAGCTTCTCGGCCTCGCGCAGTACCGAATCCACCGGGCGCGAGACCAGATCGCCGCGCATGGACGGAATGATGCAGAAGCTGCAGCGGTGGTTGCAGCCTTCGGAAATCTTCAGGTAGGCGTAGTGCTTCGGCGTGAGCTTCACGCCCACCGTTTCTTCGAGACGGCTCGGAATCAGGTCGACGAAGGGGTCGTGGGTGGGCGGCAGCGCCGCGTGCACCGCCGACATCACGCTGACGTAGTCCTGCGGGCCGGTGATGGCGAGCACGCCCGGATGCGCCTCGCGGATCTGCTCGGGGCGCTTGCCCAGGCAACCGGTGACGATGACCTTGCCGTTCTCGGCCATGGCCTCGCCGATGGCGTCCAGCGACTCCTCCACCGCGGAATCGATGAAGCCGCAGGTGTTGACCACCACCACGTCGGCGTCATCGTAGGTCTGGACGATGTCGTAGCCCTCCACCCGCAGCTGGGTGAGGATGCGTTCGGAATCGACCAGGGCCTTCGGGCAGCCGAGGCTGACGAAGCCGACTTTGGGGGCAGCGGATGCGGGCATGAGAATGGGCCGGCGACGGTGCCGACAGGGGACGGAAACGGGGCGGCAGTATACCCCCGGCGGTGCACCCGGCCGCCGGCGGGCGTAGGATTCGAGGAAGACGACAGCGGAGCGCGCGCGATGAGTCAGTGGATCCCCCTGAGCACTCCCGAAGGCCCGGTGCGGGCCTGGCTGGCGCGTCCGGACGGGCCGCCGCTCGGTGCCGTGGTGGTGGTGCAGGAGATCTTCGGCGTCAACGCCCACATCCGCGCGGTGGCCGACCGCTTCGCCGCCGCGGGTTTCACCGCGATGGCGCCGTCGCTGTTCGACCCGGTCCACCCGGATGTGGAGCTGCACTACGACGGCGAGGGCGTGGCCCGCGGCCGCGACTACGCCGCCAGCCTCGGCTTCGAACGCGCCCTGCACATCGTCGGCGCGGCCTCGCGCTGGCTGCACGAGGCCGGGCACCGCGTGGCCGTGGTCGGCTTCTGCTGGGGCGGCACGGTGGCGATGCTGGCCAACGCCCGGCTGCATCTGCCTTCGGCGACGTACTACGGTGGGCGCAGCGTGCCGTTCCTGGCCGAACCCGCGCACGCGCCGATGCTGTTCCATTTCGGCGAGCACGACCCGCTGATCCCGCCGGAGGACGTGGAAAAGCACCGGCAGCACCACCCCGAGGCCGCGATCCACGTGTACCCGGCCGGGCACGGCTTCAACTGCGACCAGCGCGCCGACTACGACAGGGACAGCGCCACGCTCGCCTGGGAACGCACCCTCGCCTTTCTCCAGGAGCATCTGTCGTGAGCAGACACCATGACGCCCCGCCCGGCTGGCACCTGCACCCGCAGCTGGCCGAAGACACCCACCCGCTGGCCCAGCTGGTGCTGTCGGAACTGCGGTTGATGGACGACGCCAACCATCCCTGGCTGATCCTGGTGCCGCGGGTGGCCGACGCGACGGAACTGCTCGACCTCGACCACGACCAGCAGACGCAGCTGATGCGCGAGATCGACGGCATCGGCCGCCTGCTGCAGCGCGCGTTCAAGCCGGACAAGCTGAATGTCGCCGCGCTCGGCAACATGGTGCCGCAGCTGCATGTGCACGTGATCGCTCGCTACCGCGACGACATCGCCTGGCCGCGGCCGGTGTGGGGCACGGCCACCGCCCAGCCCTACTCGCCCGAGGCGCTGGTGGAACGCGTGGAGCGCCTGCGCGCCGCGCTGGCGGACTGAACGGCGAGGACCGGCTCAGGCCGGCGGCGGACCGGCATCGGGCGGATCCTCGAGAAAGCGCACCACCTGCGTACCGGCCAGCAGGTCGTGGCCGCAGCGATGGTCCACGCGCGCGATCATCAGGATGTTGATGAGCCCGAGAATCTGTCCGGCCACCGGGATGACGTAGATCAGCTCGAACGGCAGTTCCCGCACGAAGGCGAGCTTCCAGAATTCCGGCTTGCGCCGCGACATGTCGACGATGTGGATCCCGAAGATCCGCTTGCCCCAGGTCTGCCCCGAGCTGCGCAGCAGCGGCCCCTGCACCAGCAGGTACATGCTGAAGGCGAGCAGGGTATAGAGAGCTGTGGACAGCATGGATTGCTCGTCGAACAGCGAAGGCAACGTGATGAAGAGCCCCGCGACGAACGTCGCGCCGGAAACCAGCGCCAGCACGATGACGTTGTCGATCATGCGCGCGACCAGCCGCTGCCAGGGTTCGGCCAACTGCACCCGACGCGGCGGCGGCGCCTCGACGAGGGCGGAGCGTGGTGCGGCATAGGGATTGACGTCGGCAAGGGCGTCCGCCCGAGCCGGGATGCCGTCCGCTTCGGGCGATGCGAGCAATTCGGGCAATTCGCGATCATGTGATCCGTGCGTCATCGGGCCATCGTGTCCATGATGTCGTCGAAGGGTGGCGGCGCCTCAGGTCCGCGGCAGGGTGACGCCGGTCTGGCCCTGGTACTTGCCGCCGCGGTCCTTGTAGGAGGTCTCGCAGACCTCGTCGGACTGGAAGAACAGCATCTGCGCCACGCCCTCGTTGGCGTAGATGCGCGCCGGCAGCGGCGTGGTGTTGCTGAATTCGAGCGTGACGTGACCTTCCCACTCCGGTTCCAGCGGCGTGACGTTGACGATGATGCCGCAGCGCGCGTAGGTGCTCTTGCCCAGGCACACCACCAGCACGTCGCGCGGGATGCGGAAATACTCCACGGTCCGCGCCAGCGCGAAGGAATTGGGCGGGATGATGCACACGTCCGACTCCACGTCGACGAAGCTGCCGCTGTCGAAGTGCTTGGGGTCGACGATGGTGGAATTGATGTTGGTGAACACCTTGAACTCGCGCGAGCAGCGCACGTCGTAGCCGTAGCTGGAGGTGCCGTAACTGACGATGCGCTGGCCGTCGGCGGCATGCTTCACCTGCCCGGGCTCGAAGGGTTCGATCATGCCCTGCGCTTCGGCCATGCGCCGGATCCAGCGGTCGCTCTTGATGCTCATGCGGTGCCTTCTTCTGTCTTCGCGGGGCGGGCCCGGCGGTCGGAGTGGCCGGTCATTCTACGGGATCGCCCCGTGCGGGGCCGGGCCGCCACCCTCGGCACGTCTGGCGACGATCCGCGGGCGCACGATGGACCGAAACGCCGAAGGCCCGGTGTCCCGGGCCTTCGGACGCCGCAGCACGGGCTGCGGCAGGGCATCGCAGGGGGAAACGTCAGAAGCCGGTGACGTTCAGGCGGCCATTGGTGACCACCTTGCCGTTGCACGATGCGGTGGGCGTGGCGCTGCCCAGGATCGCGGCCTTGATCTGGGCGGCGGTCGCACCCGGGCGGGCAGAGGCGTACAGCGCGGCCGCGCCGGTCACGTGCGGGGTGGCCATCGAAGTGCCGCTGTAGCTGGCGTAGCCCGAGATCACCTTGCCCTTCGAACTGCGCGGCACCGTCGAGGCCACGGCCGAGCCCGGTGCGCAGATGTCGACCGTGGTGGCGCCGTACTGCGAGTAGCTGGCCAGCGCACCGGTGCTGGTGAGTGCGGCCACCGCGATGATGTTGGCGTTCGGGTAGTTCGACGGATAGCTGGCGGTGGTGTCGTTGTTGGCGCCGGAGTTGCCGGCGGCCGCGACGAACAGGATGCCGGCCTGGTTGGCGCGCTCGATCGCGTCCTGCAGACCCTGCGAGAAACCGCCGCCGCCCCACGAGTTGTTGGTGGCGACCAGATTCAGGCCATGGCGGGTCTTCAGGTCGGTGAAATAGTCGACGGCCTTGATCGCGTTGGCGGTGGTGCCGCCGCGGCTGCCGAGGAACTTGGCGCCCATCAGCTTGACGTTCCAGCACACGCCGGCCACACCCGTGCCGTTGCCGCCGACCGCACCGATGGTGCCGGCCACGTGGGTGCCGTGGTCGTCGCCGGCGCCGTCGAACAACGAGCTGTTGTTGCCGTCGAAGTCCCAGCCGTAGATGTCATCGACGTAGCCGTTGCCGTCGTCGTCGACGCCGTTGCCGGCGATTTCGCCCGGGTTGGTCGCGGCGTTGGCGGCCAGATCCTCATGCGAGAACATGTAGCCCTCGTCGATCACGCCGACGTAGACGTTGCCGCAGCTGGTGTGCCCGGCGGCCCAGGCGGCCGCCGCCTGCGAGCCGAAGGCGTTGGCCGGCGTGGAGCTGCTGCTGTACATGCCCCACAGGGAACCATTGGTGTAGAGCGGGTCGTTGGAGACCGCGGTGTGGGTGTAGATCCAGTTCGGCTCGGCGTATTCCACCGCCGGGTTGGCCGAGAGGATGCGCACGGCGGAGGCCATGTCGGTGCCGATCGGCAGACGCATCAGCGCCAGCTCGCCGCGGCCGCCGCGTACGGTGCCCGCCTTCTGCGCGCCGATCGCCCGGCGCAGGGAGTCCTGGGTGGCGACGTCGGCACCGTCGCGGAATTTGATCAGCAGCTCGCCCGCCTGATGCGGACGACCGGCCTGGAGCCCGGAAAGCACGGCGTCGGGACGACCGCCGGCGACTGCGAGGGAAGACATGCCGAGCGTGGCGACGACCGCAGCCGAGAGTGCGGCGCGACGGAGATAACGATCCATGATGTGAGAATCCCCTGTAAGGATGTGTGCGTGAGTGGGTGACAGCACCGGAGGCGGAACATCCGGCCATCTGAATCTAGCCTGTCCCGATCCGGACAAAGGCGCACCGGCGCACATTTCATCCAACTACAACAACCGTCACATTTCGGCGCCCCGCCGGACGCACCTCTTGCGCTCCGCAGCGCCGGGCCACAGCCGACACCATCCCGAAGCCACCTGTCCTTCGCGGGACGCCCTCGCGTTCCACGCATCCCGCCAGAGGATGAAAGCGTCAGACCAGTGTGGCCCCGATCGTGCCGCGCGCGCGGGGCCGGGCCGCGAGGGCTTCGAGCAGACGCGTCGCGATGGCGCGATAGGCCTGCGCCCCCGGGGAATCGGGGAACGCGTGCACCAGCGGAACGCCGGCATCGCCCTGTTCGCGGATCGCCGCTTCCAGCGGCAGGCTGCCGAGCAGGGGCACGCCGTACTGCTCCGCCATCTTTTCGCCACCACCGCTGCCGAACAGATGCTCCACATGGCCGCAGTTCGAACACACGTGCTGCGCCATGTTCTCGACCAGGCCGAGCACCGGCACCTCCACCTTCTCGAACATCCGCAGCGCCTTGCGCGCATCCAGCGTGGCCACGTCCTGCGGCGTGGTCACCACCACCGCACCGGCCACCGGAATCTTCTGCGCCAGAGTGAGCTGGATGTCGCCAGTGCCCGGCGGCAGGTCCACCAGCAGCAGATCGAGCGGCCCCTCCTCCCCGCCCCAGAGCGTGTCGTTGAGCAGCTGAGACAGCGCGGAGGTCGCCATCGGGCCCCGCCAGATCATCGGCGTATCGGCCTCGACCAGCAGACCGATCGACATCGCCTCCACGCCATGCGCCCGCAGCGGGTGGATCGACTTGCCGTCCGGACTGTCCGGCCGCCCGGACAATCCGAGCATCATCGGCACGCTCGGGCCGTACACATCGGCATCCAGCACGCCCACGCGCAACCCGGAATCGGCGAGCGCCAGGGCCAGATTGACCGTGGTGGTCGACTTGCCCACCCCGCCCTTGCCCGAGCCCACGGCGACGATGTTGCGTACACGGGGCAAGGGCGAAAGTGCGCCCTGAACGGCGTGGGCGGGCAGCGAGGCGGTGCGGAGTGGGCTGTTCATCGCACCATTGTCCCTTGGCGCGGCCGCTCCCCGCCAGCGCCACGGGATCCCGTCCCCTTGCGGCAAGCCGGTCCGACGCGACCCGCCTCTGCCCGAAACACTCCAGCTCACGCATCGGAGACAGCGGCGGGCGGGATGAGCCGGGATGGGTCGCAGCCCCGGAGCCGTGGGCCTCGCAGCCTCACCAAGGCCCCCTCCCCCCGCCGCTGCACGCACCCTGTCTGTCCATCCGCCGCTGCCGCCGGGGCGACAGGACTGCACGCCCGAAGTTCCCCCCGTTCAGCAAACTCTTGCGTCGCACCCATGACAAAGCCGTTAATACCGTGTTAACTTCCGCCTAGGGCCGCTGTCCGTACGGACTGCAGACCCGACACCGACCATAATGCTCACAGTGGGGAGATACTCGTTCATGCGTATCCTTGCATCGCCTCCGCGCCGTTCGGCGCTCACTCAGGCCACGCTCGCAGCGTTGGCCATGTTCATCGCCACTCCGGTCCTGGCTCAAGACGCCACTCCGGCTCCGACCCAGACCGAGGCGCCTGCCGACGAGGATGACCAGGACGAGGCCAAGGCCCTCGATACCGTCAAGGTCACTGGTTCGCTCATCAGCCGCCAGGGTTTCGACACCATCAACCCGGTGCAGATCATCACGGCCGACACCAGCCGTACCACCGGCCAGTTCGACACGACCTCGATCCTGCAGACCAGCAACGTCGCTGCCGGCTCGACCCAGATCAGCAACCAGTTCTCCGGCTTCGTGATCGAAGGCGGCAACGGCGTGCAGACGCTGTCGCTGCGCGGCCTCGGCGCCAACCGCACGCTGATCCTGCTCGACGGTCGTCGCCCCGGCCCGGCCGGTACCCGCGGCCAGGTCGGTGCCTTCGATCTGAACGTCATCCCCAGCGTCGTTCTGCAGCGCGTCGAGCTGCTGAAGGACGGCGCGGGTTCGATCTACGGTTCCGACGCCGTCGCCGGCGTGGTCAACCTGATCACCCGCAAGAACATCGACCGCACCGAAATCTCGGTGGAAACCGATCTTCCGCAGGAAGACGGCGGCGCCAGCTGGTCGGTTTCCGGGGCCACCGGCTTCAACTTCGACAACGGCTCGATCGTTGCCGCGTTCCAGCATTACGACCAGCAGTCGCTCAAGCGCGGCGACCGCGACTTCCTGAGCTGCTCGCAGGATCTGGTTCGCGATGCCAACGGCAATCTCATCGACCGCCAGGATCGCTCCATCCTCCGCGGCACCGATCTCGCCGGCTGCAACAACCTGTACCACAACACCGTGATCGCCGGTTCGCGCCGCTGGATCCCGTCGCCCGACGGCGTCACCGTCGGCCCGATCCCCGGCTACCGTCCGCGCGCCAACGCCAACGCCTCCGGCGGCAACCCCGCCTTCTACGAAGACGTCCTGAACGCCAAGTTCATCGATCAGGCCGACATCTTCGCCTCCCAGGAGCGTACCAGCCTGTTCGCGTCCGCCGATTTCTCGCTCGGCGAGATCGACTGGAACGGCCAGTTCCTGTACACCAACCGCAAGACCGAGTCGCGCGGCTTCCGCCAGTTCTTCCCGGTCATCAGCGGCGCTCCCTTCGGCACGACCTTCGCCCAGCCGGTGCTGCCGTTCCGCTCGAACCAGGACGTCGAAGTCGACTACTACTACCTGTCGTCGAGCTTCTCAGGAGGCTTCGGTGCGGAGTCGAGCTGGGGCTGGCGCTTCGACACCACCTACTCGCGTTCCGACGGCGACTACACCGTGCTGTCGATCGACACCGACCGTACCGGCGACCTGTTCCAGGATCGCGACGGTGGCGGCGCTCCGGTCAACTACTTCGACCCGCGCTTCCTCAACGGCTCGGCGATGGACGGCCTGGAGGCCGCCATTGGCGTGCGTCACACCGGCAACACCGAGTACACCCAGTTCGTTGCGCAGGGTGTCGTGAACGGTGAGCTGTTCGAACTGCCGGGCGGCACCGCTGCTGCGGCGTTCGGCGCCGAGTTCCGCCGCATCTCGATCGACGACAACCCGAGCGACATCGAGCGCGGCGGCGGCCTGTGGGGCCAGAGCTCCGCGACCGGCACCGAAGGCAAGGATTACATCAACGAAATCTTCGGCGAAATCGAACTGCCGGTGCTCGGCGGCCTTCCGGCCATCGAACAGCTGACCTTCAACGCCTCGGCGCGTCTGTTCAAGTACGACACCGTGGCCGATTCGGACTACGTCTGGAAGGTCGGCATGGGCTGGCAGATCATCCCGCAGCTGCGTCTGCGCGCCACCAACGGCACCTCGTACCGCGCTCCGGGCCTGTATGAGCTGTTCCTGGGCGACCAGACCGGCTTCCTGGGCCAGCTGGCCGTCGATCCCTGCATCGACTGGGGCAACAGCACCAACCCGAACATCCGCGCCAACTGCGCCGCAGAAGGCATTCCGGACGACTACAACGGCGCTGGATCCTCCGCGACCGTCATCACCGGTGGCGGCCTGGGCGTGGTCAAGCCGGAAACCTCCAAGTCGTTCACCACCGGCCTGGTGTTCACCCCGGGCTTCGCCAACCTGAGCGCTTCGCTGGATTACTTCCGTATCGAAGTGAACGATCAGATCGACCAGCTCGGCGGCGGTGCGATCGTCGGCAGCTGCTACGCTCTGCCGGTGTTCCCGAACAACTTCTGCAACCTGTTCACCCGCGCCGATGCGACTGCGGTCAATCCGTACAACATCCTCGAGGTCCGCGACTCGTACATCAACATCAACAAGCAGTTGGTGCGCGGCTACGACCTCAACGTGACCTGGGAAGGCGAGTTCAGCTTCGGCAAGCTCGCGATCGAATCGCAGTTCACGAAGACGATCGAGGACGTTGAACTGCTGTTCGACAGCGCCGAAGCCAGCGGTTTCGCCAACAACGACCTGAACGGCCTCATCAGCCGTCCGAAGCTGGTCGGCAGCATCCGTACCGCCTACACCCGTGGTGACTTCACCTACACCTGGGGCATGCGCTACGTCGACGAGACCGAGAACTTCGAGTTCGTCACCCCGGCCACCTACTTCGGCAACGTCGGCCCGGTCTACGACAACGTGGCCGAGTCGCGCCTGTACCACAGTCTGTCGGTGTTCTACCGCTCGGCCGACTGGGATCTGCTGGTCGGTCTCGACAACGTGTTCGACCGCGATCCGCCGAAGATCTCGACCGGCGTGGGCTCCAGCCGTTACGGCAACACCCCGGCGTTCGCGACCCAGTACGACTGGTTCGGCCGTTCGCTGTTCGCCCGCTTCAACTATCGCTTCTGATCCTCACCGTTCAGAGTCGACGCTGAAGTGAAGAAACGGCCGGGGCAACCCGGCCGTTTTCTTTTGCGGGCATGCGCATCTGCGACGGTTGCCCTTGAAAAACTGCTGCATACCGCTCCTGCCACACATGCCTTCCTGCACATGTCCCGCCCCGAAGGTGCGCCATAATGGGAATTCCATGCCTTGAAGAGTGCCACTCCATGCGACTGATTGCCCTATCCTCGCTCGCCTGCGCCGCCATCGCGCTCAGCGGCGGCGTCGCCGCACGCGACCCCATCTCGATCGATGCCCTCTCGCGGATGCCGGAAATCCAGTCCATCTCGATGAGCAGCGACGGCAAGCGCATCGTCGCCCTGATCGGAAAGGCCGGCGCGAAGGAGTTCGACACGTCCCTGGCGACCTGGGATCTGGACAATCTCGACAAGGGCCCCAAGGTCACCGCCTCCGGTGATCGCATGAAGTTCATCCAGGCCTCTGCTTTGAAGTCGAACCATCTGTTCGTCGTGGGTCGCCAGGAATGGACCGGCCCCATCGGCGACTGCGGCGGCGAAGGCCAGTCGGTTGGCACCACAAAGACCTTCGTCACCAAGGTCTACCTGTCCGATGGCTCGCAAGGTGAATTCGAGGAGGCCTTCGCCGGCAAGCGTCGGCCGACCGGCGTGAGCGATGCCACCCAGCGCTGTTTCGAACTCTTCGGCACCGCGCAACTGGTCAATCCGCTGCCGCTCGACCCCGATCATGTGATCATCCAGCAGACGAACATCGAGACCTTCCGCGGCGATTATTACCGTTACAACCTCAAGACCAAGAAGACCGAACTGCTGTTCCGCGCCACGGGCCGCACCTCCCCCGCACTATTCGACCCGCGTACCGGCGATGTACTGGTACGCAGCGATCTGGACAACAGCGAAGGCGCCTTCGAATCGCGCTACTACTTCCGCGATGCCGACACCGGCGAGTTCGTGCTGCACGACAACCTCAACAGCAAGATCAAGGACCGCTATCAGCTGGATTTCATCGGCCGCGACGAGAAGACCGGCAAGTTCTACGTACTGACGGACAAGTTCTCTGATCAGGTCCAGGCATGGATGTACGACCCCAAGACACGCAAGTTCGACGAGCAGCCGCTGCTCGCGCACCCGACGTTTTCGATCATGAACCTGATCCTCGGCACCCGCCCGAGCGATTTCAATCAGGTGCTCGGCTTCACTGTGGGCGGGATGACCATGGAGACAACCTGGATCGAACCGGGTTTGGCCGCGATCCATGAAGGCCTCAAGAAGGCCTATCCGGGCCAGGACGTGGATATCGTCAACTACACCGACGATCGCAGCAAAGTGCTGTTCAGCACCGAAAGCCCGCGTCATCCCACCCGCTATTTCCTGTTGGTCGATGGCCGTCAGGCCCTGCCCCTGGGCGCCAGCCGCTCCGGCATCGACGCCGATTCCATCGGCGAACAGCGCTGGGTCACCTATCCGGCACGCGACGGCCTGCAGATTCCCGGCATTCTCGACCTGCCCGCAGGCTGGACGCCCGCTCGGGGCCCGCTGCCTACCATCATCCACCCGCACGGTGGCCCCTGGTCGCGCGACGTAGGCGGCTGGGACGGTTCGGGCTGGGTGCCCTTCCTGACCTCGCGTGGTTACGCGGTCCTGCGCCCGCAGTATCGCGGCTCGACCGGCCTCGGCCGCAAACTCTGGCTGGCCGGCGACGCCGAGTGGGGCCAGAAGATGCAGGACGACAAGGACGATGGCGCGGCCTGGCTCGTCAAGCAGGGCATCGCGGACCCGAAGCGCATCGCGATCATGGGCTATTCCTACGGCGGCTTCGCCGCCGCAGCGGCTGTCGTCCGTCCGAACAGCCCCTACGCCTGTGCCATCTCCGGCGCCCCGGTCACCAACCTCGGGCGCCTCGGCAACAACTGGAGCGAGAACCGGCTGCAGCGCATCATCCAGGGCCGCACAGTGACCGGCATGGATCCGATGAAGAACACCGACAAGGCCAACATCCCGGTGCTGCTGTTCGTCGGCGACCGCGACGTGCGCACGCCCGCCTGGCACGCCCAGGATTTCTACAACGCAGTGAAGGGCAAGGTGCCGGCGAAGTTCGAACTTATCGCCGACCAGCCGCACAGCTTCCCGTGGTATCCGCGCCATCTGCAGCGCAGCATGGAGCTGATGGGCGATTTCCTCGCCAACGAGTGCGGCATGGGTGCAGGCGGCACGAAGACGACGGCGAGCCTGTCGCCCTCGAACTGAGTACCCACGCATCCGCACCACGAACGCCCGGCCTTGTGCCGGGCGTTTCGTTTCCGAGAGAGGAAGCGTCTTGATGCGTGCGAGCAATTCACGCGCAGAGAGAGCCGCCGCGCGGGCGAAGTCGTGTTTTCGGACACCGTGCCCTTTCCCTCGACCGACGGCCTCTACAAACAGCAGCCGCATCTGCGCGTTTCCATCGGCCTGAAATCGTCAAACATCCTGCATCCGCAGTCGATTTCGGTGAAAATGAGCACTCGCCCATAGGATGGATGCACAGATGCGCCTCAACCGTTTTGTCTGCCTGAGTCTGGCCGCGATCGCCGTGTCTGGCGCAGCTGCGGCACGCGACCCGATTTCGATCGATGCGCTGTCCCGCATGCCCGAGATCCACTCCATTTCGATGAGCAGCGACGGCAAGCGCATTGTCGCCCTGATCGGCAGATCCGATGCCCGCGAGTTCGATACTTCGCTGGCCACCTGGAACCTCGACGAGCTCGAGAAGGGGCCTACGGTCACTGCCTCCGGCAAGGACATGAAGTTCGTCGAAGCGTCGGCGCTCAAATCCAATCATGTCCTGATCGTCGGTCGCCAGGAATGGACTGGCGGCATCGGAAGCTGCGGCGGCGAGGGCCAATCCCGCGGCAGCACCAAAACATTCGTGACCAAGATCTATCTCTCGGATGGATCACAAAGCGAGTTCGAGGAAGCCTTTGTCGACAAGCGGCAGCAGGCATGGGCTTGGGAGCGAGGAACAGGACCACAGCGCTGCCTCGAACTGTTCAGCACTGCCAGCCTGGTGAACAACTTGCCGTTGGATCCGGACAAGGTGGTGATCGAACAGATCGACAAGAGCAGCCTGGACAGCGCTTACTTCCTGTACAACCTCAAGACCACGAAGACTGAGCTGCTGTTCCGCGATACGGGCCGGACTTCTCCCGCACTGTTCGACCCACGCAGCGGCAAAGTACTGGTCCGCAGGGACGTCGAAGCCGGCGGCGGCACTTTCGAGACGCGCTTCTTTTTCCTGGACGAGGCGACTGGGGATTTCGTCCTGCACGAGAATCTGAATCACAAGATCGATGACCGCTACGTCCTGGATGTTGTCGGCCGGGATGAAAAATCCGGCAAATTCTACATGCTGACGGACAAGTTCTCGGATCAGGTCCAAGCATGGATGTACGACCCGAAAACGCGCGCATTCGATGGAGAAGCCCTGGTCGCCCACCCGAGCTTTTCCATAGCGAGCATCATGCTCGGAAGGCATCCAAGCGACTTCAACCAGGTCCTTGGTTTTCGCGTTGGCGCCATGACGCTGGAAACGACCTGGGTGGAGCCGCGTCTGGCCGGCATCCATGCAGGCCTCAAGAAGGCCTATCCCGGCCAGCAGATCGACGTGCTCGATTACACCGATGATCGCAGCAAAGTGTTGTTCAGCACCGAAAGCCCGCGTCATCCCACCCGCTATTTCCTGCTGGTCGACGGTCGCCAGGCATTGCCGCTGGGGGTGAGCCGCTCGGGCATCGACTCCGATTCCATCGGCGAACAGCGCTGGGTCACCTACCCCGCCCGCGACGGCCTGCAGATCCCGGGCATTCTCGACCTGCCTGCCGGCTGGACGCCTGCGCAAGGTCCCCTGCCCACGGTCATCCACCCGCATGGCGGCCCGTGGGGCCGCGACTTCGGCGGCTGGGACATGTCCGGGTGGGTCCCGTTCTTCACCTCACGCGGCTATGCCGTGCTGCGCCCGCAGTATCGTGGCACCCAGGGCCTCGGCCGCAAGCTGTGGCTCGCAGGCGACGCCGAGTGGGGCCAGAAGATGCAGGACGACAAGGACGACGGCGCCGCCTGGCTGGTCAAGCAGGGCATCGCCGACCCGAAGCGCATCGCGATCATGGGCTATTCCTACGGTGGATTTGCCGCCGCCGCGGCTGTCGTCCGTCCGAACAGCCCCTACGTCTGTGCCATTTCCGGTGCTCCGGTCACCAACCTCGGCCGCCTCGGCAACAATTGGAGCGAGAACCGCCTCCAGCGCATCTATCAAGGCAAGACCGTCAAGGGCATGGATCCGATGAAGAACACGGACAAGGCCAACATCCCGGTGCTGCTGTTCGTCGGCGACCGCGACGTGCGCACGCCCGCGTGGCATGCGCAGGATTTCTACAACGCGGTGAAGGGCAAGGTGCCGGCCAAGTTCGAGCTGATTCCCGACCAGCCGCACAGCTTCCCGTGGTATCCCCGCCACGCGCAGCGCGGCATGGAGCTGATGGACGATTTCCTCGCCAACGAGTGCGGCCTGGGCGCCGGCGGCACGAAGACGACGGCGAGCCTGTCGGCCTCGAACTGAGTTCCCGCACATCCGCATCACGAACGCCCGGCCTTGTGCCGGGCGTTTCGTTTCCGAGCGTCTCTGCGCGTCCGCGGTGCTTGAATGGCACGGTGACGTGGCATCCTGCCAAGGCTGGCCTGTCGGTTGGGCTCCATGCCGATCACGGCCATCGCCACTATATCTACCCGTCGCACGCCTGGTCATCGCCCCACCCGATTCCGAACACCATGCCCATTGCCCTCCGCATCCTGCCCGGCCTGGATGGCACCGGCCGCCTCAGCGCCGCTTTTCTGGAAGCGCTGAGGATGCAGGGCGTGGACGACGCATCGGCGATCGGCTATCCCGTTGATCGCTGCCTCAACCATGCCGCCCTTGCCGACCACGCGCGCGGCCTGCTGCCGGCAGACCGGCCGTTCGCACTGCTGGCGGAATCGTTCTCCTGGCCGATCGGTCTTGCGATCGCCGCGGACTCACCGCCCGGCCTGTGCGCATTGATCCTCTCCACCACCTTCGCCCGCGCGCCCCTGCCTGGGTGCGCGCCATTGGCGCCGTTGCTGCGCTTCGCGCCCGTGCATTCGGCACCGGATGCGCTGCTGTCCGCGCTGCTGCTGGGACGCTGGAGCACGCCCGCGCTGCGCGACGCGTTGCGCGACACCCTGCGCCAGGTCGACGCCGATGTGCTCCGCGACCGTGCGGCGCGAAGCCTGCGCGTCGACCATCGCGCGTACCTGGCGCGCATCAGGACCCCCACGCTGGTGCTGGAGGCGCGACACGACCGGCTGCTGTCAGCAGCGTCGAGCGCGGCTCTGGCCGCAGGCATCGGCACTGCGCACCACGTGCGTATCGACGGGCCACATCTGCTGCTGCAGACTCGCGCAGACGCCTGCGCGCTGGAGGTCGCGACCTTCATCGCCGGACTGCGCACGGGCGTAGCTCGGCCGTGAAACGAATGCCGTGCGCGAGCAGAAGCCGACAGGCTCGATGCATCTCCGACATGCGCCTGCCCCGCCCTCGCTGCTAGGCTGGACGGCCTCCACATCGCATATCGACAGACCGGAGCCCGCGATGCCGCACACCGTCGTCTCCCACCCCGTCGTCGCCCACAAGCTGTCGCTGCTGCGCGACGCGGGCACCGGCCCCGCGTTGTTCCGCCAGGTGGTCGGCGAGATCGCCACGCTGCTGGCCTACGAGGCCACGCGCGATCTGTCGCTGTCCCCGCGCCGCATCGACACCTGGGCCGGGCCGCTGGACGCGCCGCACTGCGATGCGGCGCAGATCACGCTGGTGCCGATCCTGCGCGCGGGGTTGGGCTTCCTGCCCGGCGTGCAGGTGCTGCTGCCCAACGCGCCGGTCAGCGTGATCGGCCTGCGCCGCGACGAAGACACCTTGCAGCCGCATGCCTATTACCAGCGCTTCGTCGAGGACATCGCCGGCCGCACCGCGCTGCTGATCGATCCCATGTTGGCGACCGGCGGCAGCGCGATCGCCGCCGTCGATGCACTCAAGGCGGCGGGGGCGGCTCGGGTGAAAGCCGTCTTCCTCGTATGCGCGCCCGAAGGCCTGCGCGCGCTCGAAGCCGCGCATCCGGATGTGGAAACATGGACCGCGGCGGTGGACGACCGCCTCAACGAGCGCGGCTACATCCTGCCCGGCCTGGGCGATGCCGGCGACCGGATCTTCGGCACGCCGGCGTAGGCCGGCTTGGCCCGGCGGGGGCAGGTCACTCCGGCGAATAGTGGGTGTCCTGGTCTTGGATCGGATCAGACAGAGCGGAAAATCACCGAATTAGAGCCCAGAAGGCTCTGAGGCTAGTGGGAAAAAGGACACCTGGGAAAGAGGACACCCACATTTCACGAAATCCCTACCCCACTTCACGAACTTTCCCGACAGACAAGGCGCAGGCCTGAGCGCACGCTGGGACCATGGCCCAGCCCCGTGCACAACTCGTCCCGCCAGGAGCCGCCGGCATCTACCATTGCGTCCAGCGATGCGTACGCCGTGCCTTCCTTTGCGGTGTGGATAACCTCACGGGCCACAGCTTCGAGCATCGCAAGATCTGGATCGAAGAACGACTGAAGCTGCTCTGTGAGTGCTTCGCTGTGTCCATCCACGCCTACGCTGTGATGAGCAATCACCTGCACCTGGTCGTACAACTGGCGCCCGAGGCGGTCGCCGGCTGGGCAGACGAGGAGGTGGCAGCTCGCTGTGTACGCCTGTTTCCGCCAAGAGAAGATTCTGATGCCGCATTGTGGTCGAAAATGCAAGGCTTGGTGGCGAACACCGACCGGCTCCAGCTGATCCGAAGCCGGCTATCGAATCTCTCCTGGCTGATGCGTTGCCTAGCCGAACCCATCGCCCGGCGCGCGAACCGCGACGATGGTTGCAAGGGCCGCTTCTGGGAAGGCCGCTTCAAGGCCCAGCGGCTATGCGACGAACGAGCGTTGTTGGCCGCGATGGCCTATGTCGACCTGAACCCCGTACGCGCCGGCATCGCGCAGCGCCTGCAAGATTCTGCACACACAAGCGTGGTCACCCGCATGCAGCGAGCCAGCTGCGTCGATCAAGCCTTGAACGCGCCCATCGGCCCTATCCTGGGAATACGGCAACCGGCGCTTGGCATCACCACAGCCGATTACTTGCAGCTTCTGGACTCGACCGGCCTGCAGCTTGCTCCCGGCAAACGGGACCATATCACCGGTCCGGCCCCGCATTGCCTGCAGAAGATCGACAACAGCCATGACCGATGGACGACCCGCGTACGCGCAATCGGCAGCGGGTACTGGCGCGTGGTCGGCAGTGCTGAGGACCTGATCGAACTGGCGATACAGATCGGACAGCACTGGCTGAAGGGGCTGAGGCTCGCCAAGCGATTGGGCTGACCGACATCAGGCAGTAGATCGAAGCCCTTTCGGGAGGATTGGGCGTGCTCGTTCGATGAAAAAGCGGATCAGCCAGAGCGATAAATCAACGGATTGGAGCCCAGAAGGCTCTGAGGCAGAGCAACTGCGCCCTGCCTCAGCAAATAGTGGGTGTCCCGGTTCGGTTGGTTGTCTGGAACAGGAAAACTGCGCCCTGTTCCAGCGAATTGTGGGTGTCCCGGTTGTCCCCGCCAAACGTGTACACTGGGTGTCTTTTTTTCTAATCTCCCGTTCCTCCGATCTTTCGGAAGCAGAGCAGCTGGGCCCTGCTCCAGTGAATAGTAGGTGTCCCGCTCTCCGCCGTCAATTAGGCGATCGTATCCTCGAAGTTTTAATATTCTCTATTCGACGCACGAGAAAACTACGCTCATTATTACCACACGAAAAATCACCATAGAATTCCGCTTTAAAAGTGGAGCCAGAAAAATCAGCAGGATTCCGCAGATAGCGAACAACACGATCAACATTAGAATTTTTGCCGATTTCTTTTGGGATAATCAGCCTTATCTTTGGCCCAGAAAGTCCAATGGAATCAGCTAGCCAGAATTTATTTTCGCCTCGGATCGCATAAGCCTCAACCCTGACCATTTTTTCAGAAACGCATGGCGCTGATTTCACCAGAAAACGAACAGACCTTGTAAAAAATAGGTCAACCCTATCGTCACGGCAAGCATTAACATCAGCAATGCCCGCTAGCACCAAGAGAAATACAAGGCAAAAAATCTTCATTTGCATTTCGAATTTCCTTTGCACCATTCAACTACAGAGCCCCACATCCTATTGGCAATCGCTGTTGAATCATAGCCGCCTCTACGAGTCCACATCCCCGACGGCTCATCTTTATTGAACGATTTGTAGATCATAGCGCCGGCCGTGTACGCCCTCAACTCTAATGAAATATTTTGGGCCAACGAATTTGGCATCCCAAAACGCTTTATACCCACAACATGATCCCCCTCATGAGCCGCCCAACTTGCAATTTCAATGCGACTTGGGGCCTCGATATTCGTTGGACCTAGATGAAACTTGACCAGTATAACGCCATCAATTTCGACTACACTCGCACCAGCGAGGGACGGATCATGATCAACCTGGATCTCGACGCCATTCTCTTCCCAAGCCAGTCCGTACGCTTCGTTAATCCTAGCTAGAACTTGCTTCTCAATGGATGCTGGAGCCGCATTGGCCTCAGCAGCTCTAATATCAGCCATTGCCTGATCAATTGTTGCACAGTCATCCGGACCGGCCCTGCAAACGTATTTTCCATCCGGATCAACAAAATTATATGGATTATTATTCGCATACCAATACCGATTGAAGTTGGCGCCCGTTCCGCTATTTGCCACCACCGGATCCACCGACAAAAACCGCCCAATCGACTGATCGTAATACCGCTGCTGCATATACGTCAGCCCGGTCAGTCCATCCATCACATGCCCGGTATACCCGATGCCGTTGTGGCCGGGCTTGCCGATGATCGCGCCCCACGGCTCGTAGTCCATGCGCTCGATCACTTGGCCGGAGGCATCGGTCACCGCCACCGGGCTGCCAAGGGCGTCGGTGTGCTGGTATTTGACCGCGGTCGAGACGCCCCACTTGTTCTCGCGCGTGGCGATCACGCTGCCGGCGAGGTAGATGTTGTCCTTCGCTGTGGTGGGGGCACTGTGGTGGTCCTCTTCGTACACCACCTGACCGGATTGGCTGTACATCGACAAGTATAAACTTCCATCCGGTTTGTCCGCTGTCGACCAGCGCCAGCTCAAGACCCTTCGCCCGAGACCGTCATAGCGATACGCCTCTTTGCCATCGACCGAACGCAGGCGATTGCCAAAATCGAAACGATGGATGAGGCCGTTCTTGTTATGCAGATTACCCTGCGGATCGTAATCCAGACCCACCACCGTCGCGCCCGCCGTGTTGCGGATGTTGGTCAGGCGGTTGTTGGCGTCGTAGATGTAGTCGGCATAGTCCTTGACGCCGGCTAGCTTCCACGACTTCAGGTTGTCCAGCGCGTCGTAGGTGAAGCGGTGCCAATGATCGCCGCCGAAACGGACCGATCCCGCATCGGTCAGGCGATCCAGCGCGTCGTACTGCATCCACCGGCTGAACTGCTCGCCGCGACCATGGTCCGCGATGTGCGATACGTTGCCGTTATTGTCGTAGAAATAACCCAGATCCAACGCGCCCCCACTGGAGGTGGTGCGGCTCGGCAACTGCCGCGCATTCTGGTGCATCGTGTGCACGATGCCGTTGCCGTAGGCGAACTGCTTCAGCGCGCCGTTGGGGTAATACTGCGCCCCGCTGGCATAGGTGCCGGCCTTGGTCGCCTGCCCGAGCGCATTGGGTGCGTAGTCCACCACCAGCCCGGTCGGATAGGTCTGGTGCGACAGGTTGCCCAGCGCGTCGTAGGCATAGCCCAGGCTCCAGGTATACCAGTTGGGCTGGCTGACGGATTCGCCGGTCAGCAGGCGGCGCTTGTTGTAGGTGTAGGCGGTGATGACGCGAGTGCCGCCGGTGTCCGAGACATGCGTGTTGTAGGCGGTGACCGTGGCGGGCAGGCCGTCGGCGGTGTATGTCCACTCCTGGTTCCCGCGGCCATCCGGGAAGACAAGATTCGTCAGGCGGTTTCGCGGATCATGACTCCGACTCACCAATCGGCCCGAACTGCCTGCTTCCGCATGGCTGCAGGTGCTGAGCGATGCATACGATCCGCCCGTCAGACCAGTGGCGGACCAGCTGAGATTGTCGGCAGCATCGTAATACATCACCGTCGCACCGGTTTCCGGCTCGATGGTCTTGCATAGCTGCCCATGACCGTCATACACATATTGGCGGGCCACACTCAACGTGTTGGCGGCATTGCGCTGCTTGAGCTGCAGCGGCCAGCCGAACTGCGGATGCCGGGCGATCTCGACCACCTTGTTTTCCGGCTGCACGCTGGCGATGGGAAAATCGTAGGTCGGCGTATCCCAGGCCATGAAGCTGGTGACCGTCTGATGGCCTTTGGGGTTGGTGACGCGGGTCTGCAGGCCGCTCAGATATTCGGTGATGGTCGCTAGGACGTTGTGCTCGCTGTCCTGCTCGACGCGGGTAACGCGGCCGAGCGCATCGTAGAACGTGCGCGTGCCGACTGCGGCAGGCGTGGTCACGTTTGAAGGGTAGGACTGGAACTTGACCCGTCCGTTCTCGTCGTAGGCCATGCTGGTCGAGCGCAGCGTGGCGTTCTGATTGGAGGCGTCGTACTCGTGAACCAGCACCGGCCTCCACATGGCGTCATAGTAAGTGAACTTGCGATAGTTGCCCTGCGAGACGGTGTGCAGCCACTGCCCTTGACTGACGCCCGGAGGAAACCAGCCATTGGGCGGGACCGGTACGAACGAGGAGAACCGCACATTCCAGGTTGAGTTGTCGCAGGCCCCCGACTGAGTTTCCGATGGAAATGTCACGCTGGAGGTGCGGCCCATCGGGTCGTGGGTGTAGCAGGTCTTCGCCCCCGTCTCGTCGGTGACGGACGTGATCCAGCCGTTCTGGTCGACAGTCGCCGACTGCGACGTGGCCGGAGTGCCCGGATACTGGATCGAGCGCGGCACGCCGCGATAGTAATCGCGGAGCGTGACGACATGGCCCCTGCCGTCCTTCACGGTCTTGAGCTGACCATCCGGCCAGTAAGCGAGGCTGTACTTCAGTTTCGAGCCGAAACCATAGACCCGTTCGGGCAAGGCCTGAGCGTTGTAGTCGACACTGGACAGCACCTGTCCCGTGTTGACGCTCGTGGTCGTTCTGGGCTGGGACAGCACCCACAACGCCGTATCGTGGTGGTAAGTGAAGGATTCCGACTTGCTGTTGACGCCGTTGCCGCCGACGGTGGCCGTGGGCTGCGCGAAGTTGTCGAAAGACAGATGCTCGCGGAAAAACGTCATCCCGGAATATTCGGTGGTTTCGCGCTTGACCGGGCGCACCTTGACCGAATTCGGGTCGCCCAGCCCACCGAGCAGGCGGCCGTACACGCCGTGGAACGGCTGCTGCGCCGCTTCGGCATCGGTCATGTACTGGAAGGTCTGCGACTGCATGACATTGCCGGCCGTATCCAGCGTCTGCGACTCGAGCCTGCGACCGTCGTTGACTCGATAGAGGATACCGAACCTCTCGCGGGTCTTCGTGCCGTCCGGGTTGGTCACTGTCACCCACTTCGAGGGGGTGCAGGTGGTGCAGGGGTACTGCGGCGGCTCCGTGCGACTGCCCCATAGATATGTATAAACGCCGAGTTGCGCGTATTGGTACTGCCAGGCGGAAGGCTGCGGAATTCCAGGGCCGCTCAACACTTTCGAAGTCAAGCTCATCACATCAAAGAAATAAGGAACATCAAGCCGATACTTTGGCTCTTGGCCATAGCGTGTATCGAAACTCGACTGGACACACTCGGTCGCATGTACGCCGCTGCGGTAATGGCGTTGATTCGAAAAGCTGAATCTGCCTCGTGCCCCTCCGGGGTGGGTCACTTGAACTTCGTAGGTGTTGTCAAAGCCAGGCGGCTCCCCTTGACACTCGGGGAGCACGGGAAGGCTATCGCCACCGAATGTAGAAGGACGCAAAGTGCCTGAATAGGCATAAACCCAGCGACTGGCATCGGGAAGAACAACCTGGGTCAGATCATGACGATCGCCACCTCGATCCTCATAAACGAAACTCCATGAGCGATTTGCGCTAGCGGCCGACACCAGACGACTACCCGCATACGTAAGCAGGATTTCGCGACCATCGCTCGACCAGATCCTAGTCGGATGGCCGCTGCCGTTGTACTCGTACTGCACCCAATTTCCAAAGCGATCCTCGATCTTGCTGGCGAGGACGTAATATTGATTGCGCAGATAAATCAGCTCCCGCTCAGTCAAGGTGTTGAAACCGATGGAGGCAACATACTCTTCATACTGCTGGGGAGGAGGAGTCGCTACACTCGTCTCGTCCATAGGGTCGTACGAGTAGCCAAAATTACTACCGCCTCCATGCTCTTCAGGCAACGGAGGAACTATTATTGTAGTCAGTAACGACGATGCTTTTCGAACAACGCCCACGTCAAGGTAATAACGCAACCCGGACGCGGTCGTCATGCGGACGCCGCTCCCCGCAAATCCGCTCTTCATCGGAATGCATTCGAACGCGTCTCTCTCGGATGTCGTCGCCCCGAACTCACCAACGCTCGGGCGCGGCACGCCAGTCTCGAGGCCCAGCATCCTGGTCTGCCCGCGGCCGGGCACATTGATCGTGACGCCCTGCCAGATTTCCCACCGATGGAACTTACCGCCCGACCCGGCCGAAATCCCCGGAATTCCGCCGCCGTAGGTACAGGGCTGCGTCGACCACCCCGTGTCCGCGCCCAGCGTCGCGGTCATGTAGGGCACTTCGATATCCCAATTGCCCAGCCCGCGCAGGCGTGGGTCGTAGGGGAACCGGGTTTCCGGCTCGTTCTCGATGGCCAGCCGTCGCGACAGGCTGACGGGCAAGGCATTGTTCCCGGGAATGTCGATGTCGGTCACCACGAACGAGGTGGACCCGTCGTAGAGACTGACCTGATCGCCGAACAAGCTGTCGCTGAGGGCGCCCACCTGTGCGGAGGCGTCGGTGCGCTTGCGGTAGTCGAAATAGGGATCCACGCCCGCACTGGTCGCGCGAGCCTCATGCATCGACAGGACGCAGAGCATGGAGGCGGCGATGCCCAGCATGCGGAGGGAGCCGATGGCCTTGCTAAAGCCCTTCGGGGAAACGGGAAAAAGAGGGGTAACATCCATGAGAAATGCGCTGTGTTGTGTAAGCTGTGGGTTGGGTCGGATCAGTCTATAGACGATCCGTCTCAGAAATCGATACGACCAGGGCCATCTGCCATCGTCCAAGCATGGGAACCTGCGATACAGGTCGATTGATGATGGCGTGCGCATCACACGCGTGCCGGCGGACTTCGGAACGAGTGACCGCCTGTACCGAATGGTGTCGGCCTTCCAGCGTCAGAACAATCCGCCGAAACGCAGCAGCCCGGCCACCGCCATCGCCGCCAGTGCGATCCAGGTGAACAAGGTCCCGTAGAAGCGGCCGAACGAGATGCCCGATTTGCGCGATAGCCCGCGTGCGTGGAGCAGGCGTCCGGTGAGCAGCAGCGTACCGAAGATCCACAGCCAGATCGCACCCAGGCCGGACAGTTCCAGCAACGCCAGCATCAGCAGCGCGAAGGGCACGTACTCGATGAAATTGCCGTGCACGCGGACCGCGCGTTCCAGGGTGTAGTCGCCGCCGGTGCCGAGGCCGATTTTCGCGGCGCGGCGCTGCGCGACCACGCGCCAGGCGAGCCACAGCATCAGGACGACATGGAGTGCAGCGAACAGCAGGGTGATCCTGGGCATCGGGAATATCCTTGGGTGCGATCGGAAATGGGACGGGAGTTATGAGGAGGAATGCCGTCGCGCCTGCGCTTCGACACACGGACAGGTCGAGCGAGCGTCGCGATCGCGTCGAGCATGTGCCGGACTGCGCCGGGCGCACCGCCGATCAGGACGTCTGCGCCTCCGGCAGCCCACGGGCCTGCAGTGCGGGCACCTCGTGCGCCGTGCCGAAACGGCCCTGCGCATCGCGCACCACCTGCGCGAGGGCGCAGTCGGGGTCGTGCGTGAAGAACAGGTGCACGTCGCGGGCGAGCTTGTCTTCGAGGAACGCGCGCTTCTCGTCGATCAGCAGCTCGGGGTTGCGGTCGTAGCCCATGGTGATCGGCACGTGCACCCAGGGCCGGCCGGGGATGAGATCGGCGCAGAACACCACACCGCCGTGCGCGTCGCTCTGGTCGTGCGGGTTGCCATGCACGGGCCCGACGATCTCCGCCAGCATCAGGCCCGGCGTATGCCCGTCGCTGTAGTGGAAGCGCACGGCGGACCCGAGCGCGTCGCAATGCGAGCCGTCGACGATCTGCAGCCGGCCGCTGGCACGCAGCAGGTCGGGCAGTTCGGGAATGAAGCTGGCGCGGTCGCGCGGGTGCGGCGCCTGCGCGCGCTCCCAGCAGCCGGCGCTGACCACATACGTCGCATTGGGGAACAGCAGCGAGGGCGCTCTGCCCTCCTCCCACGGCGCAAGCAGGCCGCCGGCATGATCGAAATGCAGATGGGACAGCACCACCACATCGATGTCTTCATGGCCGAAGCCGGCCTCGCGCAGCGAATCCAGCAGCACGTGCCGGTCCTCGACCACGCCGTAGCGCTCGCGCATCCTGGGTGCGAAGAACGCACCGATGCCGGTCTCGAACAGGACGGTCTTGCCCGCGAGCGGGCTGGCGAGCAGTGCGCGGCAGGCCAGCGGCACGCGGTTCTGCGCGTCCGGCTGCAGCCAGCGCGCCCAGAGCGCGCGCGGGGCGTTGCCGAACATCGCGCCGCCGTCGAGCATCTGCGAATTGCCGAGGATGGACCAGAGTTTCATGACCGGACTCCTACGGGCCGCGATGGCCGCATGGGCGAGGCCGTCAAGTATCGCAGGGGGCGGCGCCGGGACGCACGCGTTCGAAGATCTGCTCCTCGCAGGCTTCGCCCTTGCTGACCACGCCGCGCAGGCCGCAGTGGTGCAGGCCGGCCGCTTCCAGCATGCGCAGGCAAGGCAGGTTGCGCACATCGGCCGCGGCGCGGATGCGCTCGACGCCCGCATGCGCGAAGAGCAGCTCGCACAGCGTCGCGATGGCCCACCGCCCCACCCCGCGCCCCTGCGCCGCAGGCGCGACGCTGATGCCCAGCTCCGCCGCGCGCGCGTCGGGGAACAGCCAAATGCCGACATCGCCCAGCAGCCGGTCGTTGGCGGCATCGGCCACGCCGATCTGGCGCCAGGTACCCGCCGGCTGCGGCGATGCCCAGGCCTGTGACTGGAGGAATGCGAGTGCCGTGGTCGCGTCCATCGGCATCCAGCCCTGATAACGCGCGACCTCGGGGTCAGAACGCCAGACCAGAAACGCGTCCAGGTCGGTCGGCCGCAGCGTGCGCAGGCGCAGGCCATCCGCTTCCCAGGGCAGGACGCGCAGCCAGTCGCGGGCGACAGGAGCGGCGGGGGGAGAGGAAGTGTCCATCGACGCAGTCTGCCTCAAGGGCCCTGCGACAGGCGCGGTTGCCCGCAGGGCCGCCTCGACCGCCTTCACAGGCATCCACATGAACCCCGTGGGTGCCCACGGCCAGCCCACACGTGTTCAGCTTGAGAGTGCCGGGCCAAAACCGTACAATTTTGGTCCTGTTTCCAGCCGCCGACACCCGCCCGGTGTCGCACATCGCATGCTCCGCATCACCCGCCTGACCGACTACGCGACTGTCGCGCTCACCGTTCTGGCCTGCGAGCAGGCCTCGGTGCTGAGCGCCAGCGCCCTGGCCGAGCGCACCGGGCTGGAAGCGTCCACCGTGGCCAAGGTGCTGAAACCGCTGGCCCAGGCCGGCCTGGTGCAGGCCTACCGCGGCGCCACCGGCGGCTACCGCCTCGCGCGTGCGCCGCAGGAGATCGGCCTGGTCGAGATCCTCGAAGCGATGGAAGGCCCGCTGGCGATGACCGAGTGCAGCATCCACGACGGCCAGTGCGGCCTGGAGCAGGACTGCCGCGTCCGGCCCAACTGGCGGCGGATCAACGACGTCGTGATGGAGGCACTGCGCAGCGTGAGCCTCGCCGACCTTTGTCGCTCGCCCGCCATCGCCGACCCGCGCGCCATCCCGCTTGCGCTGCACGTCGAATAAGCCACACCGCCGCTTTCCCGGGCACCCTCTCCCGAGCCGTCTGCCATGACCAGCACCCCGCAAAACGCCGAGATCATCGAACAGCTGGGCCGACGCTATGCCGCCGGCTTCGTCACCGACATCGAGACCGACACCCTGCCGCCGGGCCTCGACGAGAACGTGATCCGCTTCCTGTCGGCGAAGAAGGAAGAACCCGAGTGGATGACCGAATGGCGCCTGGCCGCGTATCGCCACTGGCTGACCATGACTCCGCCGGAATGGGCCAAGCTCGAGATCGCGCCGATCGATTTCCAGGCCATCAGCTATTACGCCGCGCCCAAGGGCCCGAAATACAAGTCGCTGGACGAAGTGCCGCAGGAGCTGCTGGACACCTACGACAAACTCGGCGTGCCGCTGCACGAGCGCGCAAAACTGGCCGGCGTGGCGGTGGACGCGGTGTTCGATTCGGTGAGCGTGGGCACCACCTTCCGCAAGGAGCTGGCCGAGAAGGGCGTGATCTTCTGCTCCATTTCCGAAGCCATGCGCGAGCATCCCGAGCTGGTGCAGAAGTACCTGGGCAGCGTGGTGCCGGTCGGCGACAACTATTTCGCGGCACTGAATTCCGCGGTGTTTTCCGACGGCAGCTTCGTGTTCATCCCGAAGGGCGTGCGCTGCCCGATGGAGCTGAGCACCTACTTCCGCATCAACGCGATGAACACCGGGCAGTTCGAGCGCACGCTGATCATCGCCGAGGAAGGCAGTCATGTGAGCTATCTCGAAGGCTGCACCGCGCCGATGCGCGACGAAAACCAACTGCACGCCGCGGTGGTGGAACTGGTGGCGCTGGACGATGCCGAGATCAAGTATTCGACCGTGCAGAACTGGTACCCCGGCGACGAGGAAGGCCGCGGCGGTATCTACAACTTCGTCACCAAGCGCGGCGAATGCCGCGGCGCGCGCAGCAAGATCAGCTGGACCCAGGTCGAGACCGGTTCGGCCATCACCTGGAAATACCCGTCCTGCGTGCTGATCGGCGACGACTCCACCGGCGAGTTCCACTCGGTCGCGCTCACCCATCATCGCCAGCAGGCCGACACCGGCACCAAGATGATCCACGTCGGCAAGCGCACCAAGTCGAAGATCGTCAGCAAGGGCATCAGCGCCGGCCGCGGCCAGAACACCTACCGCGGCCTGGTGAAAATGGAGCGCGGTGCAGACGGTGCGCGCAACCACACCCAGTGCGACAGCCTGCTGATCGGCAAGCGCTGCGGCGCGCACACCTTCCCGTATGTGGAAGTGAAGAACCCGAGCGCCACGGTCGAACACGAGGCCACCACCTCGAAAATCAGCGACGAACAGCTGTTCTATTGCCGCAGCCGCGGCGTGTCCGAAGAAGACGCGGTGTCGATGATCGTCGACGGCTTCTGCCGCTCGGTGTTCCGCGAACTGCCGATGGAATTCGCGGTGGAAGCGAAGAAACTGCTGGAAGTGTCGCTGGAAGGTTCGGTGGGATGAGCCCTGCCCTCGCCACTCGCGAAACAGCCGGCGTAGGCATCGGCGCAGGCGAAACCGACCTCGCACGCCTGCTCGCGGGCCTCGCACCCGCGCTGGCGCAGCGCCCGCGCGCGATCCTCACGCAGGCGCATGACGCGCCCATGCCCGCAGGTGCGCTCCTCTGGTTCCGCGAGGACGAGGCAGCGACGGTCATCGTGGAGATCGAGGACGACAGCTCGCATCCCGACCAAGCCCGCTGGGCGCAGGTGCAGTTGCGCATCCACTCCAGCCTCGAAGCCGTCGGCATGATGGCGGCCATCTCCACCGCGCTGGCCGAGCGCGGCATCCCGTGCAACGTGGTGTCGGCGTATTTCCACGACCACCTGTTCGTGCCGTGGACACGTCGCGAAGACGCCCTCGCCGCGCTTGCCGCGCTGTCGGCACGGTATGCGCGCGGAACATGTGGCGACGGGGACATGGCATGAGCGTCGCCGACCTCATCGGCACGATCGGCGTGTCGCTGCTGCTGATCGCCTTCGTGCTCAACCAGCGCGAACGGCTCTCGGAGCACTCGCGCGGCTTCCTCGCGATGAATCTCGTCGGCGCCTTGCTGTGCGCGACGTCGGCGTGGATGGTGAAGTTCTACCCGTTCCTGGTGCTGGAAGCCGTGTGGGCACTGGTCGCGCTCTGGGGCCTGCTGCGCTGGTCGGCGCAGCGGCAGCAGCGCGATGAAGGCGGGAGCGCGGCATGACCGGCATTCAGCACGTTGATCGCGCACGGCTTCATCGCGCACCGTCTCGCGCATCCACGGTGCATGCGCAGCCCTTGCGCTCACGTCGCGCACCATGGAATGCCCCGAACTGCCGATGTTCCAAGGCTCCACACACCTCATCTGGCTCGCACTTTTTTTCGCACTTTCCGACCTCAACGCCGGGCGCGAGCGCCTGATCGCCCAGCACGCCATCTGTCCCTGAGACCCTCATGCTCACCATCCAAGACCTCCACGCCAGCATCGCCGGCAAAGACATCCTCAAGGGCCTCTCGCTGGAGGTGAAACCCGGCGAAGTGCACGCGATCATGGGGCCGAACGGCGCCGGCAAATCCACGCTCGGCAATATCCTGTCCGGCCGCGACGGCTACGAAGTGGGCAGCGGCAGCGTGCTGTTCGAAGGCGAGGACCTGCTGGCACTGGAGCCTGAAGAACGCGCCGCCGCCGGCATCTTCCTCGCGTTCCAGTATCCGGTGGAAATCCCCGGCGTCAACAACACCTACTTCCTGCGCAGCGCGCTCAACGCCCAACGCAAGGCGCGCGGCGAGCCGGAACTGGATTCGATGCAGTTCCTCAAGCTGGTGCGCGAGAAGCTGGCGGTGCTGCATCTGAAGGACGAGCTTCTGCACCGCGGCGTGAACGAAGGCTTCAGCGGCGGCGAGAAGAAGCGCAACGAGATCTTCCAGCTGGCGGTGCTCGAACCGAAGCTCGCCATCCTGGACGAGACCGACTCCGGGCTCGACATCGACGCACTCAAGGCCGTGGCCGACGGCGTGAACACCCTGCGCAGCCCCGATCGCGCGTTCATCGTCATCACCCACTACCAGCGCCTGCTCGACTACATCAAGCCCGACGTGGTGCATGTGCTCGCCGACGGCCGCATCGTCGAAAGCGGTGGCCCGGAGCTTGCGCTTGAACTCGAGGCGCACGGCTACGCCTGGATCCGCGACCGCATCGCACCGGAGGCGGCGGCACGATGAGCGCACTGCTCGATTCCTTCGCCACAGCCTTCGATGCGCTTCGGCAACCGGATGCCGCCGGGCTGGGTGCATTCCGGCGCGACACGCTTGAAAACGCACTGCGCGACGGCCTGCCCGGCCCGCGCAGCGAAGCCTGGAAATACACCACGCTGCGCGCGCTGGAGCGGCGCGCCTTCGCACCGGCCGGCGAGGCTGGCGAAGCCGAACGCGAGGCGCTGCGACAGGACCCGCGCATCGACCTCCCCGCCCCGCGCATCGTGTTCGTCAATGGCCGGTTTTCGGCCGAGTGGAGCGATGTCTCGGGCATGCCCGACGGCGTGCAGATCGCTCCGCTGTCGAGCGCACTGCGCGCGGACGATCCGCGCGAGGTCAACATCCTGCAGCGCAGGTACGCGGGTGCGGATTCGGTGTTCGCCGCGTTCAACACCGCACTGGCCGAGGACGGCGCGCTGATCCGCGTCGAGGCGGGCACGGCCTGCGACGCGCCGCTGCACCTGGTGTTCGTGTCGAGCGCGGGCGCCGCGGAGACGGCGACGCATCTGCGTCACCTCATCGACCTGCGCAACGATGCCGCCCTCAGCGTGGTCGAACACCACATCGCGCTCGGCGCGCACCGCGGGCTGGTCAACCACGTCGCGCACGTGCACCTGGGCCAGCGCGCGCGCCTGACGCATGCGCGCGTGCAGGATGAAGCCGCGGGCGCCACCCTGTTCGCACGCACCGATGCCGTGCTGGCGCGCGAGGCGGAGTACCGTCGGCTCGATCTCGAACTCGGCGCGGCGTTGTCACGACACGAACTCAACGTCCGTCTGGAAGGCGAAGGCGCCCGGCTTACCGCCAACGGCGTGCTGCTCGCGGACGGCAAGCGCCATGTCGACACCCGGCTGGCCATCGAGCACATCGCGCGCGACACCGCCTGTTCGCTGATGTGGCGCGGGCTCGGCACGGGACGCGGGCGCGCCGTGTTCCATGGCGGCATCACCATCCGCGAAGGCGCGGACGGCAGCGACGCCGATCTGTCCAACAAGAACCTGCTGCTCTCGGCCGATGCCGAGGTCGACACCCAGCCGGTGCTGGTGATCCACGCAGACGAAGTGAAGGCCGCGCACGGCGCGACTGTTGGGCAGCTCGACCCCACCGCGCTGTTCTACCTGCGCTCGCGCGGCCTGCCGGACGCGCAGGCGCGGGCACTGCTCACCGCCGCGTTCTGTCGGGAAACGCTCGCCGCGATCGACGATGCCCGGTTGCGCGACACGCTCACCGATGTCCTCGACACGCATCTGAACCGGGTCACCGCCGGATGAACGCCACCGCACAGCCCACCCGCGACTGGGACGCCATCCGCGCCGATTTCCCGCTGCTCGCCCGCGAGGTGCACGGCAAGCCGCTGATCTATCTGGACTCAGCCAACACCGGGCAGAAGCCGGCGGCGGTGATCGAAACCGTCGACGGTTTCTATCGCCGTCACAACGCGAATGTGAGCCGCGCGGTGCATGCGCTGGGCACCGAGGCCACCGAGGCCTACGAGGCGTCGCGTGCGAAGCTCGCCGCCTTCCTCAAGGTGCGTGCGGACGAGTTGGTGCTGTGCAGCGGCACCACCTTCGCGATCAATCTGGTGGCCTATTCCTGGGCGCTGCCGCGGCTGAAGGCCGGCGACATCATCCTGGTGAGCCGCATGGAGCATCACGCGAACATCGTGCCCTGGCAGCTGGTGGCCGAGCGCACCGGCGCGACCGTCCGGGTGGCCGAGATCCTGCCCGACGGCACGCTCGACATGCAGGCGCTGCACGCGGCGATGACGCCCGAGGTGAAGCTGCTCGCGCTCACCCACGTCAGCAACGTGCTGGGCACGGTGAACCCGGTGAAGGACATTTGCCGCGAAGCGCGCAAGCGCGGCATCGTCACGGTGATCGACGGCTCGCAGGCCGCGCCGCATAGCGCGCTGGACATCGCCGCCATCGGCTGCGATTTCTACGCCATCACCGGCCACAAGATGTGCGGCCCCACCGGCACCGGCGCGCTGTGGGCGCGGCGCGAGCATCTGGCGGCGATGCCGCCGTTCCTCGGCGGCGGCGAGATGATCAAGGAAGTCAGCTTCGAAGGCACGGTCTTCAACGACCCGCCGCACCGCTTCGAGGCCGGCACGCCCAACATCGCCGGGCACATCGGCCTGGGCGCCGCAGTCGATTATCTGTCCGCGCTCGGCATGGACGAGGTGGAAGCGCGCGAGGCCGAACTGCTGGCGCACGCCGCCGAGGAGCTGCAGCGCGTCGACGGCCTGCGCATCCTCGGCACCGCGCCGGAGAAGGCCGCGGTGATCAGCTTCCTGATCGAAGGCGCACATGCGCACGATCTCGCCACCCTGCTCGACCTGGAAGGCGTCGCGGTGCGCTCCGGCCACCACTGCGCGCACCCGCTGATGCGCTTCTACGGCGTGCCGGCGACCTGCCGCGCCTCGTTCGCGTTCTACAACACGCACGCCGAGATCGAGCGCTTCGTCGCCGCACTGCGCAAGGTACGCGGCCTGCTCGGCTGACGCCTGCCTGGCTGAAGCCCGTCGCGCAGAGACCGACGCCCACTCCATCGCCATCATCACGCCGCCATGACCCAGTTCGCCTATCGCGACGCGACCGAAGCCGACATCCCCGCCCTCATCGCCCTGGTCACCTCGGCCTACCGCGGCGACGCCAGCCGTGTGGGCTGGACCACCGAAGCCGACATCCTCGATGGCCAGCGCATCGACGCGGCCATGCTGCACGAGGACCTGCAGCGCCCGCAAAGCGTGATCCTGCTGGCGGAAGAGACCCGGGACGATACGCCCCCGCGCCTGATCGCCTGCGCGCACATCGCCGTGGAGCACGGCGACGACGATGGCAGCGACGACGGGCGCGATGCCGCGTATTTCGGCATGTTCTCGGTCCGTCCCGAACTGCAGGGCGGCGGCATCGGCCGCATGGTGCTGGACGAGGCCGAGCGCCTCGCGCGCGAGCGCTTCGCCTGCACGCGCATGCGCATGACCGTGATCGACTGCCGCGACGAACTCATCGCCTATTACGAACGCCGCGGCTACCGCCGCACCGGCATCAAGAAACCCTTCCCCTACGGCGACGCGCGCTACGGCCTGCCCAAACGCGACGACCTGCGATTCGAAGTGCTGGAGAAAGATCTGTGAGCGACTGGACCTTCGTCTGCGCCACCTCCGAACTGCTGCCCGGCGAAAAAGCCGTCGCCTGGGCCGACGACACCCCGATCCTGGTGGTCAACCTGGACGGCGAGCTGTACGCCGTCGAAGACCGCTGCACCCACGACGAATTCGAACTCTCCTCCGGCGATGTCGACACCGCCGAAGGCAGCATCACCTGCGTCCTCCACGGCGCCCGCTTCGACCTCCGCGACGGCCGCGCCCTCTGCGCCCCCGCCTACGACCCGGTGGCGAAGTTTCCGGTGAAGATCGAGGATGGCGGGGTGTGGGTGAGGGATGATCGGGAGGGGTGAGGCCTGGGCGGCCAGATTCGGCCAGTAGCGGTCATTCGTCTTTCGTAGGTTGTGTGCTGCGAACCCAACAAAAGCACCCCAATGAAGGAGCTGGGTCTTATGACCCAGCATACGGCCTACACACCCCGTTCAGAGGATCTAGGGCCATTCCTCGGGAACCAATGCGGGTGGCTTAGTCCAAGGTTGCTCAATCAATGCTTCTTGGAACCACTCTTCCCTGAGGTTTGCATGCTCGGTAACAATCAACTGGAAACCGGGAACGTCCTCCTGAGTGAATTTCAGTAACAGCTCGAACAGGCGACGCACTGCATCGAGATCCGCGTCGGCCTCTGTCCGCTGCACCGATCCGTCAGCATCTTTGTAGACCTGCTCTGAGGGAAAATAGACCTGAGTAGGTTGATCGATTAGCAGAAATCGCGGAATTGGGCGACTGTTCTGTGCAGCAAACAGATGAAGCGCGAGCAGTGCCGACAGGTGGTAGGCAAGATGATTCTCTCCTCCGCCAGTTCGTGCCATTGGGACAGGGCGTTCGGGTCTATCAAAGATGATCGTCAGCTGTGGGAGGTTGAGTCGCGCAGGATAAGGAGCAAATTCGGCGTTGAACCTCTGGATGTATCGCGAAACCTGTGCGGATATGCTACTGAGGATGGAAGTCAGGCGTTCATTGCTTTCATCGGCGCCAATCTCCTCCTCAAGCTGCTTGACTTTGTTGTTGAGGCGACGATTCTCGGCTTCCAGCTTGGCAAGATCCTCATTCGGGAGGAGCGTTTCCAAGAACAGGCTGATACGACCGACCACACGTGCAGCTGCGTTGTTGCGAGTGCCCATTTGGGCGATGACTTCGTTGGCCGAGATTGCTGCGGACAACTCTGTTTCTTTCTGCTTGATGTCGCCTGCGATCCCGTCTGCCTTGCCTCTCAGTTCGGCCAGATAGGCTTCGAGCTTGGGGCGCTGGCCGGTAGCGATCCGTAACTCTTTGTCGAGCGATTCCAGTTCTTTGAGTAGCACGGTGGCGACCGGAGACTCCAGTGCTAGGTTTCGCTCACTGAACGGCCACTGCCATTCTCCCGTGCCGGAGCCCTTCGGCAGCGCCTTAATTGAGGCAAGCCGATCTATCTGTTCGGCCGCCTCGTTTTCGTAGCCGCCCGCCCGCTTAGCGAACTGTCGTGCCGCGTCAATCCGAGCCTGAGTATCACGACGATCCTGACGCAGTCGGACCAGCTCTTCCTCCAGAAGCGAGACCCGGCTGCCGTCGTCGTCTGGCGGGGTTTCGGGATTCCACGACAGCGTCAACCTCAGTGCGTCGATGATCCCGTCGGCGTGTGGGTTCTCGTCGGCGCTGCCGATGATCCCGACTGTCTTTGCCTCCGAGTAAAGGCCAATAGCCTGTTCATGGGACGTGTCTACGGCGTCGCGTGCCTGCTCCAGCTTCTTGCTGCTGATCCTTAGGTCGCGCTGCGCCATGCGCAGCTTGGATTCCATCTCGTATCGGTCGTGCGAGGAGACGCCGAGCAGGATTGGCAGCGTGTCGCGGATCGCCTGCGGTTGGAACTGCTCGTTCTGCCGATAGAAAAGCTGGTCCTTGTTAGCAACTAGCCCCTGTTTCTGGAATAGGTAGTACAACGTGTGCTTGACGTTCGCGTCGTAGCTGTCGCGACTGTGTTCAAGCGCGACTTCGGTGCGGTTCTCGGGAATGCCGAGTAGGCGAGACAGCAGCTCGACGATGCTGTCGTCGTCGGTGTTAACCACTAGATCTTTGAACTCGGGCGCCTGCAGCTGAACGCCTCTTCGCAGCATTGCCATACTGCAACTGGCGCCGCCATCAGGAGGGGTCGGCTTGGCAACCAGCACCTGCTCTTTCTCGAACTGGTAGACCACGGCGAACCAGGCCACTTTGTCGCGAATGATGCCTTCGGGCACGTTGAATGAGGAACGCCCCATGCAATATTCAATGATGTCGGAGAGCGCAGACTTTCCGGTGGAGGAACGACCAGTGATGACGTTGAGCCCATCTACCTTGAACCGGAGGTCACGGCGGTGGCCGTCATGGCTGTAGATGTGAATGGATCTGATCTTCATGGACGAATTCCGAAAGTAGTGTAAACGGTTGCCCGATCGGCAATGCGTGCAAATTCCTTTCCGATGATGCGTGCCACTTTCTGGCAGGCCACGGTTTCGGCAGTTACATCGACGTTCTTGCGGACCTTCTTGGGCACAGTCTGGATGCGGCCGTCGTTCGTGATGGCGATGCAGCCCCTTTCCATCAGCAGACCGAATCCCTCGAATGCATACGGCAGCATTTGCGTGACCCGGTCGGCGAAGCCCACCATGATTTGCTGATTCTTCTCCGCAGTCTTGAGCAGGTAACTGCGTGGACTACTGGCGATCACCTGGCGTGAGTCTTTATGCAGGCACAGGGGCAGCACAAGCAGCGACAACGAGAATGGCATGCCGCGAGCGTCTCCGTCCTCATAGCCGTGTAGTGCGCGGAACAGGACCAAGCCGCAGAATGCAGGGTTGAACAGGTTCCGGATTTCGAACGGGCGCTGATCCCATCGCTTCACGAAGCCACCCCCAGCACCTTGCTAAGGCGTTCGAGGAATCTGGGGTGCCAGTAGACCTTGGGCTCGGGCGCGGCATCCGCCAAGATGTGGAAGCTGCCGCGAAGGACATAGGGTTCTGTCACTCGTGCGCGAATGCGTAAGGATTCGAGCTTCCCAGTCTCAAATTCCACCCAGTTGTAGAGAGTTGCGCCAGCCTCGCGCATTGCTTCTTCCGCGCTGTCGTACTTCAGCTTCTCGAAAGCGACATCCTTGTAGCGCCCCCACTCATCGGCGAGTCGATCTTCGTACTCTTCGACCTCACCCAACACAAGGAGGTTCTCGCGCGCCCAGGCCGATCGTTGCTCGAACGCTCGGTAATAATCCAGAATTGCGCTCCTGATCCGATTGGAGGAAATGCCGATCTCACGCAGTTGCGCCACGAACAGGCGCGGGTCGGCATCAGTGTCGATCTCGTCGGCAGGCACCTTTCCACGGAAAGTGATAGGCAGGTTGTCCGCCTTGTATTCCTCGGCGAAGTTCGAGAGCTTGTCCGAGACTTCGTATCCGAATATCCCTTCCGATCTAGCACCCGTTAACTGCTTGATCACTGCATCGGCCCACCAACCCTCCAGTCGCTCGAAGACGAAGTCACGGTGCTCACGCCGAATGCTCCGCATATGCGTGTTCCTTATGAGCGCGGGGATGTCGTTAATGCGTGGGCTGCCATCGAGAATTAGGATGCGTTCGAGAAAATCCCGCTTCTCGACATCGCTCAATTCATTGAATGCCGTGGTGATCGGCGCGATGATTTTTGATGTGGATTGAGCAAGCGCGGCATCGACCAATTCGATCAGCGCTGCCGTATCGCTTGATCCGGCGGGCCGATTGGGGAGAAGACGGGCTAGAAAGGAGCCTGTCGATACCGTGCCGGTGGTGAGCAGAAAGAAGCGCAGATTGGATGCAGCGCGGCCATCCCGCGCGTACCGCGCCAGCCAGATGTTGACGGACTTCCAAAAATCCGTCGACAAGTCGGTCAGCCTATCGCCAATCGCCTTGTGTTTGAGTGAGGCCAAACACTTGCCGCCGTCGCCGTCGACAAAATCTAGGTCGTCGTCCTTTTCCAGGAAGATGGCGGTGTCTTCCGGCAGCTGCAGCAAATGGAGCAACGCCAGACGCGCCTGATAGATGTATCCAATCCCTTGCTCTCCTGCCGAGTACTTGTCAGTCGGTCTCTCAGCCATATCAATTCCCTGTTCTGGCACGAAGGGGCGACGATTGTGATGTAGGCAATCGGTGGCCTCATAGACTATCGGTAGTCCCAAGGCGAGGGTATCAAATTTGGCCGAAGCAACTCCCGTAGCGGCAGGCATATTCGGCCTGGAGCGACCGCTTCGCGTCGAAAGCCGCCACTCAAACACTCATTAGCCCAGCCGCGGCCCCTTTGGCCCCACCTCATCCTGCGCCACCACTCCCTGCCCCATCGCCGGCTGCGCAATCCCCTGCCCCAGCCCCTGCTGCTGAACGATACGATCCACCTGGTCCGCGCTCTGCTGCAAGGGCTGCGCAGCCAGCCGCGCCACATCGCCGACTGCCGTCCTGCCCCACGGGCAATCGAGGTCGGCGGTATCGGTCATGCCTACCTTGCTGCCATCGGCATTGAAGCTGGCCGCGCCCACGGTGCCAAGGCCGCGGGCGCAGGCTTCCTGCACCAGGCCGCCGGCCAGCTGCGCGCTGATGTGGTCCGGCTCGCGGCCGAGTTGGCGGTCGCGCTGATGCACTGCGTCAAGCAGGGTGGTGTACATGGCGTGGTTGGGGTGAGCGGGGTCGTCCAGCAGCAGGCCGTGCCGCCCGTCCGGGCGCGGCATGCCGGCCGGGTGTTCGTGCGGCGGCGGGCCGTACTCGCCGGGCGGGTTGGGCGGGTTGGGCATGCCGGGCCCCCAGCGCATGTCCATGTAATCCGGGCGATCCACCTCGCGCCTGGGCGGCATCGGCACCAGGGCAAGCGTGGCGTTGTCGATGTCGCCGGTCTGCGCGACACCGTGGTCGCGCTGGAACGCCAGCACGGCCGGCTGCATCTCAAGCCGGTAGACGCCATCCTGCGCCACCGACGCACCACCCCGACCGCGATAGCCTTCCTCCGCGAGCAGCTCCTGCAGATGACGCACCCGCTCGCCGGATTCGCCGATGCGAAAAGTGCCGTCGTTGTGTACCGGCAAGGGCTCGATGCCCTGCGTGCGCCGCTCCGGATCGATGGCCAGCCGGCCGCTGGTGAGGTCGGCGATGTAGTTCTCGTACTGTTGGTAGTAGCGGGTGTCCATTTCGAGATGGACGTGGATGGCGCCGCTCTTCACATCACTTTGCGTCCCAAGCGCCTGACCGTATTCGACAGTATCGCCTGCTTGCAGCGTGATATCGCTCATGTGACGTACGCGAGCGATGACTTCACCACCTTCCCGCGGTCGAGGATATCCACCAAACCATAGCGGGCATCCACACGACCGACGTAGCCATCGACAGGTGATGGCACATCCACATCGCGCACACCACGCCCACCCGAAGCGATGCGCGAATCTTCGAGCATGAAATCCTTCTTGATCAGAATCCGGTCCTGCTCCAATCCATACGACCTGCCAGGCACGGCAACTTCGATTTCCTGTATTTCGCCGCCGATGACCGCATGCCTGCGCCCCTCCTCGCCACGTATCACAATGCCGTCGACGACACGTGCACCGGCATTGTTGCCGGAATGGTGAGTGACGAGACTGTCAAAATCCGTAACACCCGTGTTTCGACTCACGCCCTTCTGAATCACCCGATAATGCGGTAGATCTTCATTCTGCGCCGCAGGGGCTTGATTGCTTTCCGTTGTCATCTTGAATCATCCGATGATTGATCCGACACAAACGACTACCGGCAGCGCGTGTAGATCGCCGGCCTGCTCTCGTCGACGACCGTCAGGGTGTGGTCGCCACTCAAGGCAAAAATCGCACTGTAGCGATCGGCATAGTCGCCGATCTCCTTGAGATACTCCATCCGCCAAGCGGCAGGCCTTTTCGATACGACCGTCACCTTCAGCGGCTCACTGGAGTCCTCATAGCCCAGAATCAGGCGTGATTTGATCTCGATCCGGCCGTCGCTATCGAGGTTCCCGGGCAGATTGCATGGCTCATGGCCCAACTGCCACACACCCTGCAGCTCCTTGGGCATCGAGGCCGGACCACCTGCCGATACGGAGGCGCAGGAGCACAGAAGCACACAAGGCAAAGCAAGCCTCATCATTTTTGGACTCATCATGTGATACCTCTGTTCTTTCGATGTCCACCAGTAACCGCATGATTGCAGTAATCATGCCGATTGTTCCATTCCAGCCGGATCAGCCGATAGTGTGGCAGCGTCTCTGCTTGAGCCCGGGCGGCATTGCCTGCTTGTTGCTCTTGCGCCATGGCACTGTCTCGATTGACCTTAATCCTTGGGGTTGGTGGCACGACTCAGAAACCAGCAGCCATCGCGCCGTTCGAACAGATAGATGTCGACTTCGTATTCCATGCCGAACCGGACCTCGCGACTCCCGTCAGGCTCGAGCGATATCCGGACCGGATATTTGTAATCGCCATGCGGGCCGACGAGAGCACGTGGAACCTTCGCCAGATCGACTCCGACGTCCCGATAGTCGTCGATCGACTTGATGTAGCGATAGCCAAAGTATCGCCAACGGTCCTCTGAATCGAGCGGCGTTGCCGTAAAGGCCGGTAGGTCGCCCGAATCGTCGCGCAGGGTGTGGGTGGGCACGACGTACTCCAAGGGCGACGTGGTATGGCGACGACGCACACTGTCGTCCTCCGCGTCGGCATAGGCTTGCAGAAATTCGTCGAAGACCTGGGATGGGCAAGCCTGATCCGCATGCGCTGAATCCATCTGCGCAGGCAGGAGCGGCTGCGAGGCATCGACCACTGCAGATGATTGACTCTCGATGGAGCCCGACACCGGAGCCACCCCGCCTGCTGAAACGGAACCGCAGCCAAGCAACAGCAGACAAAGCAGTGTGACCAGCACCCCACCTGCCTTCCTCATATGACGCCTCCGCGCCCTTGGATGCCCGGCAGCCATTCCGCCGATGCGTTCGCGAGAGTCGACCACACTGGATTCGGCAATGGAAGCGGTCGAGTGCCGGAAATACTGCGCGACAGTTCCGTATGTGAGTTGTTGATGGAATCCGCTACCACGGCTCACCGTTTCCCGTTTCGCGGGGACGTCCGCCATTCTTCAGCCGCTCAACACCCCCACCCCCATCTCTGCCAACATCCCCACCATCCTGCCGGCCTGCACGGCCTGTTCGCTCGATGCATTGCCCTGTTCGGCGCGTTTGGCGACGCCCTGGGCGATGGCGGCGAGGCGGAAGAAGCTGAAGGCGAGGACGAAGGGCCAGTCGTCGGGGATGGCGCGGCCAGTACGCTCCGCGTAGCGGGCGAGCATGGCGGTTTCGTCGGGGATGCCGAGTGCGCTGCGGTCGAGGCCGGCGAGGCCGGGCAACGCGGGGTTGCGCGGGAGGCGCAGGGCCATGCAGTAATAACCGAGGTCGGCCAGTGGGTGGCCGAGGGTGGAGAGTTCCCAGTCGACGACGGCCAGCACGCGGGGCTGTTCGCGGTGGAACATCAGGTTGTCGATGCGGTAGTCGCCGTGGACCAGGGACACGCTGCCGTCGTCGTCGGGGCAGCGGGCCTGCAGGGCGTCGATGAGCGCGTTCATCGCGGGGATGTCGCGGGTTTCGCTGGCGCGGTATTGCTCGCTCCAGCGCGCGAGCTGGCGGGCGAAGTAGTTGCCGGGTTTGCCGTAATCGCCCAGGCCCACGGCGACGGGGTCGATGGCGTGCAGCCCGGCGAGCGTGTCGATCACGGCGTGATGCACGGCCGTGCGCTTGTCGCGCGCGGCTTCTCCTTCGCCCAGCTCGGGCAGCGACGGGTCCCAGTACACGCGGCCGTCGATATGTTCCATCAGATAGAAAGCGGTGCCGATCACCGCGTCGTCCATGCACAGGTGCAGCGGCCGGGCCACCGGCACCGCGCTGCCGTGCAGGGCCTGCAGCACGCGGAATTCGCGGTCGACGGCGTGCGCGGACGGCAGCAGCTTGCCCGGCGGCTTGCGGCGCAGCACGTAGGCGCCGCTGGCGGCGTCGATGCGGTAGGTCGGGTTGGACTGGCCGCCCTTGAACTTGGTCGCGACAAGCGGGCCGCGGAAGCCTTCGATATTCGCTTCGAGATAGGTGGCGAGCGATTCGGCCGGGAGATCGAGCGGGTGGGTCATGGGGATTCCTTGTGCGTTGCGGCATCGGCCGCAACATCGATGTTCAGCGGTCGTCGCGAGTATTGCAGCGGGCGGTGTTGCGAGTCGTCCGAACGCAGGTCCCTCGCTGCGCTCGGGACGACAACGACGATGCGTCCAGCTTCGCGCTGGATGTGGCGTATGCGATCTTCGGGCAGGCCATGCCGACCTCAAGTTTTCAGCATCGAGCGCGCGAGGGACGCGATATGCACTTCGTCGGGGCCGTCGGCGAGGCGCAGCGAGCGGGCGCCGGCGTAGGCCTGGGCGAGGAAGTGGTCCTGCGAGAGGCCGCCCGCGCCGTGCAGCTGCATCGCGCGGTCGATCACTGCGCAGGCCATGCGCGGGGCGACGATCTTGATCATGCCGATCAGGTCCTTCGCGCCCTTGTTGCCGTGCGCGTCGAGCGCGGCGGCGGCCTGCAGAGTGAGCAGACGCGCCTGTTCGATCTCGCAGCGCGACAGGGCGATGGCCTCCTGGGCCATGCCGTGCCCGCCGAGCGGGCGGCCGAAGGCTTCGCGCGTGCGTGCGCGGGCGACCATCATCTCCAGCGCGCGCTGGGCCAGGCCGATCAGGCGCATGCAGTGGTGGATGCGGCCGGGGCCGAGCCGGGCCTGCGCGATCTCGAAACCGCTGCCGGAGGCGCCGAGCAGGTTGGCGGCCGGCACGCGCACGTGGTCGAACTGGATCTCGACATGGCCGTGCGGCGCGTCGTCGTAGCCGAACACGCTGAGCGGGCGCAGCACGCGCACGCCGGACGTGTCCATCGGCACCAGCACCATCGATTGGCGGCGGTGCGGCGGTGCGTCCGGGTCGGTCACGCCCATCACGATCAGCAGCGCGCAGCGCGGGTCGCCGGCGCCGGTGGTCCACCATTTGCGGCCATGGATCACCAGCTCGTCGCCGTCGCGCACGATGGGCAGCGCGATGTTGGTGGCGTCGGAGCTGGCGACGTCGGGCTCGGTCATCGCGAAGGCGGAGCGGATCTCGCCGGCCAGCAGCCGCGGCAGCCAGGGCGCGCGCTGTTCGGGCGTGGCGAAGTGCAGCAGCACTTCCATGTTGCCGGTGTCCGGCGCGCTGCAGTTGAAGACCTCGGGCGCATGCAGGCTGCGGCCGGTGAGTTCGGCGATGGGCGCGTAGTCGAGGTTGCTCAGGCCGGCGTCGGGTTCGGCGTCGGGTTCAGCATCCGGATGAGCATCGGCGTGGGCGCCGGGCGGCAGGAACAGATTCCACAGGCCCTGCGCACGCGCCTCGGCCTTCAGTGCTTCCAGCAGCGGCGGGATGGTCCAGCGCCGTGCGGGCTCGGCCGCGTGGGCGGCGAATTCGGCCTCGGCCGGCAGCACCTTGTCGTCGACGAAACGGGCGACCTCGCGCTGCAGCCGGCGCGAGCGCTCGGAAAACGGGAAGAGCCCGGTCTGCGGTGCGTCCGCCGACGCGGACGGGGATTTCGGGTGGGACATCATGTGCATCGCGCTCCCGTGCGATACGCCCGCAGGCCTGCGGGCGAGGGTGAGACAGGCTGGTGCCGATGCCCGGTTGGCGTCCGGGCAGGGCATGCGTTCGAACAGCATCCGTTCGAACGGCATGCACTCGAATGGCATGCACTCAATAGTAGGTCCACAGCGCGCGTTCGCCATGCAGATGCGGCAGCGCGTTCCACGAGCCGATGCGCAGCCGGCCGGCATGCGGATGGAATTCGGACAGCGCACTGTTGCGCAGCGACAGGTTCAGCTCGATCGCACGCGCCTTCGGCACGTCCAGCGCGATCTGCGCCAGACGCGAGATCACGCCGCCCGAACTGAGCACCAGCGCCTCGTCGCTGCCCGCGAGCGCCTGCAGACGCTCGCTCGCCGCATGCACGCGTTCGCCGAACTCGCCCCAGCGCTCCGGCAGGTCCGGCAGTTCGTCGTGCGCCCAGGCCAGCAGCGCCGCGCGCAGCATCGCGCCGACCGCGTGCGGTTCGCCGCTGCGGCTGGCGATGGCGATGGGGTCGTCGGCATTGCGCGCCAGCCAGGTGTCGAACACGGCGCGGTGGTCGAACTCGGCGAAGCCGGGGTCCTCGACCATCTCCGGCAGCGGCTCGCCGCGCGCGGCGAAGGCCTCGCCGACGGCCACGGCGGTCTCGCGATGGCGGCGCATGCCGCCGACCACCACATACCGGAACTGGTGGCCGCCGCGCGCCAGCCATTCGCCGAGCCGGCGCGACTGCTCCCAGCCGCGCTCGGACAGCACGTCGTAGTCGGCCGCGCCGTGGCTGGCCTGGCCATGCCGCACCAGCAGCAGGCTCATGCGCGGCCCCTTCGCCATCCGGCCAGACGGGCGGGCGTTGTTCGACAGGCTGCAACGGGCATCGTGGGCTCCGGATGTGGGCAGGCAGGCATCGTACGACGGGAGCCCGCGGGCGTCTGCGACGACACACCAACCCATGCGAACGGATCGCATTCGAAACTCTGTTGCATTTGATAATGACTCTCACTAACATGCGCGCATCGGCGGGCGGAGCCTGCCACTTCACCACGAGAGACCCGCATGCATTCCCTGCCCCCCCGCACCCCGCTCGCCGTCGCGCTGACGGCCCTGCTCGTCGCTTCCACCGTCGCCCCGTCCGCCGAGGCCGCCCTGCCCCCGGACGCGCCCGCCGCCGAAAAGGAAGCGGCCGATCTGGACTACGTGATCGTGCGCGGCCTGCGCAACCCGGGCTACGCCGCCGAACGCAGCAGCACCGCGACGCGCACCGACACCCCGCTGCTGGACGTGCCGCAGTCGGTGACCGTGATCACCGACCAGCAACTGCGCGACCGCGGCGTGCAGTCGATGACCGACGCGGTGCGCTACGTGCCGGGCGTGGGCATCGTGCAGGGCGAAGGCAACCGCGACGGCCTGGTGTTCCGCGGCAACGCGTCCACCGCCGATTTCTTCATCGACGGCATGCGCGACGACGTGCAGTACTACCGCGACACCTACAACATCGCGCAGATCGAGGCCTTCCGCGGCCCGAGCGCGATGATCTTCGGCCGCGGCAACCCCGGCGGCCTGCTCAACCGTGTGACCCGCGTGGCCGACGGCCTGCTGCACCGCGACGCCATGCTGCAGTTCGGCTCATGGAACAAGCGTCGTGCCACCGCCGACTTCTCGCAGCCGATGGGCGAAGCCAACGGCGTCCGCGTCACCGGTGTGTACGAGGATTCGGAAGGGTTCCGCGATGGCTTCGAGCTGGAGCGTCGCGGCATCAACCCGACTCTTGCCATCGCCGCCGGCGAGCGCACGCGGCTGGTGTTCGGCTATGAATACTTCAGCGACGCGCGCACCGCCGACCGCGGCGTGCCGTCCTACGCTGCCGCCTCGGGCGATGCGCGCTACCCGGTGGCGACCGCGCCGGAAACCTTCTTCGGCGACCCCGCACTCAGCCGCGCCGACACCGACGTGCACGCGGTGCAGGCCTCGGTGGAACACGACTTCGGCGACGGCACGGTGCTGCGCAACCGCACCCGCGCCGCGCGCTACGACAAGTACTACAGCAATGTCTTCGCCGGCGGCAGCGTCGCGGGCGACACCGTGCAGCTCTCGGCCTACGACAACGCGACCGAGCGCGACAACGTCTTCACCCAGACCGACCTGATCTTCTCCGCCGACACCGGCAACGTGATGCACAAGTTCGTGGTCGGCGCCGAATACGGCCGGCAGCGCAGCGACAACCTGCGCCGCAGCGGGCAGTTCGGCCTCGGCGCGGGCTCGCCCTGTCTGGCCGGCAGCACTGCGACCGGCTGCCGGGTCTCGATCTTCTCGCCCAACGTGCGCACCGACGTGTCGTTCGTCAACAACAGCGCGGGCGGTTCGGGCGATGCGCGCAACCGCGTGGATGTCACCGTCGGCGCGCTGTACCTGCAGGACCAGATCGAATTCACGCCGCAGTGGCAGGCCATTCTCGGCGTGCGCTACGACCGTTTCGACCTGGACTTCCGCGACCAGCGCAACGGCGTGTCGGCGGCCAACGCGAATCTGTCGTCCTCCGACGGGCTGTGGTCGCCGCGTGCGGGCCTGGTGTGGAAGCCGGTCGAACAGGCCTCGATCTACGTGAGCTACGGCGTCAGCCATCTGCCGCGTTCTGGCGAGCAGTTCAGTTCGCTGAGCGCCAACACCGCGTCGCTGGATGCCGAGAAGTTCGAGAACTACGAGCTGGGCGCGAAGTGGCGGATCGACGAGGACCTGGTCGCCGAGGCTGCGGTCTATCGCCTGGATCGCAGCAACGCGGCGGTGACCGACCCGAGCGACGCGACCCGCCTGATCCTGCTCGATGGCGCCAGCCAGCGCGTCGACGGCGCCGAGTTGTCTCTGAGCGGCAAGCTCACCGACGCCTGGCAGGTCGTGGCCAGCTACGGCTGGCAGGACGCGCGCACGGTGCGTGCGGTCGGCAGCGTGCCCGCCGGCCGCGAACTGGCGCAGACGCCGGAGCACAGTGCCGGCCTGTGGAACCGCTACGACTTCAACGAACGCTGGGGCGTGGGCCTGGGCGCGATCTACCGCAGCGCCTCGTGGGCGACCATCAGCAACGCCGTCCGCCTGCGCAGCTACACCCGCTACGACGCCGCGGTCTACTACACCCTCAACGACCGCCTGTCGCTGCAGCTGAATCTGGAAAACCTCACCGACAAGGCGTATTTCCCCTCGGCGCACAACGACAACAACATCACCACCGGCGCGCCGCTCGGGGCATGGGTCAGCGCGAACTTCAAGTTCTGACCGTACTCCACGCAGGCCACGCAGCCACCGCCATGCAGACCCCCACCATCGCCGCGCCGCGACGCGGCACCGGCGGCGCCCGCTGGATCCGCACCCTGCACATCTGGATCGGCCTGTGGGGCGCGCTGGGCGCGGTGCTCTACGGCAGCAGCGGGTTGATCATGAGCCATCGCTTCGGCGATGGCGCGTGGCCGCAGGGCGACAGCAGCGACGCCGGCCGCAGCACGCTGGCGGTGCCGCTGCAGGCACGCGGCAGCGCCGAGACGCTGTCGCTGTGGCTCGAAGACGCGCATGGGCTGGACGCGCAGCTCATCCGCAAGCCGCGCGAAGGCGAGACCGGCAAGCCGTGGACGCTGTCCGGCGGCAGCGCGCGCGACGGCTGGAGTCTGGACTACGTGCCCGGCAGCGCCGAAGCGCAGCTCAAGCGCACCCGCTACACACCGCTGGCGGCCTTGAACCGCCTGCACAAGGCCATCGCCGGCGGCATGGGCTGGCGACTGCTGGCCGACAGTTTCGCGATGTGCATGGTCCTGCTGGGCCTGTCCGGCCTGTGGCTGTGGCTGCGGAGCCGCAGCGCGAAGACCATCACCGCGGGCATCGCCGGCACGTCGGCCGTGGCGACGGCACTGGTGCTGGTCCTCAATCTGCTCTGAGCACAGGCGGCTGCGAAGACGGCTCCACGCACCCGTGCGTGGAGCCGTGCTGTCGTCCGGGGCGTGGCAATGCGTGCTGCCCGCATCCGCCGATCCATGATCGATTCGCGATCGAATCGCGATCAAGGATCAGCGATGAGAATGGGGCATCACAGGATTTATTTCGCTCCGAGCCCTGGCGCCGACGCGGCCTGACGCAGCACCAGCGCCTCCGGCAGACGATAGCCCTGCGCCGACAGCAGATCGACGCCGCATTCCAGCCCCTCGAGCCACGCAAGCATCCGCTGCATCGCCTCGCCGCGGAACGGCATGCCGTGCTGCGGCACGATCATCGCCGGATCGAGCGCGCGCACCATCTGCACCCATGCCGAGAGTGCCCGCCGGGAGGCCATGTAGCGTGTATGAAACCCTTCCATGCGCGGCCGGTAGCGGTCGAAATCCTCGACGAAGGCATAGGCTTCGCCGCTCGGCACCAGGCCCGAGCAGACATCGCCCGAGAACAGGATGCGCGAGACCGGGTCGTAGAACGACAGATTGCCCACCGAATGCAGGAAATGCGCCGGCAAGGCATACAAAGCCGCGTCGCCGAGCGGGATGCGCCCGCCCTCGTCGTCGATCAACAAATAGCGATCGCTCCCGCCGTGATCGATGAAATGCGGAACCAGGTGCGGCACGAAACGCCCCCAGAGCCGTGAGCAGACGACCGTGGCCTTCGTGTAGAGCAGCCACTTGTCGACGGAGCCGATGATGTCCGGGTCCTGGTGCGAGCAGAGAATCAGCTCGACCGTATTCGATTTCACCCAGGCGCTCATCGCCAGCACCAGCGGGTTGTACAGAAGGCCGCCGCCGGGATCGATTAGGGCGGAACGTTCCCCGTGGAGAACGAGGAACTGGTTGGCCTGGATACCGTCGTCGCCGCGGACGAGGTCGTTGAAGACGATGCAGCGGTGCTCGCCGTCGTCGAACAGAACATAAGGCACGCGAATGCTCCTTGCCTGGAAGGAAGTTGGGGAAGGCGAACGCATCCGGGCATCCTGCGCCGAACGCGGGCGCAAGCATGGGGCGCCGCGCGTCCGCGCTTCTTGATCCACCGCAATTCCTGCGCCGGGCGACGGCAGGGACTTGCCGGCCGGCACACTCGCGACACAGCCCCGCGCATCCGCCGTGGGGGTGCGCCTCTTCGACCAGGCTCTTCGACCCGCCGTGGGCCGGTGGCGCGCGGCAGACGGCGATCAGTCGGTCGACTGACGGCCGGAGGCGTCCACGGGACGCAGGCGGGCCAGCAGGATCTCGCCCCCGCCCTCGATCATGCAGCGCAGGCGCGCGGCGTGTGCGGCGATGAGCGCGCTGTCGCCTGCGGCCAGATGCAGCCGCCGCTCGCCATCGCCGACCATCGCGTGTCCGGCGAGTGCGTACACGACCCACTGTTCGTCGGGGACGGCGAACAGCACCATCGAACCGACCAGGGGCCGGCGCCACAGATCGGCCTGGAGGCGGCCGCGGCGCCACATGAGATTGAAGACATGCACGGGACCGGCATGCAGCACCGCGCGCACGGCGCGGTCGCCGTCGAAATCGCAGCGGCCATGCGGCGGGTCGACGGCCGAAACGGACGGCCCGGTACCGCCCGCGTGGGTGTGTCCTTCGACATGAAGCTGCAGGCCTTCGCCCTGCAGCAGCACCAGACTGCGCTCGATGCCGGGAAAGCTGGAAAACGCCGCATCCGCCTCGATTTCGGTCACCGAGGCCCGCCAGTCCCAGTCGCCGTCCCCCGGCCACTGCATGACCTCACGCGTCCATCCCAGACCATTGCGCCAGCGCACGCGGCGATAGTCCTGCGCGGGGATGTGGCGCAGCAGTGCGTCATCCCGCACGTGTGCGGCAGCGGGCGGTGGGCGAGGTGGGGGTGAATGCGGCATGGGCGGCGGAGGGCGCGGGCTCGGTCCGGCAGATCGGCCGAGTCTATCGCAGGCCCCGCCCCGCGCTTCCACCGCAGGCAGTGGAAGCCGGGGCGCATGCACGCTCAGCGCTTCGCTGCGGGCTTCGCCGGTGCCTTGCCGGGAGCCGCGGACTTGCCTGCGGCCGGGGCGGTGCCGACCAGGATCGACTCGCGGTTCTTCTCCACGGTCTTCAGGCCGATGCCCTTGACCTGGGCCAGCTGTTCGGCGCTGCGGAACGGGCCGTTCTGCCTGCGGTAGGCCACGATGGCCTCGGCCTTGGAGGGGCCGACGTTCACCAGCACGCGGTCGAGCGTGGCGGCATCGGCGGTGTTGATGTTGACCTTTTCCGCGGCGAAGGCGGCACCGGCGAGCACCAGCGACAGGGCGGTGGCGGCGAGGAAGGACGGCAGGCGACGGAAGCTACGCATGATGGAATCTCCTTGAGGGTGGTGTCGTGGGCCGGATGGCCCGCGGGATGTATGGCGCCGGTTCTTCCGGCGGCCGGCACCGCAGCGCCGACAGGGACAGTGTCCGGATTCGGCCGGTGCGCTCGTATCGGCATTCCGCGCATCGCCGGGTGCGGGAAATCCGCTGCCGGGGGTAGGAAAACCCCTACATCCGCGCCCCCGGGAGACCCGCGGCGTACAATGCGCGCACACTCATTTCGCCGGTTTCGTCCATGGATACCCGCACACCCGACTCCGCACACCTCTCGTCCGCCGCCATCGAAAGCTTCGTCGGCGAGAAATGGGACGACGACATCGTCCCGCAGCTCGTCGATTACATCCGCATCCCCAACAAGTCGCCGATGTTCGACGCCGACTGGGCCGCGCACGGCTACATGGACGACGCGGTGGCGCTGATGGAGCGCTGGGCGAACGCGCAGAACGTGCCGGGCATGCAGGTCGAGGTGGTGCGCCTTGAAGGCCGCACGCCGCTGATCTTCATCGACATCCCGGCCACGGCCGATGCCGGCACGGGTGAAGACTGCGTGCTGTTGTACGGCCATCTCGACAAGCAGCCGGAAATGACCGGCTGGGACGACGACCTGGGCCCCTGGACACCCGTCCTGCGCGACGGAAAGCTGTACGGCCGCGGCGGTGCGGACGATGGTTACGCCCTGTTCGGTTCGATCGCCGCGATCCAGGCGCTGCAGGCGCAGGGCGTGCAGCATGCACGCTGCGTGGTGATGATCGAGGCCTGCGAGGAATCCGGCAGCTACGACCTGCCCGCCTACGTCGACCATCTGGCCGAACGCATCGGCAAGCCATCGCTGGTGGTGTGCCTGGACTCGGGCTGCGGCAACTACGACCAGCTGTGGTGCACCACCTCGCTGCGCGGCCTGGCCGGCGGCAATCTCACCATCAAGGTGCTGGAGGAAGGCGTGCACTCGGGCGATGCCTCGGGCATCGTGCCCTCGAGCTTCCGCGTGCTGCGCCAGTTGCTCTCGCGCCTGGAGGACCAGCAGAGCGGGCGCATCCTGATCGAGGGCCTGCACGCCGAGATTCCGGCCGACCGCTATGCGCAGGCGAAAAAGTGCGCGCAGGTGCTGGGCACCGAGGTCTACGACAAGTTCCCGTTCCTGCCGGGCATGTCGCCGATGCGCGAGGACCTGACCGAGCTGGTGCTCAACCGCACCTGGCGGCCCGCGCTGTCGGTGACCGGCGTGGACGGCATGCCGGCGCTGTCGTCGGCCGGCAACGTGCTGCGCCCGTTCACCGCGGTGAAGCTGAGCCTGCGCCTGCCGCCCACGCTCGACGGCAAGCGCGCCGGCGAACTGCTGCAGCACGAGCTGCTGCGCGACCCGCCCTATGGCGCGCATGTCTCGCTGGAGCTGGAAAAGGCCTCGACCGGCTGGAACGCTCCGACCATGACCCCGTGGCTGGAGCGCGCCATCGACGCCGGCAGCCGCGAGTTCTTCGGCAAGCCGGCGATGTACATGGGCGAAGGCGGCACCATCCCGTTCATGGGCATGCTGGGCGAGAAGTTCCCCGGCGCCCAGTTCATGATCACCGGCGTGCTGGGCCCGCATTCCAACGCGCACGGCCCGAACGAGTTCCTGCATATCGCGATGGGCAAGCGCGTGACCGCCTGCGTGGCCAAGGTGATCGCCGAACACCGCGAAGCCAGCCTGCGCGGCGAAACCGTCGGCGTGGCCGCGGTGGAAGGCGGCGAACACCACGGCAGCCACGGCTGCTGCTGAGTCGACGCCGCCTCAGGCCCTTCCGCCGGACACGATGCGGCGGAAGGGCAAGCGCAAGGGCAACCGGCGGGATGCGTGCGAAACGCGCGACCTGAACGGCATCCTGCACACCCGCCTGAATGCCCCGGATCGGGGACTACCATCCGTTCCGCGTCGATCCGACGCGAGCGCGTGGAGAGCCTGCATGTTCGAGAGCATTCTGGGTTACATCATCGGCGGTGCCGTCATCGGCCTGCTCGCCCGCCTGATCAAACCGGGCGCCGACCCGATGGGCTGGATCATGACCATCCTGCTCGGCATCGCGGGAGCCGCCATCGGCGGTTACCTGTATGCCGGCCACGGCATCATGACGTGGGTGGTCGCGATCCTCGCATCGATCGTCGTGCTGTTCGTCTTCGAAGCCCTGCGCAGGAAGAGAACATGATCCGCGCGATGGCCGCATGGGCCGCAGACATGCTGGCCGCCCTGAACGGCCGGGTCGTGGCCCCCCGCCTGCTGGCACAGCGGATCGACGATCCGCTGTGCCTCGAGCCGATCGCCGACCATGACCCGCAGCACCGCCCGCCTGGTCGCCCCTACGCAGGGCGGTCGTCCGCCGCATCCTCGCCCAGCAGATAGGCGACCACGCGTTCGGCCAGGGCTTCGGGCGAAGCATCGGGCGTGTGCAGTCGCAGCTCGGGCGATTCGGGTATCTCGTAGGGCGAGGAAATGCCGGTGAAATTGGGGATCGCGCCTGCGCGCGCCTTCGCGTAGAGCCCCTTGACGTCGCGCCGCTCGGCCTCGGCCAGCGGCGTGTCCACGAACACTTCCACGAACTCGTCGGCGTCGAACAATTCGCGCGCCATCCGCCGCTCGGCGCGGAACGGCGAGATGAAGCTCACCAGCACGATCAGGCCGGCGTCGACCATCAGCCTGGAAACCTCGGCCACGCGACGGATGTTCTCCACCCGGTCCTGGTCGGTGAAGCCCAGGTCCTTGTTGAGGCCGTGGCGCACGTTGTCGCCGTCCAGCAGATACGTGTGGCGGCCCAGGGCCGTGAGCTTCTTTTCGACCAGGTTGGCGATGGTCGACTTGCCGGCGCCGGACAGACCGGTGAACCACAGGCAGCGTGGCGCCTGCCGCAGCCCGCGGGCTCGCGCGGCCTTGTCCACTTCCAGGTGTTGCCAATGGATGTTGGCGGAACGACGCAGCGCGAAATCCAGGGTGCCCGCGGCGACCGTGGCGTTGGTCTGCCGGTCGATCAGCACGAACCCGCCGAGCGCGCGGTTCTCCGCATACGGCGCGAAGGCCGCCGGGCGGTCGAAGTAGAGATTGCACACCCCCACCTCGTTGAGCTCCAGGCGCTTGGCCGGCAGGTGCTCCTGCGTGTTCACGTCCACCTTGTGCTTGATCTCGGTGACCGAGGCACCCACCGTGCGCGCGCCGATCTTCAGCCAGTACGGCCGGCCCGGCAGCAGCGACGCATCGTGCATCCACAGCAGGTGCGCGGCGAACTGGTCCGCCACTTCGGCGGGCGCGGCGGCGGCGGCCAGCACATCGCCGCGGCTGATGTCGATCTCGTCCTCCAGCGTCACCATCACCGCACGGCCGCAGGCGGCTTCGCCGATGTCCTCGCCGCCTTCCAGCACGCGCGCCACGCGCGAGCGGCGGCCCGAAGGCAGGGCCACCACCGCATCGCCCACCGCCACGCGGCCGGACACCAGGGTGCCCGCGAAGCCGCGGAAGTTCTGGTCTGGGCGGCACACCCACTGCACGGGCATGCGCATCGGCGCATCGGCGGCGGGCTCCGCGTCGAGCGGCACCGTTTCCAGGTATTCGAGCAGACTGGGGCCTTCGTACCAGGGCGTGTGCGCGGAGCGCGCGATCAGGTTGTCGCCCTTCAGCGCCGACAGCGGCACGGAGACCACCTCGGGGATGCCCAGCTCGGCGGCGAGCGCGCGGTAGTCGGCGACGATGCGCGCGAAGACATCGGCGTCGTAGTCGACCAGGTCCATCTTGTTCACCGCCAGCGCCACCCGGCGGATGCCCAGCAGCGAGACGATGAAGCTGTGGCGGCGGGTCTGGGTCAGCAGGCCCTTGCGCGCGTCCACCAGCACCACCGCCACGTCCGCGGTGGACGCGCCGGTGGCCATGTTGCGGGTGTACTGCTCGTGCCCGGGGCAGTCGGCGACGATGAACTTCCGCTTGTCGGTATCGAAGAAACGGTAGGCCACGTCGATGGTGATGCCCTGCTCGCGCTCGGCTTCCAGCCCATCGACCAGCAGCGCGAAATCCAGCTCGCCGTTCTGGGTGCCGTGACGGCGGCTGTCCTTTTCCAGCGCGGCCATCTGGTCGTCCAGCAGGCGCCGGGTGTCGTGCAGCAGGCGGCCGATCAGCGTGCTCTTGCCGTCGTCCACGCTGCCGCAGGTGATGAAGCGCAGCAGCTGCTTGTGTTCGTGGCGCTGCAGATAGGCGGCGACGGTATCGGCGGCATCCTCGTGCGGCGGCGGATTGGCGTGGGAAGCGTCCATCAGAAATACCCCTCCTGCTTCTTCTTCTCCATCGACGCCGCGGGGTCGTGGTCGATCACCCGGCCCTGGCGCTCGGAGGTGGTGGCCACCAGCATCTCGGCGACGATCTTCTCCAGCGTATCGGCTTCCGATTCGATGCCGCCGGTCAGCGGATAGCACCCCAGGGTGCGGAAGCGCACGCGGCGCATCGCGGGGGTTTCGCCCGCCTGCAGCGGCATGCGGTCGTCGTCGACCATGATCAGCACGCCGTCGCGCTCCACCACCGGCCGCACTTCGGCCAGATACAGCGGCGGCAACGCGATGCCTTCGCGCAGGATGTACAGCCACACGTCCAGTTCGGTCCAGTTGGACAGCGGGAACGCGCGGACGCTTTCGCCGCGATGGATGCGGCCGTTGTACAGGTTCCACAGTTCGGGACGCTGTTGCTTGGGGTCCCAGCGCTGGTGTGCGTCGCGGAAGGAGAACACCCGCTCTTTGGCCCGCGACTTCTCCTCGTCGCGGCGCGCACCGCCGATGGCGCAGTCGTAGCCGCCGTCGGAAAGCGCGCGCTTCAGCGCCTGGGTCCGCATGATGTCGGTGTAGACCGCGGCGCCGTGGTCGAACGGATTGATGCCTTCACGCACGCCTTCTTCGTTGATATGCACCCGCAGTTCGACGCCGAGACGCTCGGGCACGCGATCGCGGAATTCGTAGGTCTGGCGGAATTCGAAGGTGCTGTCGATGTGCAGAAGCGGGATGGGCGGGCGCGCCGGAGCGAATGCCTTCAGCATCAGGTGCAGCAGCACCGTGCTGTCCTTGCCGATGGAATACAGCAGCACCGGGTTGCGGAATTCCGCCGCAACCTCGCGCAGGATGTGCACGCTCTCGGCTTCGAGGCGGTCGAGATGGCTCATGCGCCGCTCGAGCGCATGCGCGGCGAGTTCGGAGGGGGACGGAGCGTGGATCGAAGTGGGCACGATAGCGGGACGGGAAGCCGAAGGAGTGAGGGGACGCAGGGGGACGGACGCGGCAGGGAGCGGATCAGCTCAGCGCCTGGTAGAGCGTACGCAGGCTCAGGGCGATGACCAGCAGGCCGACCACGCGCATCATCAGCCGGGGATTGATGTGGCGCACCAGCCAGGCGCCGAACGGGGCGGCCGCCACGCCGCCGAGCGCGAGCGCGGCCACCATCCACAGATGGAAGGTGCCCAGCGTGAGCAGGAACACCGCGGACGCGGTCACGGTGACGAAGAACTCCACCGCATTCACGCTGCCCACCGTCAAGCGGAACGCATGTCCGCGCATCAGCAGATTGCTGGCGACGATCGGCCCCCAGCCGCCTCCGCCGATGGCGTCCATCAGCGCACCGAAAAACCCGAGCGCCGGCACATGGCGCACGACTTCCTTCGGCACGATGACCTTGTGCATCGACTTGGCGAGGATCAACAGCCCCATCACCGCCAGATAGCCCGCGATCCAGGGCTTGAGCGCGTCGCCGTCGATGTTGCCCAGCAGGTAGGCGCCGATCGCGGCGCCGAGCATCCCGGGCAGCAGCAGCCGCCGGAACAGCGCGCGGTCGATGTTGCCGAACGCGCGGTGCGAGATGGCCGAGGCGCCGGTGGTGAAGCATTCGGCCGCATGCACGGTGGCGCTGCTGACCGCCGGCGGCACACCGAAGCCGATCAGCAAGGTGGACGCGGTGACGCCGTAGGCCATGCCGAGCGCACCGTCGACCAGTTGTGCAGCGAACCCGATGGCGACGAACAGCAGGAAATCCGGCGGGAGGTCCATTCAGGGGACTCGGTGGGACGCGCGCTGTTCGGGCGGCATCGGGGGAAGGAATGAAGTGCGGCGCAGTATCGGCGACCCTGCCGGTTACCGGAAGGGTCCGCGAAAGAGCCCGCGGGCATAAGGCTATGCCGGTCATTCCTTTCCGTGCATGAGGGCCGGCACCTAGGCTGCCTGTGTTCCCTTAGGTATGGACCCTGCCCCGAGATGGCGACCGCCCCCCTCCCCGCCGCCCTGCCGCTGTCGCCCGAGCAGCTGTCCGCGCTCGAGCGCGTCGCCCTGGAACTGGACGGCCCCGGCCTGTGGTGGCTCTCCGGCTATGCCGCCGGACTGGCCCGCGGCCGTGCCGGGCTGCAGCCGCTGGCTGCCACGCAGGCGGCCGAAGCGCTGCCGGCCGACGCCGCCGATGCCGCTCGCCTGACCATCGTCTACGGCAGCCAGACGGGCAACGCCCGCCGCGTCGCCGAGGCGCTGGCCATGCAGTGCGGCGGAGAAGGCCTGTCCGTCCGCCTGCTGCGGGCCGATGCCTACCAGACCCGCGAGCTGAAGGACGAGCGCTACCTCGCGATCGTCATCAGCACCCAGGGCGACGGCGACCCGCCGGACGACGCCATCGGTTTCGTCGAATTCCTCGAAGGCCGGCGCGCGCCCAAGCTGCCGCAGCTGAAGTACGCGGTGCTCGGCCTGGGCGACTCCAGTTACCCGCAGTTCTGCGCCATCGGCCAGCGCCTCGACACCCGCTTGGAAGCCCTCGGCGCCAGCCGCTGGCTGCCGCGTGCGGATGCCGATCTGGACGTGGACACGGTTGCGGACCCCTGGCGCGAAGGCCTGCTCGGCCAGGCGCGCGAAGCGCTCAAGGCCCGGCCGCAGCCGCTGGCCAGCGTGACCCCGCTGCGTCCGCATGCGCAGGGCGCCGAGCCTGCCGCCAGCGCGTGGAGCCGCGAGCGCCCGTACGCGGCCGAACTCATCCTCAACCAGCGGATCACCGCCACCGCTCCCGAGCGTGCGGTCTCCGACAGGGACATCCGCCACATTGAGCTGGATCTTGGCGATTCCGGCCTCGACTACGCCCCGGGCGATGCCCTGGGCGTGTGGGCGCACAACCCGCCCGCGCTGGTCGAGGCGCTGCTGCAGGCCCTGCGCCTGGACGGCGAGACCGCGGTGGCCATCGGGTCCGACACCCTGCCGCTGCGCGAATGGTTGAGCAGCAGGCGCGAGATCACCCGGCTGTCGCGCCCGTTCGTGGCCGCGCATGCCGAGCGCAGCGGCGATGCCGCCCTGCAGGCCCTGCTCGCGCCCGACGCCCAGCCGGCGCTGGCCGCACTGCTCGCCGCGCAGCAGCCGCTGGACCTGCTGCGTGCGCACCCCGGCGACTGGACCGCCGACGCACTCGTCGCCGCGCTGCGTCCGCTGCAGCCGCGCATGTACTCCATCGCCTCCAGCCGCAGCGTGGTGGGCGAAGAGGCGCACCTGACCGTCGCCCATGTCGAATACACCCATGGCGGCGAACTGCGCTGGGGCGCCGGCTCGCATTACCTGGCCTCGGCCGCGGAAGGCGCGCGGGTGCCGGTCTTCATCGAGCGCAACGAACGCTTCCGCCTGCCGCAGGACGGCAGCCGCGACATCCTGATGATCGGCCCGGGCACCGGCGTGGCGCCGTTCCGCGGCTTCGTGCAGGAGCGCGAGGCCGCGGGCGCCGGCGGACGCAACTGGCTGTTCTTCGGCAACCCGCACGCACGCAGCGACTTCCTCTACCAGACCGAATGGCAGGACGCCCTGCGCCGCGGCGCATTGCACCGCATCGACCTGGCGTTCTCGCGCGACCAGGCCGGGAAGGTCTACGTGCAGCACCGCCTGCGCGAACGCGGGCGCGACGTGTTCGCGTGGCTCGACAACGGTGCGCATCTGTATGTCTGCGGCGACGCCACGCGCATGGCCAAGGATGTGCACGCGGCGCTGCTCGAGATCATCGCCACGCACGGCGGAAAGTCTGCCGAAGACGCCGCCGACTACCTCAGCGACCTGCAGCGCCAGGGCCGCTACGCCCGTGACGTGTATTGAGACTGAGAGACCCGGATGAGCAGCCACTCCGTCGAAGACATCAAGCAGAAAAGCGGCCGCCTGCGCGGCACGCTGGTCGAGTCGCTCGGCAATGCGCTGACCGGCGCGCTGGCCGAGGACGACCAGACCCTCATCAAGTACCACGGCAGCTACCAGCAGGACGACCGCGACCTGCGCGAGGATCGCCGTCGCCAGAAGCTGGAGCCCGACTTCAGCTTCATGATCCGGACCCGCACCCCGGGCGGCGTGGTCACGCCCGCGCAGTGGCTGAAGCTCGACGCCATCGCGACCACGTACGCCGAACGCGGTCTGCGCGTCACCACGCGCCAGGCCTTCCAGTTCCATGGCGTGATCAAGCGCGACCTGAAGAAGACCATGCAGGCGATCAACGCCGCGCTGATCGACACCCTCGCCGCCTGCGGCGACGTCAACCGCAACATCGCGGTGGCCGCCAATCCGTATCTCTCCCAGGTGCATACCGATGTGCAGGCACAGGCCGAGGCGCTGTCGAAGCACCTGCTGCCCAACAGCCGCGCCTACTACGAGATCTGGCTGGACGAGGAGAAGGTGGCCGGCAGCGGCGAGGAGGAGGAACCGATCTACGGCGCCACCTACCTGCCGCGCAAGTTCAAGGTCGCCTTCGCGGTGCCGCCGAGCAACGATGTCGACGTGTTCGCGCAGGACCTGGGCTACATCGCCGTCATCGAAGACGGGCGCCTGGCCGGCTACAACGTGACCGTCGGCGGCGGCATGGGCAGCACGCACGGCGATGCCGAAACCTACCCGCGCGTGGCCGATGTGCTGGGCTTCATCCCGGCCGACCAGGTCATCCCCGTCGGCGAAGCGGTGGTCACCACCCAGCGCGACTGGGGCAACCGCGCCGTGCGCAAGCGCGCGCGTCTGAAGTACACCATCGACGACCACGGCCTGGACAACTTCCGGGCTGAAGTGGAGCGGCGCAGCGGCGTGACCTTCACGCCCGCTCGCAGTTATGCGTTCGACCACAACGCCGACGTGTTCGGCTGGTCGCAGGGCGACGACGGCCTGTGGCACCTCACCCTGCGCATCCTCGCCGGCCGCATCTGGGACCGCGACGGCTTGCGCCATCTCAGCGGCCTGCGCGCGATCGCCGCGCTGCTGGACGACGGCGGCAAGGCCGAGTTCCGACTGACCGCCAACCAGAACCTGCTGATCGCCAACCTCGACGCCGCGCAGCGCGAGGCGGTCGACACTCTCGCCCGCGAGTACGGGCTGGACACGCACGCCACCGCGTCGCCGCTGCGCAAGGCCGCACTCGCCTGCGTGGCCCTGCCCACCTGCGGCCTGGCGATGGCCGAGGCCGAGCGCTACCTGCCTGCGTTCGTCGACCGTCTCGAAACCCTGCTGGCCACGCACGGCCTGGAGCAGGCGGATCTGCACCTGCGCATCAGCGGCTGCCCCAACGGCTGTTCGCGCCCGTTCCTGGGCGAGATCGCGCTGGTGGGCAAGGCTCCCGGCCGCTACAACCTGATGCTCGGCGCCGACCACATCGGCCGCCGGCTCAACACCCTGTACCGCGAAAACATCGACGAGGCCACCATCCTCGCCGCACTCGACCCGCTGCTGGCACGTTACGCCGCGGAACGCACGGACGCGGAGCGCTTCGGCGATTTCCTGATCCGTGCGGGCGTACTGGCCTTCGACGCAGAACGCAGCCGGGCGCTGTCATTGGAGCTGGTGTCATGACGACGCACGCACAGTCCACCTTCCACCCGAACGCCACGATTCCCGGCGCGCCCGCCGCGAATAAGCCGGCCGCGAACAAATCCCCGGCAGCCCTGGCCGACCTGCTGGGCGATGCCGACACCTCGCCGCAGGCCCTGGCCGACATCAATCGCCGCCTGGCCGCCTACACCGCGCCGGAACGCATCGAGTGGGCCCTGCGCCATCTGCCGGGCGAACATGTGCTGTCCTCGAGCTTCGGCGCCCAGGCCGCGGTGGGCCTGCACCTGGCGCATCGCATCCGCGGCGACATGCCGGTGGTGCTGGTCGACACCGGCTACCTGTTCCCCGAGACCTACCGCTTCATCGATGAACTGACCGAGCGCCTGTCGCTCAATCTCAAGGTCTACCGCCCGCTCGTCGACGCCGCGTGGATGGAAGCCCGCCACGGCCGCCTGTGGGAGCAGGGCGTGGAAGGCATCCGCGAATACAACCGCCTGCGCAAGGTGGAACCCATGCAGCGCGCCCTGCGCGAGCTCGGCGTGGGCACCTGGATCGCCGGTCTGCGCCGCAGCCAGGCCGACAGCCGCAGCAGCATCGACTATCTGGAGCGCAAGGACGGCCGCTGGAAGCTGCACCCCATCGCCGACTGGACCGACCGCGACGTCTGGCGTTACCTCAACGATCACGACCTGCCCTACCACCCGCTGTGGCACGAAGGCTATGTGTCGATCGGCGACGTGCACACCACCCGCAAGCTGGAGGACGGCATGCGCGAGGAAGACACCCGTTTCTTCGGCCTCAAGCGCGAATGCGGCCTGCATGAGGACTGGGGCGACGAGGCGCTGGCGAAGACGGCGTAACGGCATCCCTCCAGCACGCAGCTCTTCTGCGAGCCGATCCGACAGTGCCCAACCGGCGGTGCCGCGCCCCGACGCCACCGAAGCATGCCGCGTGACCTGCGCCTGAGTCACCGGCTGCCCGGCCTGCCCCTCGCCCGACGACCGGCGGTATAGTCATCGGCCGATCCAAGGCAGGGACCCGACATGACCATCGCCACCGCCCGCGCATCCGCGCTCGCCGCAGCACTCACCGCCGCCCTCGCCGGCCTGCTCGCCACCACGGCCGCCCCGCCCGCAGCAGCCGCCGAGCCCCAGAGCGCCGCGAACGCACGCACGGCCCAGGCCCCGGCGCCCAAGCAGGCCCGCAGCGCGGCCAAAGCTCCCGCCGGCAAGGCCCTGCCCACCATCACCGTCCACAAAACCCCGACCTGCGGCTGCTGCGCAGTCTGGGTGGAACACCTGCGCAGCGCCGGCATGAGCGTCGTCGTCCGCGACCACGACGACCTCGGCCCGATCAAGCAACGCCTCGGCATCCCCTATGGCAAAGGCTCCTGCCACACCGCCGAAGTCGCCGGCTACTTCGTCGAAGGCCACGTCCCCGCCGTCGACATCCGCCGCATGCTCACCGAAAAACCCAAGATCAAGGGCCTCGCCCTTCCCGGCATGCCGCTGGGCTCACCCGGCATGGAAGTCCCCGGGCGTCCGATCGACCCGTACACCGTGGAAGCCGTGCAGCCGGATGGCCAGACCAAGCCGTATGCGAACCACGGCGGCATGGTGACGAGGAATTGAGCGCTGAAATCAAGCGCTGACCCGGGGCTGCTTCCGACCCGACACCCGGCAGGAACGTGTTTCGGCACAACATAGGGCGGCAACGCCACTGCAGGCGTTTCCTTGCGCTGCTTCCGCGCACTGACGGCTACTGCATCCGCCTCACCTCAGGCGCCACCACATCCACCTGCCGCTCCCGCTGCATGAAGGCCCGCTCGCCTTCCGGGAGCTGGCAATTCCGGCTGAGGATTTCGAGCTCGTCACCGGTTCTGGCCGCGCCGCTCTGCAGATTGACCACGACGGCCAGGGTGTCGCCCAGCGGGTCGAGTTCCCGGCAGATGGCGTCGATGGTGACGTGGCTGCGGGCGGGGTTGGTGGCGACGATGGCGAACAGGTTTTCGCGGTCCAGCCAGACCACGGAGCGCACGCCGGGGACGCGCTTGGCGGCGGCGCGGGCGGCTTCGGGGTCGATACGGCGGCTGATGTCGGGGACGCGCATCGACCGGCGGACGTCGTCGCTGAAGGCTTTGACGCCTTCCTGCACGGCCTGCTGATCGCCCGCGACGGCGGCAGCCTCGATTTTCGCGAGGTGGGCGACACCACGTGCGGCGGAGACCGGCTCACCGGCTGGCTGCGATTCTGCGGGCACGCAGGCGGCGGCGCAGAGCGCCAAGCCTGTTGTGGCAAGCCATGTTGCTGCAAGCGGCCTCGATACGGCCGGTCGTGGATCCCCCGACATGCGACATCCCCCTGTCTGCGCTCGCGGCGGCCGTCCATCGGCCTCGCCGCGATGGGCCAACGCTACGTTCGCGCGGACGGTGCGGGCAAGCTGTCAATTCTTACAGGGTGAGGGTGGCGGATGAGTGGCATCCTCAATCGCGCTCGGCCGCTTCTTCCCGGCCCTGCTGGCGGATGATCGCTTCCTGGCGTGCGTCTTCGATCGACATGCGCACGGCGGCGACGTCGGCGCGGCGGGTGTCGAAGGTGAAGCGGCCGGTGAGTGCGGTGTCGGGCCGGAGGGCGCCTTGCTGGTAGAGCGCCCACATTTCTTCGCCGTAGTGGGTATCGGCCAGTTCCGGGGCGAAGCGGCTCAGGGTATCGCGCAGGTTGTGGACGTCGCGCAGCAGCATGGTGCGCGCTTCGTTGTTGCCGGCGGCGCTGACCACCTGCGGGAAATCGATGATGACCGGGCCGTCGGGCGCCACCAGCACGTTGTATTCGGACAGGTCGCCGTGAATCATGCCGACGCAGAGCATGCGCACCACGTCGCCGATCAGGCGGGCGTGGAAGGCGCGGGCCTCCTCGGGCGACAGTTCCACTTCGCCAAGGCGCGGGGCGCTGTGGCCTTCGGCATCGACCACCAGATCCATCACCAGCACGCCGTGGAAGTAGCCATGGGCGCGCGGGACGTGCACGCCCGCCTTGTCCAGCGCGAACAGCGCATCGACTTCGGCATGCTTCCAGGCGTCTTCCTGTTCGCGGCGGCCGAATTTGGTGGCCTTGCCGATGGCCCGCGCCTGACGGCTGCCGCGCACCTTGCGGCCTTCCTGGTACTGCACGCGCGCCTGGAAGCTGCGCTGGGCCATGTCCTTGTAGACCTTGGCGCAGCGGATCTCATCGCCCGCGCGCACCACGTACACCGAGGCTTCCTTGCCGCTTTTCAGCGGGCGAAGCACGGCGTCGATGATGCCGTCGTCGATCAAAGGCTGCAGGCCTTTGGGGGTTTTCATCGCTTCGTTGCGCCGTGGGGAATGGCGTGCATTGTCGCCCACTCGGCGGGTGGACGCGCGTCGACGGACTTCGATGCAGCGCGGACTGTGTGCCCGGGCTTCAGGCAGGCGCGGGATGTCGGCTGATAGATCAGCGTCATTCCACTGGTATGGATCGGGTCGGTGCAGATTGCATCGGTGTCAGTTGGTGATCACCGCGCACAGCTCCGCCCAGGTCGGCGCGGCGGGCCAGTTGGGTTCGCTGTGGCCGGCGAGCACGCGGCGCAGGTCGTGGCGGTCGAGTTGCGGGGCCAGGGCGACCAGCAGTTCGACGGTGTAGTCGCGCAGCACGCGTTCGCGCGGGAGCACGGCCCAGGCGATGCATTCGGGGATGGCGGCGGGCGCGGGCAGCGAGGCGAGGTCGCTGTCCTCGGCGGCGCTGAAGGCCATTTCGGCCAGCAGGCCGATGCCGATCCCGGCGCGGACGTAGGTCTTGATCAGGTCGGCGTCGCGCGCGGTCATCGCCAGCTGCGGGTCGAGGCCCTGGGCGGTGAAGGCGCGGCGCAGGGACGATTCGGGGCGGATGGACGACTCGTAGCTGACCAGCGGCACGGCGGCGAGGTCAGTGAGCGTGGGCGGCCTGCCGGCCTGAGCCAGCGGATGCCCGCGCTGGGCCAGCACCACGCGGCGCCAGCGGAACAGCGGCACGGCGATGCCGTCGGCCGGCGGCGGGCCGGCGGTGCTGATCAGCGCGAGGTCGGCTTCGCCGCGGCTGAGCTGGGACAGCACGTCGCCATCGGCGCTGGGCTGCAGATGGATGCTGAGCTGCGGGTAGCGCTGGCGGACCTGGGCGATGACCGGCGGCAGCACGAAGCGGGCCTGGGTGTGGGTGGTGGCGATCAGCAGCCGGCCCTGGCCGTCGCGGCGCTGGTTGGCGGCGTAGGCGCGGATGTTGGCGGCCTCGGCCAGCAGGCGGCGGGCGTGGGCCAGCACCTCGGTGCCTTCGGAGGTCAGGCCTTCCAGGCTGCGGCCCTTGCGCACGAACAACAGGAAGCCGAGTTCGTCCTCCAGCTGCTTGAGCTGCTTGGACAGGCCCGGTTGGGTGGCATGCACCTGTTCGGCGGCCTGGGTGATGTTGAACCCGGCGTCGGCGATGGCCACGAAATAGCGCAGCTGGACCAGGGTCATGGCGGCGACTCCTGAGCCTGGGCCGCAGCCGGCCGGGCCGTGGCCTGCGCCGGGCGGGATCGAAGGAAGCTGGCGGCGTTGCGCATCGGGCGGGCGGTCCACGCCGGTCGAATGCCGGCCTCTGCCGACGTTATCCATAACCGGCCGGCATGAATAGCCCATCTTTATGCCATTGAGTTATCAGGCAAGGCCGGGCAGTCATTTCCGGGCGGCAAGCGGCAGGACTAGCGTGAGGGCTCGCCATCGAGCGCCACCTCCCATGTCTTCAGCCCAGTCCGCCGCCCCTTCCGAACGCGCCGCCGCAGCGCGCGCGCCGCTGGACCCGCTGCAGGACCGGCTGTTTCCGGTGTTTCTGGACCTGCGCGGCCGGCCGGTGCTGGTGGTCGGCGGCGGCGCGGTGGCGCGGCGCAAGGTGGAGGCGCTGCACGAGGCTGGCGCGGCGGTGCGGGTGGGCGCGCCCGCGCTGTGCCCGGAGCTGGAGGCGCTGGCTGCAAGCGGCAATATCGTGGCCCTGCCCGGCGGTTTCGAATCGACCTGGCTCGACGGCGTGTGGCTGGTGGTGGCCGCCACCGACGACGCCGAGGTCAACCGCCGGGTCGCCGCCGAGGCCGAGGCCCGGCGCATCTGGGTGAATGTGGTGGACGACGCGCCGCTGTGCGCCTTCCAGGTGCCGGCGCGGATCGACCGCGGGCCGCTGCAGATCGCCATCTCCAGCGGCGGCGGTGCGCCGATGCTGGCCCGCCACCTGCGCGAGCGGCTGGAGAGCGAACTCGACCCCTCGCTGGGCGATCTGGCCCGGCTGCTGGTGCGGCGCAGGCGCGAGATCCGCGCGGTGCTGCCGGACATGGGCGCGCGTCGGCGCTTCTTCGACGCCCTGCTGCGCGGCGAGGTGCCCGCGCAGCTGCGGCGTGGCGACCATGACGGCGCCGAAGCCGCGCTGGGCGCGATGCTGGCGCGGATCGGGCCTGCAGGCGCCGAGACGCCGGTCGGGCGGGTGGCGCTGGTCGGCGCCGGCCCCGGCGACGGCGGCCTCCTCACCCTGCGCGGCCTGCGCCTGCTCAACGAGGCCGACGTGATCCTGCACGACCGTCTGGTCAGCGCGGATGTGCTCGCCCTCGCCCGCCGCGACGCCGAACGCATCGAGGTGGCGAAGGAATCCGGCCATCATCACGTCCCGCAGGAAGGCATCCACGCGCTGATGCTCGAACACGCGCGTCAAGGCAAGACCGTGGTGCGGCTGAAGGGCGGCGACGGCTTCGTGTTCGGCCGCGGCGGCGAGGAGCTGGAATTCCTGCGCGCGCACGACATTCCCTACGAGGTGGTGCCCGGCATCACCGCCGCCCTTGCCTGCGCCGCCTATGCCGGCGTGCCGCTGACCCATCGCGATCACGCGCAGGCGGTGCAGTTGCTGACCGCACACCAGAAGGGCGAGGACGACACGCTGGATTGGGCCGCCCTGGCCGCGCCCGGACAGACGCTGGCGTTCTACATGGGCGTGGCCGGCCTCGACCGCGTGCGTGCGCGCCTGCTCGCGCACGGGCGCGCGCCGTCGACGCCGTTCGCCCTGATCGAGAACGGCGCGCGGCCCGAACAGCGCGTGGTGATCGGCACCCTGAACGATCTGGCCGAGACCGCAGCGGCGCATGCGGTCCGCTCGCCTGCCCTGCTGCTGGTGGGCGAAACCGCCGCGCTGGCCGAGCGCCTGCACTGGTACGGCGCACCGCCGCTGACCGCAGCCGATGCCGACACCTGGCAGGATGGCCATGGGCAGGCCAGGCTGCCGGCAACGCCCGCTGCCCCGGCGGAAGCGCCGGACCGCATCGCCGTCGCCGCCTGACGCATGCCGGCCTCGATGCCGCCCATTGCCGTTCGATCCGTTCCCTTCGAATACATGCCGAATACAGGCGCACCTGCCTGCATCCACACTGCTCCCACGCAGTCGCCCCCATACGTACCCATCGCACAGGACACGACCATGGCGCTCTACGACAACATCCTCGACACCATCGGCGGCACGCCCATCGTCAAACTGCATCGCGTCGCACCGGCGCATGTGCATCTGTACGTGAAGGTGGAAGCCTTCAACCCCGGCGGCTCGGTCAAGGACCGTCTGGCGCTGGCGATCGTGCTGGATGCCGAAGCCAAGGGCCTGCTCAAGCCCGGCGACACCATCGTGGAAGCGACCTCGGGCAATACCGGCGTGGCGCTGGCGATGGTGGCCGCCGCGCGCGGCTACAAATTCGTCGCGGTGATGACCGAAACCTTCTCGGTCGAACGCCGCAAGCTGATGCGCGCCTATGGCGCCAGGGTGATCCTCACCCCCGCCGCCGAGCGCGGCAGCGGCATGGTGCGCAAGGCGAAGGAACTGGCCGAGAAGCACGGATGGTTCCTCGCCCGCCAGTTCGAGAACGAGGCCAACCCGGCCTATCACCGCAACACCACCGGCCCGGAAATCCTGCGCGACTTCGCCGGGCGCAGGCTCGATTACTTCGTCAGCGGCTGGGGCACCGGCGGCACGATCACCGGGGCCGGCGAAATGCTCAAGCAGGCGCGACCCGGCATCCAGGTCATCTCCACCGAACCCGCGGGCGCGCAGCTGCTGGGCGGCGGCGAGTGGAAGCCGCACAAGATCCAGGGCTGGACGCCGGACTTCCTGCCCGACGTGCTGAGCCGCACCATCGCCGACCGCATCGTGCCGATCGACGACGTGGTGGCGCGCGACACCTCGCGCCGCCTGGCCGCCGAGGAAGGCCTCTTCGTCGGCATTTCCGCCGGCGCCACCGCAGCCGCCGCGCTGGAAGTGGCGAAGGACGCGCCTGCAGGCTCGGTGCTGCTGGCGATGCTGCCGGACACCGGCGAGCGCTATCTGTCGACCTTCCTGTTCGAGGACGTCAGCGAGGGCTCGGACGACGAGTGGTTGGCGTCGCTGCCGTAAGGTCTCGCCACGCGCGCAGCAGGGAACCGGCATGGCAGCGCGAAGTCGTGCTGCCGCGCGCACCGACGGGTCATCTCGCCCGTTCATGGGGATCTGCCCTGCGAAAAACGCCGAAAATGTGCGCGGGGTCCACGCCGGCGAACGTCGATCGCACTAGAGTGTCCGGGCAGGGGGTGTTTCCCAACGACAAGGAGTCGTCATGAGACGTTTCGCCCCGAAACCGCTGCTTTCCGCTCTCGCGGCCGTCCTTCTGTGCGGAGTCGCCGTGCTTCAGGCGCAGGCCGCGGTCAACTCGAACTGTTCCCGATGCTGGCAGAGCTATCTCGACTGTCGCGCCAGCGGCACATCGCCGGACGAATGTTATTTCCGGTACGAGATGTGCCTGTACCGCAACGGCTGCCCGGTTCCCTGAGTCCATCGTCGCGACGGGGCGTCGCGGACGCCCCGTCGCGATCGGGGGATATCGGCACGCTCTCGACGCGCGCGGCCTTCGCGTAGCCGGTCGTCCTCGCCACGCAGCGGGGACAAGGGCGCAACGGCTCCGCGTATCGCACAAGCAGCGATACGGAAATCGAACGCGCCCGACAGCTCCGCCGCGGCCGCATGTCTGCGTGCCGCGGCCGAGCCTGCACGCCTCACTCGCCCAGGTGTTCCTTCAACCAGCTCTTCACCGTGTCGTGCCACTGCACGCTGTTCTGCGCCTTCAGCACCCAGTGGTTCTCGTTGGGGTAGTACAGCAGCTTCGAAGGAATGCCCTTGCGCTGCAGCGCGGTGAAGGTAGAGAGGCTCTGGTCGAGCGGCACACGGAAGTCGTTCTGTCCGGCCACCACCAGCATCGGGGTCTTCCACTTGTGGATGTGGCGGGCGGGGTTGAAGCGCTCGTAGCTCTCCGGATTGTCGTGCACGGTGCCGCCGAACTCCCATTCGGTGAACCACAGTTCTTCGGTCACCAGCCCCATGGAGCGGGTGTCGAACACGCCGTTGTGGTTGACCATGCACTTGAACGGCGCGTTGCCCTCGGCGTCGAACCAGTTGCCGGCGATCCAGTTGATCATGTAACCGCCGTAGCTCGCGCCCAGCGCGCAGGCATTCCTGCCGTCGAGGAAGGCGTACTTCTGCTGCGCCGCGGCCCAGCCCTTCTGCAGGTCTTCGAGCGGGCGATCGCCCCAGTGGCCGGTAATCGAATCGGTGAACTTCTGTCCGTAACCGGTCGAACCGTGGAAGTCGATCATCACCACCGCATAGCCCGCGCCGGCATAGGTCTGCGGGTTCCAGCGGTAGCTCCAGCCGTCGCCGAAGCTGCCCTGCGGGCCGCCGTGGATCAGGAAGGCCACCGGGTAGGTCTTGCCTTCCTCGTAGTCCCAGGGCTTGACCACGTAGCCGTAGACGGTCTCGCCGTTCCAGCCGATGAAGTTGAACTGCTCGTAGGCGCCGAAGCGTACGTCCGGCAGCATCTCGCTGGCGGTCGGGGTGATCCTGCGCAGCGGCGCCTGACCGTCGGCGGTGGTGGTGGTGATGACGTTGCCGCTCTTCAGCGACGCGGCGGCGAAGGCCAGGGTGTCGCCCGCCACGTCGAACTCGCCCACGCTGCCGTCCTTGTGGATGCTCTCGACTTCGCCGTTGTCGATGCGCACCGCGAACAGCGGGTGACGGCCCAGCTCGTCGGTGGTGGTGTACAGGCGCTTGCCGTCGGGCGAAAGCACCAGCCCGCCGGCGGAGGCATCCCAGCGCGGCGCGATCTCGCGGGTCTTCCCGCTGGCGATGTCCATCGCCATGATCGCGAAACGGTCGGCCTCGAAGCCCGGGCGTTTCATCGCGCGGTAGTAGAGCGTCTTGCCGTCGGCGGAGAACACCGGGCCGGTGTCCCAGGCCTGGTTGGCAGCGGTGAGGTTCTTCGCCTGGCCGCTGCCGTCGGCGGAGACGCGATACAGGTCGAAATTGGTGCTGGTGGGCTCCATGCGGCTGGTGAGGCGCACCGACAGCACCAGCGACTTGCCGTCCGGCGCCCAGGCCAGCTCGCCCATGTCGCCGAAGGGCTTGGACGGGATGTCGCCGAGCACGTCGCCGCCGATCAGCGTGGCCGATTTCACTGCGGCCTCGTCCTTGCCCGGGAGCGCGGCGACGAAGACGCGGTTGAGACGGCCGTCCATCCAGGTGTCCCAGTGGCGCACGAAGAGGCTGTCGTGCAGCACGCCGCTCGACTTGCGCGACGCGGTGGCGTCCAGACGCTGTTTGGTGCAGGCGAGATCGCCGGCGCAATCGGGGAAGGTCTCCAGCGCCAGCGCGACGCGGCGGCCGTCCGGCGACAGCTTGAAGCCGCCCACATCCAGCGGCAGATCTGTAAGCTGCACCGGCTCGCCGCCCGAGGACGGAATGACATAGAGCTGCTGGCTGCCGGACTTGGCGCTGAGGAAATAGACGCTCGCGCCATCGCGCGAGAACGCCGGGGAGTTCACGTTCCAGCCGTCGGGCGTGAGCCGCGCGGGCGGACGCTTGTCGCGCGCGAACAGGTTCTCGACCCACAGCGAGGTGCTGGACTTGTCGGCGTCGAAATCGACCACGCGCTTGGTGAACACCAGCAGCCGGCCGTCGGGCGAGAGCGTGGGCGCGCCGTAGCGGTCGAGCGTGGCCAGGTCGCGGCCCTGCAATCCGCGGGCAGCCTCGGCGGCGGCGGGAAGCGAGAGGGTCATGGGCAGGGCCAGCGCGAGGCTCAGGGCCAGACGGGACGGCAGAGCACGGGAACGGGAGCGGGAATGGAAAGCAGTCATTCGCGGAGCCTCGACAGGTCGGAAGTCATGGGGGGCGATGGTAGGCCGACGCCCTCGCGGGGGCATAGCCCGAAAGGCACCCCCGCCCCGGCATTCCGCGGCCGCATGGCTATACTCCGCCGCCTTGCCCCGTGGAATCCGCGCCATGTCCACCATCGCCTCCGCATCCGCCGGCGCACCGTCCCGGGACGAGCTGTTCGGCCATCCCAAGGGCGTCTACGTCTGTTTCTTCACCGAGATGTGGGAGCGCTTCTCGTTCTACGGAATGAAGGCCCTGCTGCTGCTGTATCTGCTGCAGCACCACCGGTTCGGCGACGATGCCGGCTACGACGTGCTGGGCGCCTACGGGGGACTGGTGTACTGCATCCCGGTCATCGGCGGCCTGCTGGCGGACCGTTATCTGGGCATGCGCAAGGCGGTGATCTTCGGCGGCATCCTGCTGGTGCTGGGCCACATCGGCATGGCGGTGGAGGGCGACGCCGCGCGGGTGGTGGACGGCCAGGTGGTACGCGCCGAGGGCGCGCTGATGGTGTTCTACCTGTCGCTTGCCCTGATCATCATGGGCGTGGGCTTCCTCAAGCCCAACATCTCCACCATCGTCGGCAAGCTGTACGCCGACAACGACCCGCGCCGCGACTCCGGTTTCTCGCTGTTCTATGCCGGCATCAACCTGGGCGCGCTGTTCGCGTCCATCGTCTGCGGTTATCTCGGCCAGACCTTCGGCTGGGGCTGGGGCTTCGGTGCCGCGGGCATCGGCATGGCGCTGGGTCTGGCGCAGTTCCTCTGGGGCCAGAAATACCTGCACGGCAACGCCGAGCCGCCGGCGCCGGAGCGCCTGCGCGAGCGCGTGCTGGGCCTGCCGCGCGAGTGGGCGATCTATCTCGGCGCGTTCGCCGGCCTGCTGCCCGTGGCCTGGCTGATGTGGGCCGTGGCCAACGGCGCGTTCGCCCTCGGCGGCCATGTCTCGCTGGCGCTGCTGCTGATGATCGTGGTGATGCTGGTGGTGCTGGGCTGGTTCGTCTGGTTCATCACCGTGCGCTGCACGCCGGTGCAGCGCCAGCAGATGCTGGCGCTGATGGCGATGATCGTCATGTGTCTGGTGTTCTTCACCCTGTACGAGCAGACCTACGGCTCGTGGGTCACCTTCACCGACCGCATGCTGACCAAGGACCTGGTGCCGTCGATGGTGATCCGCGAGGGCACGCCGTGGCCGTGGTCGACCATCTCGCTGCTGCTGGCGCCGCTGGCGTTCGTGGTCTCGGCCGAGCTGTCGGACCGCAACCCGGCCTCGACCGCGCCGAAGGCGCTGTTCGGCCTGGCGGTGCTGGCGATCCTCGTGTTCCTGATCCGCGACGTGCTGGTGCTGCCGCAGACCGCGGGTTCGCTGACCTTCCTCGGCGCGATGTTCATCGTGCTGCTGGCGCCGCTGTTCTCGGTGCTGTGGGCCTGGCTGGACCGTCGCCGGATGGACCCGGCCAAGCCGGTCAAATCCTCCGTGGGCCTGATCTTCGGCGGCCTGAGCTTCATCCCGCTGGCCATGGCCGCGGAAAGCGCCGGCGCCAGCGGCGCGCTGGCCAGCGTGTGGTGGCTGGTGCTGGCCTATCTCATTCTGGAGATCGGCGAGATGTGCCTGTCGCCGGTGGGCCTGTCGGCGGTCACCCAGCTCTCGGTCAAGAGCGTGGTGAGCCTGATGATGGGCACTTGGTTCCTGGCGACCGCGTTCTCCGAGACGCTGGCGGCACTGTTCGCCAAGCTCGCCTCGCTGGAGGTGCCGGAAGGCGCGGCGATCGACCTGGCCGAGGCCGGCGCCAAGTATTCGCATCTGTTCTGGCTGATGATGTGGATCGGCATCGGCTCGGGCGTGTTCTTCCTGCTGGTCTCGCCCCTGCTGCGGCGGATGATGCATGGCGTCAAATGACGCGGTTTCGCGGCGTTGGCGCCTCATCGCGGTGGGGTCTGCAGCCGCCGCTGCAGCCTTGGCCGCACTCGGGTGGGCGGCACCGTTCGCGCTGGCGTCCCTCATCACCCTGCCCCAGCGCGACCGTCCCTACGGCTGGCTGACCGACCGCCTGCTGCTGGCGGCGGAGCACGGCCTGCTGATCCTGGCGGCGCTGGTCGCGTCGATCGCAGTCATCGCCTGGCTGCTGGGCCGCAGGCGCCTGCGGGCATAGGCGGATAGTGTCCGTCGACGGCGGCATGCCAGTATCCGGCCATGCCTGAAGACGCCTCCCGCCCGCACGTGCACAGCGGCGTGCATGCACATCAGCACGGTCACCACCATGGCCTGCCCCCCGGCACCCGCGCCTTCGCGCTGGCGACGCTGGTGAATCTGGCCTACACCGCGCTGGAAGCCGGGTACGGGTTCTGGACCAACTCGCTGGCGCTGCTGTCGGATGCGCTGCACAACTTCGGCGACGTGTTGGGACTGGCGCTGGCCTGGGGCGCGGCGGTGCTGGCGCAGCGGCCGCCGACCGGGCGGCACACCTACGGCTGGCGCCGGGCCACGCTGCTCTCGCCGCTGGGCAATGCGCTGCTGCTGGTCGGTTTCAGCGGCGCCCTGGCCTGGGAAGCGATGCGCCGGTTCAGCGCGCCACCGGAGATCCCGGCGCTGCCGGTGATCGTGATCGCGACGATCGGCATCGTGGTCAACCTGGGCGCGGCCTGGCTGCTGCGCGACGGCGACGGCCACCGCCACGCGCACGATCTCAACCGCCGCGGCGCCTTCCTGCACCTCATCGCCGATGCCGCTGTGTCGCTGGCCGCGGTGCTGGCGGGCCTGGGCATGCTGTGGCTCGACTGGCGCTGGCTGGACCCGGCCATCGCCCTGCTGGTCGCGGTGGTGGTGGCCGTGGGCGCGTTCGGCCTGCTGCGCGACGCCTTCGCCGCGGCGATGGACGCGGTGCCGCGGGCGATCGATCCCGACGCCGTCCGCACCTTCCTGGCCGCGCAGCCCGGGGTGACCGCGGTGCATCACCTGCACATCTGGCAGCTGGGCACGGACGAGATCGCGATGACCGCGCATCTGGTGCGCCCGCCTTCGCCGACGCAGGCCGGAGCCGCCGGGGAGGCCGAACGGCTGGAGCACGACGCCTTCCTGGACGAGGCCTGCCGCGCGCTGGACCGGCGCTTCGGCATCAACCATCCCACCCTGCAGATCGAGCACGGCGACCGCTGCGCGCACGACCGCGAGCACCGCGCCCACCACGGCGCCCACGCGCAGGAGCGCGCGCAGGCGGACGCGCACGGCCACGCAGACGCGCACGCGCATGGGCACGCACAAGGGCACGCTCACGGACACCCGCACGCGGGGGCGGAGGCGCAGGCGCACCCGCAGGCGCACCCGCGCGGGCGCGCGAACGATGGACACGACTGCGGCGCCGCCTGAAGACGACGGCGCCGGCCGGAGCCGGCATCGGCATCGGCATCGGCATCGGCATCGGCAGGCTGCAGGAACAGGCCTCGGGAACACGAGCCAAGCACAGGACTCAAAACAGCGGCCGCGCCGACGGTGCGGGGGCAGCCCCCATGCTTGCCCTATAATCCCGGGTCCTGCGCGCCCGCCCGGCGCGCCCGACACTTCCCGTCCTTTCCCATACAAGGCACCGGACATGCTCAACGACATCAAGAACGACACGCAGACGCGCATGGCCAAGAGCGTGGAAGCGCTGCGCCACGACCTGACCAAGGTCCGCACCGGCCGCGCCAGCCCGGCGCTGGTCGACCATCTGAAGGTCAACTACTACGGCTCGGACGTGCCGCTGTCGCAGGTGGCCGCAGTGGCCGTGGCCGATGCCCGCTCGCTGACCATCACCCCCTGGGAGAAGCAGATGATCGGCCCGATCGAGAAGGCCATCTACGCCTCCGACCTCGGCATCACCCCCAACACCGCCGGCCTGGTGATCCGCATCAACCTGCCGCCGCTCACCGAAGAGCGTCGCCGCGACCTGTCCAAGGTGGTGCACGCCACCGGCGAGGACACCAAGGTGGCGATCCGCAACATCCGCCGCGACGCCAACCAGCACGTCAAGGAACTTCTCAAGGAAAAGAAGATCACCGAGGACGAGGAGCGCAAGGCGGAGGACGACATCCAGAAGCTCACCGACAAGGCGATCAAGGACGTCGACGAAGTGGTGAAGGCCAAGGAACAGGAACTGATGGCGGTCTGAGGCCGGTCGCCGTCGCCCCGGGTCCGGACATGTCCGTCGCACCTCCCGCCTCCCCGCGCCCCGTGGCGCGCGCGCCGCGCTGCGCCGCGCGACGAGCCGCCCGATGAGCCTGCCGCGCCATCTCGCGGTGATCATGGACGGCAACGGCCGCTGGGCCGAACGCCGCCATCGGCCGCGCGTGTTCGGCCATCGCGCCGGTGCGCGCGCGGTCAACGCGACCGTCGACTTCTGCCTGGAGCGCGGCATCGGCGCGCTGACCCTGTTCGCCTTCTCCAGCGAGAACTGGGGCCGGCCGGAGGAGGAAGTCGGAGCGCTGATGAAGCTGTTCGTCAACGCCCTGGAGCGCGAGGTCGACGAACTGGACCGCCGCGGCGTTCGCCTGCGCTTCATCGGCGAACGTGCGCGCTTCTCCGCCGATCTGCAGCGGCGCATGGCCGAAGCCGAAGACCGCACCCGGCACCATCACCGCCTGCAGCTGTCCATCGCCGCCAGCTACGGCGGGCGTCAGGACATCGCCGCCGCGGCGCGGTCCATCGCCGAGGACGTGGCCGCGGGCCGGCTGCGGCCCGAGCAGGTGGACGAGGCGCTGTTCGGCCGCCGCGTCGCACTGGCCGACCTGCCGCCGCCCGATCTGTTCATCCGCACCGGCGGCGACCGCCGGATCAGCAATTTCCTGCTCTGGCAGCTGGCCTACACCGAGCTGTGGTTCACCGAGACGCTGTGGCCCGACCTCGACGCCAACGTGCTGCAGCAGGCGCTGGACGATTTCGCCGGCCGCGAGCGCCGCTTCGGCCTGACCGGGGCGCAGGTCGCCGCGGTGGCCCCGGTGGCCGATGCGCCTTCCGGAGCCGCGCACGCGGCCGCGGACGCGGCCGCGGACGCCGACCCCCTTTCGCATTCCGGCTCCGGTGCCCAGCCCGGCACCGCCGCCCCCAGGACTTCAGCATGACCCCAACCCGCGGCATCACCCGAACCCGCGTGCTCGCCGCCGCGATCATGGCGCCGCTGGCGATCGCCGCCGTGTTGCTGTTGCCCACGCCGTGGATGGCCGCGCTCAGCGCGGCGGTCTTCCTGCTCGGCCTGTGGGAGTGGCTGCGCCTGACCGAGATCGACGACCCCATCGCCCGCGGCGTGCTGATGGTCGCCAATCTGCTGCTGATGGTGGCCCTGGTGTGGGCCTCGGGCACGGGCGATGGCGGAGGGTCGCTGGTGTTGTTCCAGATCATGATCGTGATCGGCGTGATCTGGTGGCTGATCGCGATCTTCTGGCTGCGCCGGCCCAAATTCGCCTCGGATCATGGCACCCACGCGCGCATGTTCAAGCTGGCTGCCGCCACGCTGAGCATCGTCCCGGCCTGGGCGGCCCTGGCGCTGATCCACGCCGAACGCCCCAACGGCCACTACTGGCTGCTGCTGGCGCTGGCCATCGTCTGGGCGGCGGACAGCGGGGCGTATTTCGCCGGCCGCCGCTTCGGCAAGCACAAGCTCAGCCCCACGATCAGCCCGAACAAGACCATCGAGGGCCTGGTCGGCGGGATGCTCGCGGCGATGGCGGTGGCGCTGATCGCCGCGCCGCTGATCGGCACCACCCTGGCGCAACTGCCGCTGGTGGCGCTGGTGGCGGCCTGGACCATCCTGTTCTCGGTGGTCGGCGACCTGTTCGAGAGCCTGCTCAAGCGCCACGTCGGCGCCAAGGACTCCAGCCACCTCATCCCCGGCCACGGCGGCGTGCTCGACCGCATCGACAGCGTGCTCGCGGCCCTGCCGGTGTTCGCGTTCGGCAAGCTGCTGTTCGGCTTCTGAGCGGCGCGAACTCGCTCCCGCCTGTGCGGTCCATGTCTCCGATGCCCCAGTTCCCCGCCGCCGATGCCCTGCCCGCCCCCGTGAACGCGGCCGCGCCTGCGCGCGTGGCCGTGTTCGGCGCCACCGGCTCGATCGGCGCCTCGGCCCTGGACGTGATCGCCCGCCATCCCGACCGGCTGCAGGCGCATGCGCTGGCCGCGGGCAGCAACGTCGCAGCCCTGCTCGACCTCTGCCGCCTGCACCGGCCCGCGCACGCGGCCATCGCCGACCCGGCCGGCTACACCGCCCTGCGCGACGGCCTGCGTGCGGCCGGGCTGGACACCGAGGCCCACGCCGGCATGGACGCCATCGACGCGCTCGCCGCCGACACCGGCAGCGACACCGTGGTGGCCGCCATCGTCGGCGCCGCCGGGCTGTCGTCCACGCTTGCCGCCGCCCGCGCCGGCAAGCGCCTGCTGCTGGCCAACAAGGAGTCGCTGGTGCTGGCCGGCGAGCTGCTGATGGCCGCGGCACGCGCCGGCGGCGCGACCATCGTGCCGATCGACAGCGAACACAACGCGGTCTTCCAGTGTCTGGCCGGACACCGTCTGGCCGACGGCCGGGCCGATGCCGGCGTACGCCGGATCGTGCTGACCGCCTCGGGCGGCCCGTTCCGCGGGCGCAGCCGCGCGCAGCTGGCCGCGGTCACCCCGGCCGAGGCCGTGGCCCATCCAAAATGGTCGATGGGGCCGAAGATCTCGGTCGATTCGGCCACCCTGATGAACAAGGGCCTGGAGGTGATCGAGGCGCATCATTTGTTCGGGCTGCCGGCCGACCGGATCGAGGTGCTGGTGCACCCGCAGAGCCTGGTGCACTCCCTGGTGGATTTCGTCGACGGCTCGATGCTGGCCCAGCTCGGCCTGCCGGACATGCGCACCGCGCTGGCGGTGGGCTTCGCCTGGCCGGCGCGGGTGGATTCGGGTGTGGGCCCGCTGGATCTGCTGCAGCACGGGCGGCTGGACTTCGAGGCGCCCGACCTCGACGCCTTCCCCTGTCTGCGCCTGGCCTACGCCGCGCTGTGCACAGGCGGCGCAGCCCCCGCCGTACTGAATGCCGCGAACGAAATGGCCGTTTCAGCCTTTCTTCAGGGCCGGATCGGTTTTCTGGACATCCCCGCACGGGTCGAGGATGCCCTCGCCGCGGCCGATGGCATGCCGGCGGCCTCGCTGGACGACCTGCTGGCGGCCGACGCTGCCGCGCGTCGCCGCCTGGCGGCTTCGCTTCCGGCCGCAGACGCTTCTTCCGACCCCCGCCCGATCCCCGCGCGCACCCACACCGAGACGCCGCCATGAACGAATTCTTCGGTTCCATCCTGTGGCTGCTGGTGGCACTGGGTGTGCTGGTCACCTTCCACGAGCTGGGCCATTACTGGGTCGCGCGCCTGTGCGGGGTGAAGGTGCTGCGTTTTTCGGTGGGCTTCGGTCGCCCGCTGTGGATGCGCCGGGCCCGCGACGGCACCGAATGGGCCGTCTCGGCCATCCCGCTGGGCGGCTACGTGAAGATGCTGGGCGAGCGCGATGGCAGCGACGAGGTCTCGCCCGAGGACCGCGACCAGGCGTTCACCCACAAGCCGGTCCTCCAGCGCATGGCCATCGTCGCGGCCGGGCCGGTCGCCAATCTGGTGCTGACGCTGCTGTTCTTCTGGGCGATGTTCGTCATCGGCCGGCCCGACTACAGCCCGCAGGTCGGCATGACCCGGGGCATCGCCGCCGAGGCCGGCCTGGCCGCCGGCGACACCGTGCTCGCGGTGGGCGAACGCCTCACCCCCACCTGGAGCGAACTGCAGATCGCGCTGGTCGGCGCCGGGGTGGACCGTGGCCGCACCCCGCTGACCGTGCGCACGGCCGAGGGCGACACCCTCACCCGCACGCTCGACATGCGCGGCATCCCCGAGGGTCTGGGCCTGCGCGAGGTGGTGGCGGAGGTCGGCCTGATCCCCGCCCACGCCATGCCCCCCCCGCTGGTCGGCGAAGTGACCGCCGGAGGGCCGGCCGCCGGCAAGCTGCAGCCTCAAGACCGGATCGCCGCCATCGACGGGACCGCCATCCGCAACTGGACCCAGATCCAACCGCTGGTCGCCGCCCGCGCCGAGCGCGGCGGCGCGGCCGACGTCGAGGTGGAGCGCGACGGCCGGATGCTGCGCTTCGACATCGTCCCGGCCCCCGCCGCGCAGGTGAACGCCAAGGGGCCGAAGTGGCAGCTGGGCATCGGCCTGGCCCAGCGCGAACCCGAGAAGACCGCCCTGCTGCGCTACGGCGCGCTGGAGGCGGTGCCGGCGAGCTTCCGCGAAGCGGGGTACCAGACCCGCGAGATCTTCGCCATGTTCGGCCGGGCCTTCAGCGGAAAGGTCAAGGTGACCGAGACCGTCTCGGGGCCGATCACCATCGGCCGCGCCGCCAATTACTTCGCCAGCCAGGGCCCGGGCGCCTTCTTCTGGATGCTGGCGATGCTGAGCCTGAGCCTCGCCATCCTCAACCTGCTGCCCATCCCGGTGTTGGATGGCGGTCACCTTCTGTATTACTTTATCGAGTTGGTCAAGGGCAGCCCGCTGGAGGAGCGGACGATGGCCGCCGGGCAGTACGTGGGCCTGGCGCTGTTGTTCGGCCTGATGGGGCTGGCGTTCTTCAACGACGTGTACGGCCTGCTGCAGTAGCCGGACCCCGAACTTCGCATCACCCGGTACACCCCCCGATACATCCGCGACACACCTCCGATACACCCCAGTCCCAACGACCCGCTCCAACAACGTGTTAACCCCGTGGCTGCGACAATCCGCCGCCGCGGCCGGCGGCCCGACGGGGCGGCGCGGCGGCCGTCCCAGCGGTCGGTGTGCCGGCGCCCGGCGACGCCGTCCGGCTTCCCTGCTGTCTCTTGCTCCACCCCGGCGCGCTTCTCTCCGGCGCGCGCCGTCGCAGTGCGCCCCTCCACCGTCCCGGCATGCCTCGCGGCGACCGTGCGGGACGGCGGCGGGTTTCGACCACCGGTCCGCCATGGCCGGCGTTCGATCACCGGCTTCGAGCCCTGGCGTCGGCTCACCCGCATCGATCACGGCCTCACCCACCGATGTCGATCCGGACCATGAACACCAGCGCTCCACACCACCCCGATTTCGAAACCACCGGATCTTCTTGATGACGTTGCTCCCGATGATGCAGCCCTCGCCGATGCGCACGCTGCCCGCCCGCCGCCTGCTCGCCCTCGCTCTCGCCACCGGACTGGCCTCGCTTTCCGCGCCGATGGTCCATGCGCAGAGCGTGCAGCCCGCCGCCGCCGGCTTCACGGTGGCCGACATCCGGGTGGACGGCCTGCAGCGCATCGGCGCCGGCACGGTCTTCACCTATCTGCCGATCGAGCGCGGCGACACCATCGACTCCGGCCGCGTCGCCGAGGCGATGCGCGCGCTGTACAAGACCGGGTTCTTCGAGGACGTGAAGATCGACCGCGAGGGCGACATCCTTGTGGTCACGCTCACCGAGCGCCCGGCGATCAACAGCCTCACCCTGAGCGGCAACAAGGACCTCAAGACCGAGGACCTCACCCGCAATCTGAAGGACATCGGCATCGCCGAGGGCGAAACCTTCGACCGCCTCGCCCTGGACCGCGTCACCCAGGAGCTGAAGCGCGCCTACAACAACCGCGGCAAGTACAACGTCACCATCGACCCCAAGGTCACACGTCTTGACCGCAACCGGGTGGACGTGACCATCGAAGTCGACGAGGGCAAGGCCGCGCGCATCCGCCACATCAACATCGTCGGCAACGACCGCTTCGAGGAAGAACAGATCCGCGAGCGCTGGGAGTCCAGCGAAAGCAACTGGCTGAGCTGGTACCGTCGCGACGACCAGTACTCGCGCGAGAAGCTTTCCGGCGACCTGGAAAAGCTCAACGAGTTCTATCTCGACCGCGGCTACGTCGACTTCGCCGTCGACAGCACCCAGGTGGCGATCAGCCCCGACAAGAAGGACATGTACATCACCGCCGGCGTGACCGAGGGCGAGGTGTACACGATCTCCAGCGTGAAGGTCAGCGGCGACACCGTGCTGAGCAAGGAGGAGATCGAACGCTACGTGGTGGTGAAGGAAGGCCAGACCTTCTCCCGCGCGCTGCTGGAGTTCACCTCCGACGCCATCGTCGCCACGCTGGGCAACATCGGCTACGCCTTCGCCCAGGTGAACCCGGTGCCGGACATCGACCGCGAGAACCGCACGGTCGGCATCGACTTCCAGGTGGTGCCCGGCCCGCGCGTGAGCGTGCGCCGCATCGTCTTCCGCGGCAACACCCGCACTACCGACGAAGTGCTGCGCCGCGAACTGCGCCAGTTCGAGGGCGCCTGGTATTCGCAGGCCGCGATCGACCGCTCCAAGACCCGCCTGCAGCGCCTGGGCTATTTCGAGACCGGTTCGGTCCAGATCGAAAGCGTGCCGGTGGCCGGCAGCAACGACCAGGTGGACGTGATCGTCGACGTGAAGGAAACCACGTCCGGCAGCTTCACGTTCGGCTTCGGCTACTCGCAGCTGGCCGGCCTGACCACCACCCTGCAGCTGTCGCAGAACAATTTCCTCGGCACCGGCAACCGGATCGGCGTGGAAGTGCAGCGCAACGTCTTCCTGCAGCGCTATTCGTTCTCGTTCCTCAATCCGTTCTTCACCGACGAGGGCCTGTCGCTGGGCTACAACCTGTGGTGGCGCGAGTTCGACAACTCGGACTTCAACACCGCCAACTTCTCCAGCACCAGCGCCGCGGCGCAGGCGGTGCTCGGCCTGCCGCTGTCGGAAACCGATTCGGTCTCGCTGCTGTTCGGCCTCGACCGCAACCAGATCTTCGCCAGCCCCACCTCGTCCCCGGCCACGCTGGTGGACTACATCGACGCCGTCGGCCAGCGCACCTTCCATTCATGGCGCGCGGAGCTGGGCTGGGCCCGCGACACGCGCAACGACTTCTTCGCGCCGCGCTTCGGTACCTATCAGCGGTTCTCCGCTGAAATCACCCTGCCCGGCTCGACCGTCGAGTACTACAAGCTGAACTACGAGTTCTCGCGCTACTGGCCGCTGTCCAGCGCGCTGGTGCTCAACACCCGCTTCGAGCTGGGTTACGGCGACAGCTACGGCAGCGACTACTCGCGCGATCTCTGCCTGCAGCCGCTGCCGCCGCCGGTGGACAACGACAACGATCCGGCCACGCCGCCGATCCAGCCGCCGCGTCCGCCCTCCTCCGACCCCTGCCTGAACACCTCGCCGGACTACCAGCGCACGGTTGTCGCGACCGGCCTGCCGCTGTTCGAGAACTTCTACGCGGGCGGCACGCGTTCGGTGCGCGGCTTCCGCGACAACACCCTGGGCCCGGTCGACTTCGGCCGCTTCAGCAACGTGCGCCAGCCGATCGGCGGCGCGTTCAAGACCACCGGCTCGCTGGAGATGTTCTTCCCGCGCCTGCTCGACAGCCCGGGCGCGCGCGTGTCCACGTTCCTCGACTTCGGCAACGTCTACACCGACTTCGACAGCTTCGATGCCGGCCAGCTGCGCGCCACCGCGGGCGTGGCCCTGCTCTGGCGCGCGCCGGTCGGCCCGATCTCGATCAGCTATGCCTTCCCGCTGCGCAAGGAGGACGGCGACGAAGTCGAGCGGCTGCAGTTCACCTTCGGCGGCGCGCTCTGAGCGGACGCGGGCGGACATGGGCGTGACCCCTGCCGTGCACACGCTTGCCGCGCTCGCCGAGCGCTTCGGCCTGGAGGCGCGCGGCGACGGCGCCACGCCCATCCGCGGCGTGGCGACCCTGGCCCGTGCCGGCGACGGCCAGCTGGCGTTCCTGGCCAACCCGCGTTATCGCGCGCAGCTGGCCGCAAGCAACGCCGCCGCGGTCGTACTGCGTGCGGACGACGCCGAGGCCTGGCCCGGCGCCGCGCTGGTCGCGAAGGACCCGTACGCGGCGTTCGCGAAGATCGCCGCGCTGTTCGACACGCGCCCGCAACACGCGCCGGGCATTCACCCCGGTGCGGTCGTCGATCCCACCGCCGAGGTGTCGCCGCAGGCCGTGATCGGCCCGTTCGTGAGCATCGGCGCCCGCACTCGCGTGGCGGCGGGCGCGGTCATCGGGCCCGGCTGCACCATCGGCGAGGACTGCGAGATCGGCGAGGACTGCGAACTGGTCGCGCGCGTCGCGCTCGTGCGTCGCGTGCGCCTGGGCAGGCGGGTGTTGATCCACCCCGGCGCGGTGCTGGGCGCCGACGGGTTCGGCATCGCGATGGACCACGGCCACTGGATCAAGGTGCCGCAGCTTGGCGGCGTGCGCATCGGCGACGACTGCGAGATCGGCGCCAACACCACGATCGACCGCGGCGCGCTGGACGACACCGTGCTCGAAGAGGACGTCCGCCTCGACAACCAGATCCAGATCGGCCACAACGTCCGCATCGGCGCGCACACCGCGATCGCCGGCTGCGCGGCGGTGGCCGGCAGCGCCACCATCGGCCGCTACTGCCTGATCGGCGGCGCCGCCGGTGTGGTCGGCCACATCGAGATCTGCGACCGCACCGTGGTGACCGCCATGAGCCTGGTCACCTCCTCCATCCGCGAGCCCGGCGAGTATTCGTCCGGCACGCCGCTGATGGACAATCGCAGCTGGCGCAAGAACGCCGCTCGTTTCAGACAGCTCGACGCCCTGGCACGCCAGGTCGCGGGCCGCAACCGGGACACGCAATGACTTCGCATCAAGACACCGTCGATGACGGCGCCGCCGCCCCCGTCTCCGCCGTGCCGCCCCTGCCGATCGGCGCGCTCGAGATCCAGAAACTGCTGCCGCACCGCTACCCGTTCCTGCTGATCGACCGGGTGATCGCGCTGGAGCCGGGCGAGCGCATCGTGGCGCTGAAGAACCTCACCATCAACGAGCCGTTCTTCCAGGGCCATTTCCCCTCGCGTCCGGTCATGCCCGGCGTGCTGGTGGTCGAGGCCCTGGCCCAGGCCGGCGGCGTGCTGTACCAGCTCACCAACCTCTCGCGCGGCGACACCGCCAGCTGCGACAAGCTGTTCTACCTGGTGAAGGTGGAGAACGCGCGCTTCAGCCGGACCATCGTGCCGGGCGACCGGCTCGAGCTGCACGTCTCGATCAAGCGCCGCATCCGCAACATGGCGCAGTACGAAGGCACCGCGCTGGTGGACGGCGAGGAAGTCGCGCGTGCGTGTTTCCTCTGCGCCGAAGCGCAGGACTGAGTCGACGGGAGCCAGGTCGCACATGAATGCCGAAGCCAACATCAGCCCGCTGGCCCACGTCGACGCGTCCGCGCGGATCGGGCGCGGGGTGGAGATCGGCCCGTTCGTCAGCATCGGGCCGGACGTCGAGATCGGCGACGGCACCCGCATCGGGCCGCACTGCAGCATCCAGGGCCCCACGCGCATCGGCGCGGACAACGTCATCCATGGCCACGCCGCCATCGGCGGCGACCCGCAGGACAAGAAGTTCGGCGGCGAGCGCACGCTGCTGGAGATCGGCGACGGCAACACCGTCCGCGAATTCGTCACCATCAACCGCGGCACCGGCAGCGGCGGCGGCGTCACCCGCATCGGCCACCGCAACTGGTTCCTGGCCTACGTGCACGTCGCGCACGACTGCAGCGTGGGCAACGACTGCGTTTTCTCCAACAACGCCACCCTGGCCGGCCACGTGACCGTGGGCGACCACGTGATCCTCAGCGGCTTCGCCGGCATCCACCAGTTCTGCCGCATCGGCGACCATGCCTTCATCGGCATGGGGGCCTTCGTCAACGGCGACGTGCCGCCCTTCCTGATGGTGGCCCAGGGCGATTACGGCCGCCCGCGCGGCATCAACAGCGAAGGGCTGAAGCGCCGGGGTTTCGACAGCGCACGCACCACCGCGATCAAGCGCGCCTACCGCACGCTGTACATGTCCGGCACCCAGCTCGCCGACGCCAAGGCGCAGCTGGCCGAACTGGCGCAGGAGAGCGAGGACGTGCGCCGGTTCCTCGCCTTCATCGAGGCGGGCGAGCGGCCGTTGCTGCGCTGACGCCAGCGGTCGCGGATGGAGAACGCGCGGCGGGGAAGGCACAATCCCCGGGCGCTTCCGCGGCCACCGTGGCCGCTCCCCTCGAGCATCGGCCTTGAACACTCCCCATTCCCCGTCCCCGACTCCCGGTGCGGTGCGCATCGCGCTCATCGCCGGCGAAGCCTCGGGCGATGCGCTGGGCGCCGGCCTGATCGCGGAACTGCGTGCGCGGTATCCCGATGCGGTCTTCGCCGGCGTCGGCGGCGATGCGATGCGCGCGCAGGGCCTGGAGGCGTGGCACGACTGCCAGGCATTGGCGGTGATGGGCCTGGTCGAAGTGCTCAGGCACCTGCCCAGGCTGCTGCGTCTGCGCGCATCGCTGCGCCGCCGCATCCTGGCCTGGAAACCGGACGTGTTCGTCGGCATCGACGCGCCCGACTTCAACCTCGGCGTCGAACGATGGCTCAAGCGCCGCGGCGTGCGCACGGCGCACTACGTGAGCCCGTCGGTCTGGGCCTGGCGCGAAGGCCGCGCGGCGAAACTGGGGCGCAGTGCGGACCGGGTGCTCTGCCTGTTCCCGATGGAGCCGCCGATCTACGCGAAGTACGCGATCGACGCACGCTTCGTCGGCCACCCGCTGGCCGATGCCATCGCGATGGAACCGGATCGCCAGGCCGCGCGTGCGGCGCTGGGCGTCGCCGCCGAGGGGCCGATGCTGGCGCTGCTGCCGGGCAGCCGGCTGGGCGAAATCGAAGCGATGCTGCCGCTGTTTCTCGAAGCCACCGAGCTGCTGGCCGGCCAGGTGCGCAGCCTGCAGGTGCTGATTCCCGCCGCCAACGCCGCCTGCGAGGCCGCGATCCGCAGCCGGCTGGGCGAACGCCCCGACATCGCCGCGCGCGTGCACGTACTGGACGGCGAGGCGCAGCGCGCGATGATCGCCTCCGACGTGGTGCTGCTGGCCTCGGGCACGGCGGCGCTGGAGGCGATGCTGTGCAAGCGGCCCATGGTGGTCGGGCACCGCATCTCGCCCACGACCTACCGCATCGTGAAGCGCTTCGATCTGTTGAAGACCCGCTACGTGAGCCTGCCGAACGTGCTCGCCGACCACCTGCTGGACGACGCGCCGCTGATCCCCGAGCTGCTGCAGGACGAGTGCGTGCCGGAAAAGCTCGCCGCCGCCCTGCTGCGCTGGTTCGGCCGGCCGGGCGACATCGACGCCCTGTTGCCGCGGTTCCGCACGCTGCACGCGGAACTGCGTCAGGACGCCTCCGCCCGCGCGGCCGAGGCGGTGTGCGGCCTGCTGGCCCCCGGACGGGGACCGCCGGGACGCGCGCACAACGACGACAGCGACAACGACGGCACGGGCAGCCGTACGGAGACCCCCGCGTGAGCGGACGGCGGGCATCACGGGACGGTGCCACCGGCGCGTTGTTCACCGACTCACGCCTCCATTCCGGGCCGCACGCGCGCATCGCGGGCGTCGACGAAGCCGGCCGCGGCCCGCTGGCCGGGCCGGTGACGGTGGCGGCGGTGATCCTGGACCCCACGCGCCCGATCGCGGGCCTGGACGACTCCAAGAAGCTCACCGAAGCCCGGCGCGACGCGCTGTGTCCCGTGATCAAGACGCAGGCGCTGGCCTGGCATGTCGAATTCGTGCCGGCCGACGAGATCGACCGGCTCAACATCCTCCAGGCCACCCTCGCCGGCATGCGCCGCGCGCTGCTCGCACTCGCCCCCGCACCGACCTTCGCCCGCATCGACGGCAACCGCCTGCCCAAGGCACTGCCCTGCCCGGCCGAGGCGCTGGTCGGCGGCGATGCGCTGGACCCGGCGATCATGGCCGCCTCGATCCTGGCCAAGGTCGCGCGCGACGCGCACATGCGCACACTGCACGCACAGTGGCCGCACTACGGCTTCGACCGCCACAAGGGCTATCCGAGCGCCGCGCATCTGGCGGCACTGCAGGCACACGGGCCATGCCCGGAGCACCGGCGCAGTTACGCGCCGGTGCGCGAGGCGTTGGAGTCCCGGGCGTAGCCGGGGACGAAGGGCGTTGATCGCGCTACGCGATCATCGCCCCTGTTTGCGATTGCCGAAGGTCAGGTGCAGAGGCCAGCGCGGCTCGCGCGGCAGGCCGAGTGCCTCGCGGTAGTCCAGCGCCTGCTCGCACTCCACCGGGAAGAACACGTACTCGGCGAACGACTGCGGCGGATACACCAGCCGGAAGTGCATCGGCTGGCCTTCGCCGTCCTTCCAAAGCGCAGGCCGTGTCGGCACCTCGTCCTGTACCACGGAGATGTGCGGGCCCCACAGCGGGTCGGACAGGCGCTGCACGCGCCGGGTGTCGAGGTGGTGGAGCCAGCGCAGATAGCGGCCGAGTTCCGGATCGCAGTCGAGGATCATCCACCACTCGGTCGTGCGACCGTCGCGACGCACGCGCCCGCCCCTGGCATCCAGCGGCGGCGAGAAGCGGCAGTGACCGGTATGGATCGCGGAGCGCATGGATGCGACGGGACGGCAGGGACGGGCCGGCAGGATGCCGGCGCCGGCACAGAGCGGCAAGCACGAGCGACGGGGCGACGTGCATCCGGGCACCGACCGAAGAAGCGCGACGATCATGGCGAACACCAGGAGACCCTCGCGTTCAGGGATCGGGGCTCATGCAACGCCGGCTCCGGGCCCGGTGTCCGATCTGCCTTCCGCCGCCCCGAGGCAGGCTGCCCGTCGATCCTCGATGCGCTGTCAAGCCTTGCCCCGCCCGCGTCCCGGCCCTACCCTGCCGGTCTGCGCACGCCGGCCCGCCATGTCCGCCCGCTTCGTTCATCTTCAGCTGCACAGCGAATACTCGCTCGCCGACTCGACCATCCGCATCCCGGACCTGGTCAAACGCTGCGTGGCCCACGGTCAGCCGGCGGTGGCCCTGACCGACCGCAACAACCTGTTCGCGCTGGTCAAGTTCTACAAGGCCGCCGAGGCGGCGGGCATCAAGCCGATCGCCGGCGCCGACATCCAGCTCGCCGAGGGCGACGAGGCGCCCTGGAAGCTCACCCTGCTCTGCCGCGACCGCAGCGGCTATCTGTCGCTGTCCAAGCTGCTCACCCGTGCCTGGATGGAGGGCCAGCGCCACGACGGCGTGGTCGTGCGTCCGCAGTGGCTGCTGGAAGACAACGCGGGCCTGTTCGCGCTCGCCGGGCGCCACAGCCTGCCGGCGCAGCTGGCCGCCACGAACCGCCATGACCATGCCCTGCAGGCCTTGGCGGACTGGCAGCGCTGTTTCGACGACCGCCTGCACCTGGCGCTGACCCGCTGCGGCTTCGAGGGCGAGGAGGCGTTCAACGCCTTCGCCCTGCATGCCGCCGGCGAGCGCGGCATCCCGGTGGTCGCCAGCAACGAGGCGCGCTTTCTCGACGCCGACGGCTTCGAGGCCCACGAGGCCCGCGTCTGCATCGCCTCCGGCCGCGTGCTGGACGACGCCAAGCGCCCGCGCGAGTACACCGCGCAGCAGTACCTGAAATCCTCCGAGGAGATGGCGGCGCTGTTCGCCGCCGACGCCCCGGACGCGCTCGACAATACGCTCGACCTCGCCAAACGCTGCAACCTGGCGCTGTCGCTCGGCACCTACTACCTGCCGGCGTTCCCGGTGCCGGACGACCACACCCTCGACAGCTGGATCCGGCGCGAGGCGCACGATGGCCTGGCCGCGCGCCTGGAGAAGTTCCCGCTCGCCGCCGGCCACGACCGGGCGAGCTACGAATCACGGCTCGACATCGAGCTGGACGTGATCGTGAAGATGGGCTTCCCCGGCTACTTCCTGATCGTGGCCGACTTCATCAACTGGGCCAAGCAGAACGGCATCCCGGTGGGGCCGGGCCGCGGTTCGGGCGCCGGCTCGCTGGTGGCCTGGGCGCTGGGCATCACCGACCTCGACCCGCTGCCCTACGACCTGCTGTTCGAGCGCTTCCTCAACCCCGAACGCGTGTCGATGCCCGACTTCGACATCGACTTCTGCATGGACCGCCGCGACGAGGTGATCGACTACGTCGCGCGCAAGTACGGCCGCGACCGGGTCAGCCAGATCATCACCTACGGCACCATGTCGGCGAAGGCCGTGGTGCGCGACGCCGGCCGCGTGCTCGGCCTGCCCTACGGCTTCGTCGACGGCATTTCCAAGCTCATCCCGCTGCAGCCGGCCGACCCGCTGTCGCTGGAGGACGTGCTCGGCCGCAGCGAGCGCGCGAAGAAGGACCCCGAACGCGCGATCGGCGAGATCATCGAACGCTACGGGAGCGAGGACGAGGTCCGCGACCTGATCGATCTCGCGCTCGAACTCGAGGACCTGACCCGCAACGCCGGCAAGCACGCCGGCGGCGTGGTCATCGCGCCCGACCCGCTGCACGTGTTCTGCCCGCTCTACGCCGAACACGACGGCGAGGGCCGCGGCCGCAATCCGGTGACCCAGTTCGACAAGGACGACGTGGAAAGCGTCGGCCTGGTGAAGTTCGACTTCCTCGGCCTGCGCACGCTCACGATCATCGACTGGGCGGTGAAGGCGATCAACGAACGCCGCGCGCGCGGCGGCGAGGCGGCGCTCGACATCGGCGCACTGCCGCTCGACGACCGCGCCAGCTACGCGCTGTTCGCCCGTGGCGACACCGTGGCGGTGTTCCAGTTCGAATCCCGCGGCATGCGCGAACTGCTCAAGCGCGCCAAGCCCGACACCTTCGAAGACATCATCGCGCTGGCGGCGCTGTTCCGTCCCGGCCCGCTGGGCTCGGGGATGGATCGCGAATGGGTGGACCGCAAGCACGGCCGCACCGAGGTGACGTATCCGCATCCGGCGCTGGAGCCGGTGCTCAAGCCGACCTACGGCGTGATCGTGTATCAGGAACAGGTGATGCAGATCGCGCAGGTGCTGGCCGGCTATTCGCTGGGCGGCGCCGACCTGCTGCGCCGCGCGATGGGCAAGAAAAAGCCCGAGGAAATGGCCAAGGAGCGCGCCAAGTTCGAGGCCGGCTCGGCCGAGCGCGGCGTCGACCCCAAGGTCGCCACGCAGATCTTCGACCTGATGGAGAAGTTCGCCGAGTACGGCTTCAACAAGTCGCACTCGGCGGCGTATGCGCTGGTGGCCTACCAGACCGCCTGGCTGAAGGTGCACTACCCGGCGGAGTTCATGGCCGCGGTGCTGTCCTCGGACATGGACAACACCGACAAGGTGGTGGGCTTCCTCGACGAAACCCGCGCGATCGGCATCGAAGTGCTGCCGCCGGACGTCAACGCATCGGCCTACATGTTCGAGGCGGTGGGCGACGGCCCGCAGCACGGGCGCACGATCCGCTACGGGCTGGGCGCGGTGAAGGGCGTGGGCCGCGGCGCCTGCGAGGCGATCGCCGACGAGCGCCGCGCCCATGGCGCCTACACCGACCTGCTGGATTTCTGCAGGCGTGTGGACTCCACCAAGCTCAACCGGCGCACGCTGGAAGCGCTGATCTCGGCCGGCGCACTGGACGCGCTCGGCCCCAACCGGCCATCGCTGCTGCTGCAGCTGCCGGAAGTGCTGAAGGCCACCGACCAGCTCGCGCGCGAACGTGCGGCCGGGCAGGTGTCGCTGTTCGGCGGCTTCGATGCACCGAGTAGCGCGGCGCCGGCATTGGAATTGCCGGTCTGCGAAGACTGGCCACTGGCGCAGAAGCTGGCGGGCGAGCGAGAGACGCTCGGGCTGTACCTCAGCGGCCACCCGCTGGACCCCTACCGCGACGAACTCGCGGCGCTGGTCGGTCATGACCTGGGCGCGCTGGATCGCCTGGTCGAAAGCACGCCGCGCGGGCGCGGCGGCGAAGACGGCGGCGGCCGGCAGTGGCGCGCCGAGACCACCGTGGTGGTGGCCGGCATGGTCACCGGCATGCGCAAACGCGGCGAATCCCAGGCGTTCGTGCAGATCGAGGACGGACGCGGGCGACTGGAGTGCGCGTTCTTCTCCGAGCAATTTCTCGACTATCAGGCCCTGCTCACTCGCGACCGCATCCTGCTGATCGAGGGTGGGCTGCGCGAGGACGAATTCAGCGGCGGCTTCGCCCTGCGCGCGCGGCGCTGCTGGGACTTCACCCAGGTCTGCGCCGACCAGGCCCAACGCCTGTCCCTGCGTCTGGACCTGCGCGAACCCGGCCTGATGCAGCGCCTGGACGCCCTGCTGGCGCGGCATCGCCCCGGCCGCACGCCCCTTCGGCTGGACCTGTTGCTGCCGCAGGGCGCCGCCGGCACGCTGGACCTCAACGGCGGCCAGTCGGTGCGCGTGGAAGCCGACCTGCCCGGCGCGCTGCGCGCGCTGCCCGGCGTGCGCACGGTGAAGCTGGCCCTGCGCCGGCCCTGGGCGCAGGGCGGCTGACGTCACTGCGCCCAGCGCGGAATTCGATCCACAGCACCCTTGCGGGATCCATCACGAGAGCCATCCGGGCATCCCTCCACACATCCCTCCGCAGCCCATGCGGGCGTTGGAGCGTCATGCCCGAGCGGCATACCGCAGCGTACAGCGCTCCGCCACGCCCCTGGGGTAGACTTGGCCCTCGCATCACCCCCCACGCGACGGACCGCCGGAGCCCCGCACAGCATGTCGACCAATCACCTCGATTTCGAACAGCCCATCGCCGACCTGGAAGCCAAGATCCAGGAACTGCGCCACGCCGGCAGCGGTTCCGCCGTGGACGTGGAGGCCGAGGTCGGCGCGCTGCAGAACAAGATCCGCGTGCGCACCGCGCAGATCTTCCGCGATCTCAGCGCCTGGCAGATCGCGCAGTTGGCGCGGCATCCGGCACGGCCGTACACGCTCGATTACCTGCGGGTGATGTGCGACGAATTCCAGGAACTCGCCGGCGACCGCGCCTTCGCCGACGACCGCGCCATCGTCGGCGGCCTGGCCCGCATCGGCGGGCGCAGCGTGATGGTGATCGGCCACGAGAAGGGCCGCGACACCAAGGCCAAGGTGCGGCGCAATTTCGGCATGCCCAAGCCCGAGGGCTATCGCAAGGCGCTGCGCCTGATGAAGATGGCCGAGCGTTTCCGCATCCCGGTGCTGACCTTCATCGACACCCCCGGCGCATGGCCGGGCATCGACGCCGAGGAACGCGGCCAGTCCGAGGCCATCGCCCGCAATCTGATCGAGATGGCCGAACTGCGCGTGCCGGTGGTGTGCACGGTGATCGGCGAAGGCGGCTCCGGCGGCGCGCTCGCCATCGGCGTGGGCGACCGCACGCTGATGCTGGAATACAGCACGTATTCGGTGATTTCGCCCGAAGGCTGCGCGTCGATCCTGTGGAAGACCGCGGAAAAGGCCAAGGACGCCGCCGAGCAACTGGGCATGACCGCCAAGCGCCTGCGCGAACTGGGCCTGATCGACAAGGTGGTGCGCGAGCCCATCGGCGGCGCGCACCGCAACCCGGTGCAGATGGCCACGCGCCTGAAGGCGGTGCTGCTGGGCGAACTCGAACGCCTCGATGCGCAGCCCATCGACGCACTCCTCGAATCGCGCTATCGCCGCCTGCGCGGCTACGGCGCGTACGAGGCGGCCTGAGCCCGATTCATCGGCCCTCGCCACCGGCAAGACCGACACCCGCATCGTGAGCACTCGGTCCAGGGCGCTGCGCGGGCTGGTCGCGATCCCGGCGCTGCTGCTGGTGCTGTACGTCTTCGGCATGTTGGGGCTGTATGCCTGGGGCCTGCATCTGGCACCGAACGACATCGCACCCGCACGCACGCAGGCGCCCGCGCACATCCGCACGCTGTGGCTGCGCGCGGAGGCGCAGGGCGTGACGCGATTGCCGAAACACGACCCGGTGACGCTGCTGCCGCGCTGGTATTTGGACGCGAAGGAACGGATGGAGCAGCGCCGGAATGACGGGAATCCCACGCGGAAAGCGCAAGACCTGCTCGGCGTAGTCTCTCGATACGTCGTCTACCGCGGACAGGGCGACGACTTCCTTCGCTCGAATCGTCGCCACCTAGCCCAGGCCGCGGTGCGCATCCACATCAGCCGCAACTGGACACTGGACGACGCCGTGAACACGATGCTGATCGAGGCCGAATACGGCCGCGGCGCCATCGGCATCGACGCCGCGGCCCAGGCGTATTTCGGCGTGCCTGCACAGCGACTGCGCGAGGACGAAGCGCTGGCGCTGATCGCGCTGTTGAAAGGCCCTTCCTGGTACGGATTCGACTGCGGCAAGACGCGCGAACGCTTCGCCCAGCGCTTCGCGCAGTTCGTCGAACGACTGGGCGAAGACGCATCGCACTGGACCGCCGACAGCGCGCTCCAACGCCTGCGCCCGACGGACTGCGCGCAACGCGGGAAACGCAGGGCGCAGGCCAGCGGCGCCGGGGCGACGGGCCAATCGCGGTAAAACGCCCGGTTTTTCGCCCGCCGGTCCCGGAGCACACGCAAAAAACCCTAGAAAAAAGCGATTCGGGGGCTTGGCGTGCGCGTCGGCATGGCCTACAGTGCGCGTGCCGGCCAGTCCCGGCCCGAACACCGCATCAACCCCAAATTCGACGAGGAAACCACAGTCCCATGGCAACCAAGAAAAAAGCCGCGAAGAAGGCCGCCCCGAAGAAGGCTGCGCCGAAGAAGGCCGCCGCTCCCAAGCCGATCAAGGAAGTGATGAGCAAGTCCGCGCTGGTCGCGCACATCGCCAGCACCACCGAAGTCGCCGCCAAGGACGTGCGCGCCGTGATGGCCGCGCTCGAGGCCACCATCCACGCCTCCGTCGCCAAGAAGGGCGCCGGCCAGTTCGTGCTGCCGGGCGTGCTGAAGATCAGCGCCGTGAGCGTGCCGGCCAAGCCGAAGCGCAAGGGCATCAACCCCTTCACCGGCCAGGAAACCGTGTTCGCCGCCAAGCCGGCGTCGGTCAAGGTCAAGGTGCGTCCGATGAAGAAGCTCAAGGACGCCGCCGCTTCCTGACGGCTGCCTGCCGCGCACGCGGCACCTCGGCGAAGGACAGCCAGTCGACCGGACCCGAAAGGGTCCGGTTTTCGTTTGGGCGTTCGAACATGGCGAACCACGCGTGACCGTCGGCGCGCATGCGCCTGGCCATGCATCCACCGCAATGCAGCCCGCCCAGAGACGCTCCATCCAGAGACGTCCATCCAGACAAGTTCCATCGCACTGCGTGCCATCCGAGGCATCCAGTCGCCATGCGCCCGCCGACATGCCCGCCGCGCCGCATCCTGCGCGCCGCGACGATATGGCATACTGCGCGCCCTTCGCCGCGGGTGCGGCGGCGACAAGACTATGGTGGCCCCGTCGGCCCCTCGCGACGCTAGATCGAAAACCCCGCCAGGGCCGGAAGGCAGCAACGGTATCGGTCGATGCGGGTGCCGAGGTCAGCCGGCGGGGCCGCCACCTTTTCGGGCGGTGTTCGGCGCCCCACGACTCAATCCAGCGCAGGCCAGGCGTCCGCCTGCAGCGTCTCGCGGTACCCATGCCAGGCGGCATAGGCCAGCCACGGCATCAACACCGCGAAGCCCAAACACGCGGTGGCGAATCCGACCGCGGTCGACAGCACGATCGCTCCGGCCCAGACCAGCATGGCCGGCTTGTTGCGCAGCACCGCATGCATGCTGGAGATGCCGGCGGTGATCATGTCGACATCGCGGTCGGCGATCATCGGCAGCGAGAACGCCGAAACCGCGAAGGTGAGTGCGGCGAAAAGCGAGCCCACCGCCGAGCCGATCACGAGGAATTCCCAGAGTGTCGACGCATTGCTCCCGTCGACGGGAAAGAACGCACCGACCATCATCCCCGCGCGCGACCAGAGCAGCACGATCACGCCCTGCACGAGCGCGAACACGCCCGCCTGCCCGGCCACGCGTCGGGCCAGGACGAAGGAATCGCGCAGTCGGGGCGTGCGCCCGCGTTCCAGCCCGCGGCTGACGCAGTACAGGCCCACGCACAGCAAGGGCGCGACGAACACGAAACCGGACAGCAGCGTGGCCAGCAGCGCGAAGCGCCCGAGCGTCCAGGCGAGCCACGAGATGCCGAGACTCATCAGCACGATCACGCCGCCGAACATCAGCGACAGCCCCGGCGCGCGCCGAAGGTCGCGCCAGCCCGCGGCCAGCCAGCGCAGGGGCGCGCTCGCAGGCAGCGTGGCGCAGGGCACCACGAAGGGGCGCGCGGCGGCGTCCGCATCGCGATAGGCATGAGCATCGCCATCCACATCGGCAGCCGGTTGCGGATGTGCGTGATGCGGGCTGTCGGCCTTCCCGCGCATGGCGATATCGGGCGCGACGAGGGCGCCCGCCTCCACGTCCGCATCCATGCCTGCCGCCGCACCGTCCGTTATGACGGTGCCGTCTGTATCTCTGCGGGGGGACGTCTCGCGATGCATGGTCTGCGTGCCGGGCGCGGCGGTGATGGCGGGGAATCGACCGTGAAGGGCTGCGAAGGCGGATGACGACGGCCGGGCACGTCAGCGCAGCTGGCTGTCCTTGCTGCCGCGACGGTTGTAGCCGCCGGAAGCCGCATCCTCGCGGTCGGCCGCCTCCTGGCAGATCACGCACAGGCGCACGCCGGGCACCGCACGGCGCCGCGCTTCGGGGATCTCGGCATCGCAGTCTTCGCAGTGGCTCAGCCCGGGCCCCTGCGGCAGACGGCTGCGCGCGCGCTGGATGCCATCCTTCACGGTGGCATCGATCTGATCCTGCACTGCGCCGTCGGCGGCCCAGCCTGTGGCCATGTCGATCTCCTCGCTGGAAGCCCGTGGACCGACGCTGTCCGCACGCGGGCGGAGAGGGCCGGGGGCTTTCGATCATAGACCCGCGGCCTGCCGGGCGCATCGGGCGGCGCAGCATCCACGGACGGACATGAACAAGGTGTGCATGCGAAATGGGCACGCGCGGAATGGGCATGCGCGAGGTGAAAAACCCGGACGCAGGCCCTACCCTGTCGCGATGCCCGGAATCCCTGCCCGCTCCACCCGCCTGCTCGACGCCACCCGCGCGGACCACATCGCCGAAGCCGTCCGTCTGCTGCGCGAGGGCCGCCTGGTCGCGATGCCCACCGAGACCGTCTACGGCCTGGCCGCCGACGCCACCGACCCGGTCGCGGTGCGCGGGATCTTCACGGCGAAGGGCCGTCCGAGCGACCACCCGCTCATCGTGCACCTGCCCGATGCCAGTCACCTGCCTCGCTGGGCCGAGGACATTCCCGAGACCGCATGGCGCCTGGCGGAGCGGTTCTGGCCCGGGCCGCTCACCCTGCTGCTGCGCAGGGCGCCACACATCGACGCCAGCGTGACCGGTGGGCGCGACAGCATCGGTCTGCGCGTGCCCGCGCACCCGGTGATGCGCCAGGTGCTGCAGACGCTCGACGGCGGCCTGGCGGCGCCCTCGGCCAACCTCTACCAGCGCCTGAGTCCGACCACCGCGGCGCAGGTGCTGGCCGGTCTGGACGGCCGCATCGATGCCGTGCTGGATGGCGGGCCCTGCGCGGTGGGCCTGGAGTCGACCATCGTCGACCTGACCGGCACGGCGCCGCGCGTGGTGCGCGCCGGCCCGATCACCCGCGGCGAGATCGAAGCCGCGCTGCAGGTTCCGGTCGACATGCCCGCGCAACACGACACCGCGGTGCCCGGCAACGTCGCCGTGCATTACCGCCCGCACACCCCGCTGCGGATGCTGGACGCCGCAACGCTGGAGGAGCGGCTGGCCACCCTGCCTGCACATGCGCGGGTGGCGGTGATGACCTACGGGACGACACTGGCCCGGCCCGCACATGCCGGCATCGCGGCCTGGGTGGCGATGCCGGAAGCCAAGGCCGACTATGCGCGCGCGCTGTACGCCACCCTGCACGCTCTCGACGCGGCAGGCGCCGGGGAAATCTGGCTGCAGACGCCGCCCCGCGACGAGGCGTGGCGTGACGTACACGACCGTCTCGCGCGCGCCAGCGCCGGCTGAGCGGCCCGACAGGTCCACGGCCAGCCTCGCGCCCGCGCCGACGCGGGTGTGTTGGATGTTGATGCACAGCGGCTTGTCCCGCACGGATCGCGCACTGTCCCGGCAGGCCACTCTGTGCGACGCGACGCGCCGGTCGCCACCGCTGGTGGACGGCTTGTCGCGATCCTCCCCTGCACGGATTGATGCGACATGTCGCCGATGACAGAATTGGGGCAACGGCAGCCGATTCGCGCATGCCGCGACGACGGCACCGGGCCGGTCGCGGAGACGACGACAGGGGCCCAACAGGGGACAGGACCATCATGCGGTTGCCGCGTCAGGAGAGGGGCCCGGAGGCAGGCCGACGTTCTTTCGTTCGTGGTGCGCTGCAGCCGGTACGGATGTTCGCCCGTCCGGCGCTGCAGGGCGTGATCCTCGGCGCCGTGATTCTCGGCACGGCGATCCTCGGCGGCTGCAAGGTGAACGAAGCGGCGCCGGAAGAGGATCGGGCCACACCGCCGCCGCGCGCGGAGGTGCGCTGGGACCAGCTCGACCCGATCCAGCGCTGCATCTACCAGCGCGCGCCCGAAGGCGCCGAATGGTCGTTCCAGGTGATCCAGGCGCTGTGCGAGGACGGCTTCTGGCCAGTACTCACCGCCGCCGACCTCAAGCGCATGATCGATGCCAAGGACTGGCCGGCGCTCGAGACGCTCTACGGCAACCACCTCAAGCGGCACCTGGCACGTGAAGAGCCGGAGTACCTGCTGTACCGCGCGCTGGAGCCGATCGGCTGGGAGAGCGGTGCCGAAGCCGATCGTTATCTGCGCCGCTGGGTCTCGGCCCGCCCCAAGGACGCCTTCGCACGCGCCGCACGTGGCGCTCAGCTGCTGTCCGCGGCGCGCGAGGCACGCGGCGACGGCCACCGCGAGAAGCTGTCCGACAGCCGCATCGGCCTGGTGGTCGGCAAGGCCCGCCAGGCGAACGCCCAACTGCGCCGCGCGGTGGCGCTGCGTGCCGACCTGATCCCCGCCTACGCACTGCTGATCGAGTCCTACGCCCTGGGTGGCGACGCCGCCTCGGTGGACTTGGCGCTCGGCACCGCGCTGACGCAGGCACCGTGGAGCTATTACGTGCCCGCACGCGCCCTGGATTACGGCAACGAGGCGCGTGGCGTCAGCGGCAAGCGCCTGAGCACCGTGCTGACCCACAGCAGGCAATTCGCCCGCGAGAATCCGAGGATGGCGCTGCTGGAGGCCTACCGCGCCTTTCACGACGGCGAACGGCAGTACAACTTCGGCTCCTACAAGCGCGCCCTGCACACGCTGGAGGCGGCCATCGCCACGGCGCCGCTGCGGATCGCCCTGCTGCGCAGCGCACGCTGCGCCGGACGCCTCGAACAATACGGCGATGCCATGGCCTATTACGACCAGTTGGTGCGCTTCGGCGTGGCGCCTGGCGAGGCCCTGGTGGGCCGCGGCCTGGCGTGGGAGCACCTCGGCGACCCGCGCAAGGCCCTGTCGGACTACAAGGCGGCGCAGCTCTACCTGCCCGACCACAGGGAGCTGCGCGAGCGGGTGTCGCTGCTGGAAAAGTCCTTCAAGCCGGCCAAAGCGGGCACCAGGCCGAGCGGCGCCTGAAGACCGTCGCGACGCACGGCGCGCTCACTCGCGGTCGAAATTGATCCGCACGTCCTTCACCGTGATCGACACCAGCCGCACCGCGACGCGCGGCTTGAACAGACGGCGCTTGACCAGCACGTCCTCGCCGTCGTCCAGCTCGGCGTCCACCCATGCCCCGGCCTGACGGTCGATCGCGGTCTTCACCTTGCGCGCCACCCGGTTTTCGCCGTCGTTGCGCTCGATCACCGCAGTCACCAGCACCGGCGCCTGGCCCTTGGGCCGGATCTCCAGCACGATGGTGCCGGCCGACTCGGCCGCGCCGCTGAATTCGAGCCGCCACTTGTTGGACAGCCGCCCCGGGGGCACGGCGTCCGGGAGCTTCGCATCGACCGCCATCGGAGCATCGGAGGATGCCGGGGCCGGGGCCTGCGCAGTTGCGCCGAGAGCAAGCCCGCAGACGAACACGCCCGTGGCGATACGGAGCAGGAGACGACGGGGCATGGGCATGATGTGAATCCTGAAGGTGTCGACGACGAGCCCCGGGATGCTACCGCACCCGGCTGAACACCGGCTCTGCGGCATCGCGGCTGCGAGCGGAGGCGCGCGCCCGGGCCTGTGGAACAATGCCCGGCCACATCTGCGGCGACACCCCATGTTCCGGCCACCACCCGTCCCTGCCCTGCCCCGTGCCGTCCGACCGAATGCCCCCGTCGTCACCGCTGCAGGGCACGCGGGCGACGGGCATCGCGCCGCGACACCGGGCCGCGGCGTGCGCCGGTCATGCGCAACCGCCACACGGTGGCGCCTCACGCTGGCGTTCCTGCTGTGCCTGGGGGCCGCCGGGTGCGAGACCGGCACCGCGCGGCCCACGCCAGAGCAGGTGCGCGCCACGCTGCTGCGCGCGATCCCGCGCGATGTCCCCGACCGCACCGCCTGGGCGGCCGACATCCAGTCCGCGTTCTTCGCGCTCGACATCGATCCGTCCGCGCAGAACCTCTGCGCCACGCTGGCGGTGATCGAGCAGGAATCGACCTACCGCGCCGACCCGGACGTGCCCGGGCTGGGCAGGATCGCGGTGGAGGAGATCGAGCGGCGCGCGGCGGCGAAGAAGATCCCTGCGTTCGCGATCCGCGCGCTGCTCAGGCTCGACTCGCCCAACGGCGAGCCCTGGGGCACGCGCCTGCAGCGCGTGCGCACCGAGCGCGAGCTGAGCGAGCTGTACGAGGAGATGATCGCGCAGGTGCCGCTGGGCACACGTCTGCTGGCCCGCGCCAACCCGGTGCGCACCGGTGGCGCGATGCAGGTGAGCATCGCCTTCGCCGAGGCGCACGCGCGCCAGCGGCGTTATCCGTATGCGGTCGAAGGCTCGATCCGGCGCGAGGTGTTCACCCGTCGCGGCGGCACCTATTTCGGCATCGCGCATCTGCTGGGTTACCCCGCCAGCTACGACAAGCCGTTGTTCCGTTTCGCCGACTTCAACGCCGGGCTGTACGCCAGCCGCAACGCGGCCTTCCAGAACGCGGTGGCCGTGGCGAGCGGCATCCCGCTCGACCTCGACGGCGACCTGGTGCGCTACGGCAAGCGCGGCAGCAGCGCGGAGCCCAGCGCGACCGAGCTGGCGGTACGCAGGCTGCTGGCCGACAGCGGCATGTCCGAGGAGCGCATCCGCACCGATCTGCGTCAGGGCCGCAGCCGGCGTTTCGAGGACACCGAGACCTGGCAGCGCGTGTTCGCGATCGGCGACCGCCGCAACGGCAGGCCCCTGCCGCGCGCCACCCTGCCGCGTATCGCACTGAAGAGCCCGAAGATCACCCGGAGCCTGACCACGGAATGGTTCGCGACGCGGGTCAACCGGCGCTACTCCGCCTGCATGAAGAAGATCGGCGACTGAGACCGCGCAGGGTCTCCCCGATGCCTCATGGCATCACCGGCGCAGCGCGCGAGAAAGAAAGAGAGCGCCGTACTTCGCGCTGCAGGCGGATTGCGTGCAGCGCCGAGTGTCGGGTCGCGCCTTGAACCCGCGACAGGTCTCCTGCAGGACCGGATGACGGATCGGATCACCGAGCCCGACACGCACATCGCATCGCATCGCATCGCATCGTACAGACGACGATGCCCCGGCCTGCGCCGGGGCATCGTGTGTATCCACCGCACGGTCACGCGATCGGAGGGACCGCGTTCACGCACCGCCGAACGGCGGCGGTGCGTCGACCGGCCGGGATCAACCCAGCGTCAGCACCAGGCCGAAACGGCTGATCAGCGGGTTGATCGGCTGGAACCAGGTCACCGGCGAGGCCACGCTGCAGTTGGTGTTCTGGCCGGCCGGCAGCTGGCCGCCCGAGGTCACGCCTTGGGCCTGGCCCGAACCGGTGATCCAGGAACCGCCGGAGTCGCCGCGACCGGCGCAGGCGGTGGACTGGGTCAGGCCGCTGACGGTGCCGGCGCCGTAGTTCACGCTGACGCCGGTGCGGGTGATCGTGCCGCAGCGCCAGCCGGTGGTGCTGCCCGAACGGCAGACCGACGCGCCGATCGCGGCCTGGGTGCGACCCAGCACGCGCTGCACGGTGCCGTTGTAGCGGTTCACCTGGCCGACCAGGGTGTCGGTGCTGCGCACGCTCGCCCAGGCCATGTCGCCGCCCGGGTAGTAGTGCGCGCGGACCGAACCGACCGTCACGCCCGAGATGCCCACCGAGGTACCGATGCCGCCGCAGTGGCCGGCGGTGGCGAAGCCCTTCGCGCCGCTGCGGGTGGCCGCGAAGCCGATCGAGCAGCGGCCGCCGCCGGAGGTGTAGGCGTTGCCGCCGATCACGTTGACGAAGGTGCTCGGGGCTTCGAGGGTCGAGACTTCGAAGCGGACCATGTCGGTGTCGACGCCGCTCTTGGCGACGAAGTCGACGGCGTTCAGGGTGTAGCCCGGCGCGACGGTCACCACCAGGGTGTTGGTCGGCACATCGATGCCCCAGGCATGCACGCCGGTCAGGCCGGACTTGGCCGAGAACGCATGCACGCGGTCGAGATCGGCCACGGCGCCTTCGAGCTGACGCAGCGAATAGCGGTGCCGGCGCATCTCCACGCCATCGGCGGCGCGGGCAGTGCCGGTGGTGGCGGCCACGAAACGGAAGTTGCCGTCCGCATCGCGCTCCAGCCAGCTGCCGGCATAGCGATCGCCGAGCTGCGCGGCCAGGCGGCCCTCATTGGCGAACGCCGCACGTTCGGCACCGAAGTACTGGGCCAGCTGGGCATCGTTCATGCCGAGATCGCGCTTCATCGCATTGGCGACGACATCGCTGAGCACCGGAGCACGGTCGTTGGCGGAAGCGGCACCGGCGGCGAAGACGGCGGCAGCCAGGGCGGTCACCGCCAGAGCACGGCGGGGGGTGATCGGGTAAGACATGAGCTTCACTCCATGAATAATCGTAGTCTTTCGAGAAGACCGGCACGTCCGTTTGCCTGTTGGACGCCCTCGCGGAGACGGGCGGAAGACAGGGGGCTTCATGCCCCGAGCGAACCACGAACTTGCCGGCCGTGTTGCCACCGTTGGCGGAGCCTGCGGCGGGCGCACCGGGCATCGGGCCCGGACGCGCGCCGGCAACATAGCGAGTGGGTCGGCGGCGATACCAAGATGAAGATCACGCTTTGTTTCGCGTGCGCCCGGGATCCCGCCGGGCGTTTTGCATCGGTTGGGGAAGTTGAATGGGGAGGCCGACGGCGCAGACGCCTGCGCATCGAAGCGCATCCCCGCACCGGGCGGCTCGGTCAGCCCGACGCCCCGCGCCCGATCCGCTGCTGGCGCATGAAGGCCAGGGTGTGGTGCAGTTCGCGCCGGCCGGCCGCGGACAGCGCGCAGGGAGTGCCGGCCGGTGCCAGCGGTGGGCGCCAGGCGAAGGCGACGCAGTTGTTCTGTTCGGTTTCGCGGGTCAGGGCCACATGCTCGGTGCCGAAGGCGTTGCGCAGCAGGCGCAGGTGGCGCTCGACATCGGTGCGGTAGAGGTTGGTGGCGAGCGCCCCGCCCTCGCGCAGGCTGTCGCGGCAGTCGGCATACCAGCGCGCGGTGGACAGGGGCTGCGGGATGCCGCCGATGTCGTAGGCGTCGATGAGCAGCAGGTCGTAGGCGCCCGCGCGCTCGCGCAGGGCGAGCGCGGCGTCGGCCTGCACAACGCGGAAGCGGGCATCGTCGTCGGGAATGCGGAAGCGGCGGCGCAGGGCGATGACGTCGCCGGAAATCTCCAGGGCCTCGATGCGCGCGCCGCGCAGGTGCCGGTGCAGGAATTTCGCCTGCGAGCCGCCGCCGAGACCGACCAGGCCGATGTCGTGCGGCTGAGGCACCAGCGCCAGCGTGCCCAGCATGGTGCGGGTGTAGGGCACCACCAGCCGATGCGGGGAGAAGCGCGCCATGCGGCTCTGGCCGACACCGTCGGCGAAGCTCAGCTCGCGGGTGCCCAGCCGGTTCAGCACGCGGGCACCGCCCACACGCCCGGGCGCGGCCCACCAGCGCCGCCACCACGGCCTGTCGTCACGACTGTCGTTGCCCACCGCATCCCCTCGTTTCGCGGACGCGGCAGGCTAGCAGACCGCAGGCAGGTCGCGCATCGGCGATCGCCTGATCGTCTGCCCGCGGCACGGCCCTCGACGCGACGCGCCGTACAATGGCCGGATGCCCTTCGCTTTCGACGCCCCCGCCCCGCGCGGCCCGCGCCACTGGCCGACCTGGTGCGGCATCGGCCTGCTCGCCCTGCTCGCCCGCCTGCCGTGGCGCTTCCAGCGTGCGCTGGGCCTTGGCATCGGCACTCTGCTGCGCTGGAGCCTGCCGTCACGACGCACGATCGCCCGGCGCAATCTGGCGCTGTGCTTTCCCGACCTCGACGATCGCGCCCGTGAGGTGCTGCTGCGCGCGCACTTCACCGCGCTCGGCATCTCGCTGTTCGAGTTCGGTCGCGCCTGGTGGGGCTCGGTGGACCCGCAGCGGCGCGGACTGGTGGTCGAAGGCGTGGAGCATCTGCACGCGGCGCAGGCGCGCGGCAAGGGCACGATCGTGGTCTCCGGGCACTTCACCACCCTGGAAATGTGCGCGCGGCTGGCCTGCGACCATGCGCCGCTGGCCGGGATGTATCGCCAGTACCCGCAGGCGGCGATGGAATGGGCGGTGCTGCGCGGGCGTTCGCGCTACGCCGCCGGCATGTTCACCAAGCAGGACGTGCGCGGCGCGGTGAAGCACCTCAAACGCGGCGGCCTGCTGTGGTACGCGCCCGACCAAGACCCCAGCCGCGGCGACAGCGTGTTCGTGCCGTTCTTCGGCCAGCCGGCCAACAGTTTGAGTTCCACCCACCAGCTGGCGCGGCTGTCCGGCGCGGCGGTGGTGATGTTCCAGCACTGGCGGCGTGCCGACGGCGGCTACACGTTGAGATTCTGGCCGGCGTTCGAGGACTTCCCCTCGGCCGACGCCAGCACCGACACCGCGCGGGTGATCGCCGCCATCGAAACCATGGCCCGCCAGGCGCCCGAGCAGTACCTGTGGATCCACCGCCGCTTCAAGCGCCGGCCGGACGGCGTCTCGCCCTATGGCGATGCGGGGCGGCGACGCGGCTGAGCCGTGTCTTCGGCCGGCGCCTGCGTCGGGCTGTCCGCCGCGCGCTGCAGCGCGTAGTGCTTGGCGTATTTCTGGAACGCGTAGAAGGCGTGCACGCGCGCGGCGATGAAGCCGGCCCAGCCGGAACGCCAGTGCCCGCGCAGCAGCCAGTAGCGCAGGAAGGCGAAGGCCGGATACAGCACCATGCGCGTGCGCAGCCAGCGCACGCGGCGATGCGCACGCGCCTCCGCCTGCAGGGTGGAATACCGGTTGGCCTTGGCCACCTTGGCGTCGACCGTGAGGTCGCCGCGGTGCCAGAGCAGCGCATTCAGATCGCCCACCGCGCCGTCGGCGACCACGGTTTCATGCACCGCATGCCCGCTCATTCGCGCTCGGCGACGGTCGAACAGGCGCAGATAGCGGTTGTGGCGGCTGCGCGGCGCCTGCCAGCGCCAGAACAGCCATTCGCGGCGACGCAGGCGGTAGCCGGCGCAGGCCGGCGCCTGCAGCAGCGCACGAATCTCGGCGGCGGCCTCCGGGCCGAGGAATTCGTCCGAATCCAGCAGCAACACCCAGTCATGCGCGGCATGCTCGATGGCCGACTGCTTCTGTGCGCTGTAGCCCTTGAACGGCTCGACGATCACCCGCGCGCCGCGCGCGGCGGCGATCTCGCGGCTGGCGTCGGAGGAGCCGGAATCCAGCACCACGATTTCGTCGCAGAACATCAGGCTGTCCAGGCACTCGCCCAGCGTTGCCGCGCTGTTGAAGCAGGTCACCACCGCCGACAGCGGCCGCGGCTCAGGCCCTGCGCGCTCGACGCTCACGCGCCGCCCTGCGCGGCCGCGGGGCCGGCGCGGCCGTAGAGGCTGCCGGCGTAGAGCGCGGCCAGCAGCAGGGTCACCCCGCCCCAGAACGTGGAATAGAAGGCCAGGTGGGTGTTGAGCGGGAACACGGTGACCGCCAGGGCCAGCATCGCCGGCCGGGTGGCTTCGCGTGCGGCGGGCTCGGCATAACGCCAGGCGCGCCAGGCGAGCGCCGCGCCGGCCAGCCACAGCAGCAGCCCGATGCCGCCGGTCTCGCTCAGCACCTCCAGCACCAGTTGGTGCGCGTGCAACGCCGGGCCGATGCCCCACTCCGGGTGCGCCTCGGGCGTGGGGTCGCAGCCGGCGAAGGCCTTGCGGAAGCCGCGCGGGCCGACACCGTTCACCGGGTGATCGCGCGTCATGCACAGCGCCGCGCCCCAGATCCGCGTGCGCCCGGACAGGGCGCTGTTGACCCCGGCCTCATCGCCGGTGAGCGCACGCGCGGTGCGTTCGATACGCTCGCCCACCTGCGGCACGGTCACGCCCAGCAGGGCCAGCGCCACCAGTCCGAACCCGAACACCATCGCCAGGCGCTTCCAGCCGAGCAGGCGCCAGCCCGACCACAGCAGCACCAGGCCGAAGCTGATCCACGACGCGCGCGAGCCGGCCAGCAGCACCACCGACCCCACCGCCACGGCCGCCAGCAGCCAGCCGGCGCGGCCCAGCCGCGCGGAGGCGGCGAACAGCGCGAACGGCGTCAGGGTCGCCAGCACCACGCCGAGCTTGAGATTGCAGGGGCCCAGCACGCCGCCCAGCCGGTCGAGCAGCGCGTAGTCGTTGGCATCGCACAGGCGGTGGCCGCTGATCGCGAGCTTGGCCGCATCCATGCCCGCGAACAGCGGACTGGTGCCGGTGGCTGCCTGGATCAGCGCATCCAGCGTCCAGATGGCGACGATGACGCCGATGCCGCCGAAGACGATGCGGCGGCCGCGCGCATCGCCTACCGCGGCCGCGGCCAGCCACAGGAACGGGAGGTAGCGCAGGTCCACCAGCGCTTCGCGCCAGGCCCGGCCGGCATCGATGGCGTCGACCGCCGCGATGGCCTGCGGCAACCAATAGGCGCAGAACAGAACGCTGGTCAGCGCCCAGGCCTGCGGGCTGAGCAGCGCCGCGCCGCCGCCCACGCGCGCGCGCAGGAGCAGCACGATGGCCGCCAGCGCGCCCAGCACCATCACCCCCTCGGCGATGCCCGGCGCGGGCCACAACGCGACGAAGGCCAGCACCCAGGCCGGCGCCCAGCGCCAGCCGGCGGGCGCCGCGGCGGCGCCGGGGCCGGAGTCGTCACGGGCAGAGGGAGTGGAAACGGCAGTCATGGGGGAGGCGGATCGAGGAAACGTGTGGGGCGGGAAAGCGGGAAGGCGGCGTGTCTGTGGGCGGCGTGTCTGCGGACGGCTGAGCTGGAATGGAGGGCGGCACACCGTACCGACGCGGTGCGATGAAGACGCGGGGACCGAACACGCCGCGACGATGGGGCGACCGGCAGATCCATGCCATGCACCGCGGACATGCCGGGCTGCGCCGGCCGTCCATCACTCGACCGCGAGCCGCATCTGGTGCGGCTCGGACAGCAGCTCCGCATAGCAGGCCAGCGTGTCCGCGCGCATCCTGGCCAGGTCGTAGCGGCGCAGACGCCCGGGCATCGTAGCCGGAAGCGGCGCGCGGTGCGCGAGCCGCGCACGGACGACGCTGTGCAGGGCCTCGGTATCGAAGGCCCGCACCGCGCCCTCCGGGTCCAGTTCCGCCAGCAACTCGCCCACCCCGCCGTGCGCCCAGCCCACCACCGCACGCCCGCAGGACAGGGCCTCGATCACCGTCCGTCCGAACGACTCGGGCTTGCGCGAGAGCTGCAGCACCAGGTCGCTGGCGGCATAGGCGCGGGCGATGGCGTCGGTGGGCGGGGTGATGGCAAGCGCATGCGCGAATCCGCCGAGCGCCGCTTCGGTCTCCAGATCGGCGATGTACTGCTCGCGCCCCGGCTCGCGCGCGCCGGGCATCCACAACCGGGCATCGAGACCTTCATCGCGCAGGTTGCCCAAGAGCGCCAGCGCATCGGCATGCCCCTTCAGACGCGTGCCGCGCCCCGGCAGCAGCAGCAGCGGCCCCTCGCCGCCCAGCGCGGGATGCTGCGCCGCCGCCCAGGCGCGCGCCGCCGGGTCGGGAACGGGGGCCGCGGGAAACATCGCCGGATCCACGCCGCGCGGGATGATGCGCAGGCGCGCGGGGTCGGTGCGCGGGTAATGCCGCAGCACGTAGGCGCGGACGGTGTCGGACACGCAGATCACGCGTTCGCCGCGGGTCATCACCGCGCTGTAGCGCGAGGGCGAATTCAGCCCGTGCACCGTGGTCACGAAGCGCGGGCGGGCGGACGCGGGCAGGCCACGCCAGGCCAGCAGCGTCAGCCAGGCGGGCAGCCGCGAACGGGCATGCACGATGTCGGCGCCGGTTTCGGCGAACAGCCGACGCAGGCGACGCACGTGGCGCAAGGTGAGCGGCGACTTGCGGCCGATGTCGAGCGCGATGTGTTCCGCGCCCAGCGCTTCGAGCTGCGGCACCAGCCGCCCGCCCGCGGAGACCACCAGCGCGCGATGCCCGGCGCGGACCAGGGCTTCGGCCATTTCGAGCGTCGAACGCTCCACCCCGCCGCCGTGCAGGGCGGGCAGCAGCTGGATGACGGTCCATGGCCGTTCCGCGCCGTGCGCGGCGATCGGCCCGGATGAAGATGCGGGAAGCGTCCCGCTCATCGCGGACACACGCCCCGCGTGCGGGGTCGGGTGATCAGGCGGGTGCGGGCCCGCGCGCCGGAAGCGAGCAATCGACTGCGCCGCGCGGTGGGGCGGCGCTCAGTCGGCCAGGATGAACAGCGCACCGCAGTAGGGGCACGTGCTGCGGCCGCCTTCGGCCTCGATCGGCAGGTACACCCGCGGGTGCGAATTCCACAGCGCCATCTCCGGCGTCGGACAGCTCAGCGGCAGGTCGCTGCGGTGCACGGTGTACTCGGTCTGGGCGTTGGCGGGTGCGTTGGGGGCGGTCATGGCGGGAATCCTGCGCGAATGCCGGGCATTCTATCGCAGTCGCCGCAGCGGGCGTCGCTGCGCACACCCCTGTGACGGAGGCCGCCGATGCAGATCCCCACCGCTCCGCCCACCGCTCCACCTGTCGTCGAGATCCTCGGCCGCAGCAGTTCGCACTACACGCGCATGGTCCGTCTGCTCGCGCATGCGCTCGGCGTGGACTACACGCTGCGCCCGATCCACGACCTGATGAGCGAGCAGCCCGCCACCTTCGCCGGCAATCCGGCGCTGAAACTGCCCGCGCTGCGCATTGGCGACGCGGCCCGCACCCACGTGTACTGGGGCAGCACCAATGCCTGCCGCCAGCTGGCGCGCCTGGTGCCCGGTGGCGAGGCGCGGGTGTTCTGGCCGGAGCAGGCGAACGCGCAGCTCGACGGTCCGCTGCTCGCCAACGCGCACGAGGTGCTGGCGCATGCGATGGCGGCGCAGGTGGAGGTGGTCTTCCACGAGGTGGTGTCGCAACGTGCGGCCGATGCCGCCTCGCGCAAGCGGCGGCGCAGTCTGGAGCTGTGTCTGGCCTGGCTGGACGCGGAACTCGACGCCATCCACGCCGCGCTCCCGACCGGACGCATCGCGCTGTTCGATCTCGGCCTGTTCTGCCTGCTGGAGCATCTGCCGTTCCGCAACCCGATGGATCTCTCGGGCCACCCGCGACTCACCGCATTCGCGGCGGCGTTCGCTGCGCGGCCCGAAGCGCGGGCCACGCCCTATGCATTCGACCCGCGGCCAGAGGACTGAGCCGCGGGTCCCTACCGGCAGTGCGGCGGCCTCAGGCCAGCAGCGCCGCCGCCTCGCGCAGACGTTCGCCGAAGGCACGTGCGGTGCGCAGGTCGCCTGCCACCATCTCGTCGGTGGACGCATCCGACGGCGTGGTCGTCATCAGGCCCGAGAAGGACGCCACGTAGTTCAGGTCGTCGCGGGTCGACGCCTTGCTGTTGCTCGGCATCATGCCCGTGCCCACCCACAGCATGCTGTGCTGCTGCGACAGCGTGAAGAAATAGTGGAGGGTGGAAAGCTTGTCGCCGTTCATCGACGCGGAGTTGGTGAAACCGGCGGCCAGCTTGTTCTTCCAGCCCTGGCTGAACCAGATCTTGGACGAGGCGTCGGCGAATTTCTTGAACTGCCAGCTCACGCTGCCCATGTAGGTGGGCGAGCCGAACACGATGACATCGGCCGCATCGAGCGCGGCCCAGGCCTCGTCGGAGAGCTGGCCGTCGGCATCGATCGCGAGCAGACGCCCGCCGCTGGCCTCGGCGACCGCCTCGGCGATCTTGGTCGTGTGGCCGTAGCCGCTGTGGTAGACGATGGCGATGGACTTGGACATGGAGACTCCGTGTAGGGGATATGCGCGCAGCCGAGGGACGCGGGCAGCAAGGGCCCGACGCTCCCGCTGGCGCGGGATCGTGGAGGATCGAGAAGACGCGCTCGAGAAGACCGGGAGCACCGGCTCCGCCGACGGCGGCGCCGGTCATCGGCCGCGGATTACTCGGCGGCGGGCTTGGGCACCACCGCTTCGGTGGTGATGCTCAGCACCACCTCGTCGCTCACGTTGGGCGCGTACAGGCCCAGCCCGAAATCGCTGCGCTTGAGGGTGGTGGTGGCGGCGAAGCCGGCGGCTTCGCGCTTGGCCATCGGCTGCATGCCCAGCTTGTTGATGGTGGTGTCCAGCACGACCGACCGGGTGATGCCCTTGATCGTCAGGTCGCCGGTGACCAGCAGCTTGCCCGTGCCGTTGGCCTTCACCGAGGTGCTCTTGAAGGTGATCGTCGGGTACTGCTCGGCATCGAAGAAGTCGGCGCTGCGCAGGTGTTCGTCGAACTTCGGCACATGCGAGTTCAGGCCCGCCAGCGGGATGGTCACTTCCACCTTCGAGTCGGCGACCTTGTCGGGGTCGTAGGTGATGGTGCCGTCGACCTGGCCGAAATGCGCCACCGGGTTGGAGAAGCCGAAGTGGCTCCAGCTGGCGATCACGTCGGTGTGGTTGGGATCGATCTTGTAGGTCATCGGCGCAGCGAAGGCGACGACCGAAGCGGCGGAAAGCGCGAGGGCGAGCAGGGTACGGGTCATGGCGGTGTCCTTGTGGGGCGTATCGGCGATGGGGGGCGAGCACCGCGTGCGGAATCCGCAGGGCGTGCGGCGGAAAACCGGGTGGCGGCGGTGAAAGAGGAGGGTCATGCGGCCGGTGCGGGGGTCACTCGATCCGGCAGACTTCGTCGAACGGCGGGCGCGGCGAGCGCGCGAAGATCGAACTGCGGTCGCCGATACCCAGATTGATCAGGAAGTTGGAGCGGATGCGCGTGCCGGCGAAGAACTCGGCATCGACCTTGGCGTTGTCGAAGCCCGACATCGGCCCGGTGTCCAGGCCCAGCGCACGCGCGGCGAGGATGAGGTACGCCCCCTGCAGGCTGCCGTTGCGCAGGGCGATTGTCTCCAGCGCGTCCTCGGGCTTGTCGGCGAACCAGGCGCGCGCGTCGGTATGCGGGAACAGCACCGGCAGCTTCTCGAAGAACGCCAGGTCGTGCCCGAGGATCACGGTCACCGGCGCGGCCAGGGTCTTTTCGCGGTTGCCCTCGTCCAGTGCCGGCGCCAGCCGTGCCTTGGCCTCGGCACTGCGCACGAAGATCAGGCGCGCCGGCCACATGTTGGCGCTGGTGGGCCCCCACTTCATCAGCTCGTACAGGCGATGCAGGGTGGCATCGTCGATCTCGCCGCTGAACTGGTTGTAGGTCCGCGCGGTGCGGAACAACTGATCGAGGGCGGAAGCGTCGAGGGCGCGGTCTTCGAAGGCGGGGGGCATGCAGATCTCCGTGAATCGTGAGGACGTGTCCGAGCCGGCAGTGTAGAGTCCGCGCCAGCTGCGCACAGCCGCAGGGCGGAAACGTATTGGCTACCAAAACAGAACAATGAAACAAACAGGCCATCATTCGCTGCAAATTTGCGCGCTCAGCGATGGCCGCGCCGGCAATGCCCGCCAGGCGGAAGCGCTGGCGGCAGCCCTGCTCGGCGCACCCGATGTGCAGAGCGGCGGCAACACGCAGAGCAATCCCGCCATCGCAGGCGGCCTGGGCCCGGCGAGCTGCACCCTGCAGCCGCGGCTGCCGTGGCGACTGTGGGCGCCGCGCGGTGGGCCGGGGGCGACATCGGCATTCGGGCCGGACTTCCAAGCCCTGCTCGACAGCCCGCCACGGCTGGCCGTCGGCTGCGGGCGTCAGGCCGCGCTCGCCACCCGCATGCTGCGTGCGCGGGGCAGCCGGGTGGTCCAGATCCTCGACCCGCGGCTCGACCCTGCGCACTGGGACCTGCTGGTGGTGCCGGAACACGATGCCCAGGCGCGGCCTGCGTTGCGCCGGGCCGGCAATGTACTGACCACGCTCGGCAGCCTGCACCCCATCGACGACGTCTGGCTGGCGGGGGCGCGTGCGGATTTCCCGGCCCTCGGCGAGCTGCCCCGACCGATCACCGCCGTCCTGCTCGGTGGGCCGACACGGCATGCGCGGTTCGATCGGATGGCCTTCGAAGTACTGGCCTCGAAGCTGGAGGCGGCGCTGGCCCGCGACGGCGGGAGCGTGCTGGTGCTCGCCTCGCGGCGCACGCCGCGCGAACTGCGCGGCGTGCTGGAACACCGCTATGCCGACACTCCCGGCCTGGTCTGGCGCAGCGAACGCGACGGGCCCAATCCCTATCGGGGTGCCTTGGCCTGGGCGGACCGGATCGTGTGCTCGCCGGACTCGGTCAACATGATCACCGAAGCCTGCGCGACGCAGGCGCCCGTGTATGTTTTCGACCCAGGGCGGGTGCGTGGGCGACCGCGGCACTTTCTGGACGCTCTGCTCGCATGCGGACGGATCCGAGCAATGCAGGCCGGCGACAGCGGCACCGTGATGACGCCTTTCGAAGCGGAGCCGCTGCGCGAAACTGCCCGCGTGGCGGCGCAGGTGCGCGAACGGCTGGGCGACTGAATCTCTCCATGGAGCCCCCGAGCGGGCGCCCCCGTCGCATCGCAACAGGGCGGTCGGGCGCAGCCCTGCGTGGGAAGCCGCCCCCGGCGCGTTCCGGGATCCGGACGCTCAGCCGCTGGGCGCGCTGAACACATCCTCACCCGGGGCGTGCCTGCGCTCGGCACGCACACGCGTCTGCCGGCTGATGCCTGTCGCTACCGCGCCGGCGGCGACGGCCGTCACCGCCAGAAGCGGGTGACGCTTGAGCGCACGCACCACCGCCAGTCCGGCGGCCGCCGCCCATGGATGGCGGAGCAGGGTCGCCGCCAGGCCGACCCAGCCGCTGCGCGCGACCACGCCCGCGCTCAGCCCGCCGACCGCATTCAACAAGCCGCGGCCGCGACGCGTGCCGCTGCGCAGGTCGTCGAGCGCCATCGCCATCTCGCCGCGCTGCAGCTCGCCGCGCATGCGCAGCATCTCCATCTTCATCCGACGCAGTTCACGACGTTCAGCGCCCATCGGCGAGCTCCTGTGCGGCCGTGGCCGGCGGGGTGCTGCGGCCGGCGACATGGACCGGTTCTTCCGGCACGGGTTCGGGACCGTCTTCGGGCGGTGCACCGAAGGCTTCGGCCATCACCCGCTGGTCTTCGGCCAGCTGACGCATGGTGTCGGCCAACGGCGCGGGGGCATCCTCGATCTCGTCGATCAGGCGGCTGAGCAGCCACCAGGCCGTGCCGCCGAACAGCAGCACGAACGCGAGCAGGCTCCACGGCCCGACATAGGGCCACAGCAGCGCGGTCACGAGCGCGGTCAGGGCGATCAGCGCGAGCTGGATCAGCTGCGCCGCCACCAGGCCGCGGACGCACCAGCGCAGGATGCGCTCGCGCGCCAGGGAAAGTTCGAGCGTGGCGTACTCGACACGGGTCCTGAGCAACGCGAGTCCGCCGGTCAACAACCGGCGGAGCGCGTCCAGTGTGCGGTTGCTCATCGCGGAGCCGCGATCAGCGACGCGCGACCAGCAGGCCGAGCAGGAAACTCGCGCCCGCGGCGACGCCGATCGCACCCCACGGATTCTCGTGCACCCAGTCGTCGGTGGCGCGCGCGGCCGCCTTCGCGTTGCGGCCCACGGCGTACTGCGCATCGTTGAGATGCACCTTGGCCTTGCGCAGTGCGTCGTTGGCACGGGCGCGCAGTTCGGTGGCGCGTTCGCCGGTGGCGGCGGCGGCCTGCGCGAGCAGCGCTTCCACGTCTTCCAGCACCACCTTGGCGTCGGCGACCAGCTTGCCCGGCGGCAGGCCGTTCGCATCGGAGGACAGGGTGTCCGTGTTGGCCGTGTTGGCCGAATCGATGTGCATGTTCATGCATGTCTCCTTGTTTCTCGGGCGCCCGGTACGGGCCGCCCTGCGGGGGGATGGGCATGCCGCGTCCCATGCCGGATTCATCAGTGCCGGCTTCAGTGGAGCGAACCGGCGCATGCGGCAGTGGGATGTGACCTGCGAGGCGAGACCTCCCATTCAGGATAGCCCTCCGCCATGGGCATGGGCAGCAACCCGCCCGGCCCGGCGTGGTTGCGGTACGGCTTCCGTACATCTCCACGCATCAGGCCGGCCGGAACCACCGCAACGCGCACGATGCCCGTGCACGATCGCCTGCGCAATGCATGCAGGCGGCAGGCCGTGGACCGATTTTGCGCAGCGCTGCGCGAGCGCACGTGCGTCGACGGGGTCATTCACCGAGTCCCTGCCCCGTCCAGGCGGCACGCACCGAGGCGCGCGCGGACTGCAAGGCCGGCGTGGTGGGCATCAGCCGCCTGCGACGGTCGAGCGTGCAGCGCAGGCCGGCGTCCAGCAGCGCGCCATGCGCGACGTGCAGCCGTCCGGCCGTGTCCGCATCCAGCACGCCACCGCGCGACAGCGCCGCGATGAGTCCGGGCGTGTCGCGCGGCGCCAGCAGCGCGGGTATGCGCGCACCATCGCGCAGTACCAGGAACTGCAGCAGGAACTCCAGATCCACCAGCCCGCCTTCGCCCTGTTTGAGGTCGAAGCGGACGGCATGGCCGCCTGCCGCCGCTCCGTCCACGGCCGCCGAGCCGCCACGCTCGGCGCGCGGCTCCACGGGCGGCTCGCTGCGATCCAGCTCCGCACGCATGCGCGCGCGCATCTCGCGCACGTCACGCACGAGCGCCTCCGGGTCGCGCGCCTGCGCGAGGGTCTGCGTGCGCACGCGCTCGAATTCGGCGCACAGACCGACGTCGCCGGCCACCGCACGCGCGCGCACCAGCGCCTGGTGCTCCCAGGTCCAGGCACGCTGGCGCTGGTAGTCCTCGAAACTGGCGAGCGTGGACACCAGCAGGCCCTTGGCGCCGTCCGGGCGCAGGCGCACGTCGACCTCGTACAGGCGACCGGCGGCGGTGGGCGTGCTCAGCAGGCCCACGATCTTCTGCGCCAACCGCGCCGTCCAGCGCGCCGGGTCGAGCGGACGCGCGCCGTCGGACGCGACATCAGGCGCGCCATCCGCCGGCAGGTCGTAGAGGAACACCAGGTCGAGGTCGGAAGTGAAGCCCAGCTCCTCGCCGCCCAGGCTGCCGTAGCCCAGTGCGGCGAAGCGCAGGCCCGGCACGTCGCCGTGCTGCGCGCGCAGTTCGGCCCGCGCCACGCCATGCACCGCGCGCACGATGGCATCGGCCAGCCAAGCCAGCGCGCGGGCGCTGTCATCCGCGGACTGGCGGCCGTCGAGCGTGGCCAGCGCGATGCGGAACGACAGCAACTGCCGCGCTTCGTTGAGCGCCAGCAGCGCGGCCTCGGAGTCGTCGAAGCGCAGTGCTTCGCGACAGGCCGTCTCGAACGCCTCGCGCCCGGGCAGCGGCCCGCCCACACGCACGTCCAGCAATTCGTCCAGCAGCAGCGGGTGCCGCGCCAGGCGGTCACCCAGCAGCGCGCTGCGCAGCAGCACGTCGATCAGGCGGATGAGCGCGGCCGGCTGCTCGTCCAGCAGGGCCAGGTAGCTCGCGCGGCGCAGGATGGGGTGCAGCGTCGCCAGCAGCCGGCGCAGCGCCAGCAGCGGCGCATCGCTGTCCGCCACCGCTTCCAGCAATGCGGGCATCACCCGGTCCAGGCGCGCGCGCGCCGCGTCGGAAAGATCGCGCACACCCGGGCTGCGCGCGAAATCGCGCAGCGCACGGTCGCCCTCCTCCACCGCGGCCGCAT